>Ga0181520_10006252_pt1 | contig 18367 bp, 19 predicted proteins | sample PEATcosm2014_Bin_29_FD_132451 | JGI IMG/M metagenome (GOLD analysis project Ga0181520, IMG submission 132451) | Peatland microbial communities from MTU Mesocosm Facility, Houghton, MI, USA - PEATcosm2014_Bin02_30_metaG | ecosystem: Environmental > Terrestrial > Soil > Wetlands > Peat | place...
CGGCTCAGATCGGCCTGCTGCATCGCCCAGCGCTGCTTGACCACGACGCTCTGGCCGATTCCCTCATCGACCGCCATACCGTCTACCACTTCTATCTGAAGAGCGCCTGGATCGTGCTGGAAGCGCCAAACTGATCGATGGACAACTTCCTGCCGGTCTGCGGCTAGCGCAACAGCGCTGGAGAGTCGATGGCCAAGGTCGATCAATTGGGCCGCGACCCGGTCTTCAGCCTGCGTATGGGGTTCAAGTGAAGCGGTTCAGGGGTGGTAAATGACCCCGTCCACCTTGATCTTCGGGCACCAGAAGCAGTACCGGACCACTTTTCCCGGATGCAATTCGCTCAAATTCAGTTGGCGCCAATAGTGCAAACCAAGAGAGCAAAAGAGATTTTTGATGGCGTTTGATTCGTGCTCCCGATGTGGCCACAACTTGGCAAGTGAAGCCAAAAGCTGGGCATCGGCAGGTTGTGTTGTCATGGCTGGCTGAGACATTTACAAGCCTCCTGTCATTTTAGACACCAGGAAGTATCCAACAGTTCCCGTCCACCAGCCGTCCACAATTTCGAGCAAACAAAAACGGCAACAGCCGGGAAGGTTCCCGGCTGTTGCCGATTTCCAGAAGGAGAATTTGGAGCTACGCCTTGGCCAAAACCAAAGCCTTCAGCCGCGCGTTCAAGCGGCTCTTGTAGCGGGAGGCGGTGTTGTCATGAAGAATGCCCTTCTGCACGCTCTTGTCGAGGGTGGAGACGGTCGAGCGGTACTGCTCCTGGGCAACCTTCACATCGCCCAAGGTGAGCGCCTCGCGCAGGGTGCGCAGGCTGGAGCGTACACGGCTGCGGTTGGCGCGGTTCACCGCGGTGCGGGTTACGGTTTGGCGGGCGCGCTTCAGCGACGATACATGATTTGCCATTGCTTATCCTTAGATCTCTAGCCCTGATCTCGGGCAGGATGATGCGGTCATAGAATGCAACTCAAGCCGCATCCCTCGCAATTTTTAAGTTTACGGGAATTTCCGCCGCAGGTCAATTGTTCGCGGTAATATCTTCGGCGGAAAGCGATCCCTGAACCGCCCACGAATCAATGGGCGGCTCTCGCCTCGTCCTGCGTCAGGCTCCCGGTTGGCCCGAATTTTTAATGAACTTGTACCGGGCGCGAAGGAAGAAGCGACTGTTGCACCCCGCGCATCTCCAAGGATAGAAGCCGAAGAGGCTCTTGATCCGTTTCTCGAGGAAGCCACGGCGCTTGGAGCGCTCGATTCCCTCATAATGGCACTTCGGACATTCCATAAAACCTCCCGTTTCAGTTGGGGATATATGTTCAGAGAATAATTTGGGACATCTGAGACGCTATCAAAGCTCTATGAAGAAGCAAAAGCGTGCATGTACGGGATCAGATCATTCCCATTTTGTGTGTTGCATCTATCTCATTCTTCGTAAGTTCCTATCAATAAAGCGAAAAACGAAGAACTTCACATAGGGGGAAGGGGAAAATCATTATCCCTCTTTGCAAGCCGCCCTCGCAAGAGAACCAGCAGCCTGGAAAGACAGACAGATACAGAGTATCAGAATGTTGGAAAGAGATCGGTAAATAAAGTTATATACAGGCAATCTTACAGAAGGCCCGTGTCGCAATCCTATCTGGCAGGATCAATCGTCCACAAACAAGACCGCGTCTAACCGCCTCGTTTAAGATCATTTCAAAGACGCTCTCATCTAGCTTTCCAGTTCGTCCATCTCGGCATCGCGCATTGTATTTACTTCTTCAAAACTCCGCGCCTTGCCAGTTCCAGCCGCAGCGGCCCGGCACCGGTGAACAGAAGCGCATTCATCCCGGCGGCGGTCGCGGCGGCCACATTCTCCGCGCGATCATCGATAAACAGAATGCGCTCGGCCGGCCCGCCCAGAATATCCAGCGCCCGCTGGTAGAAGGCTGCATCCGGCTTGCGCAAGCCCAGGTAACAGGAGCTCAGCGCCAGCTTGAAGAGTTTGCGCAGCCCAAAGTGCCGGAAGCGGAATTCGTTGGTCTCGCGCGCCTCGTTGTTCAGCGCTCCCACTAGACACTGGTCCGACGCCGCAATTTCTTCCAAGATTTCGATGGCTCCATCCGGCAACAGCTTTGATCCAGCGCAGACGGCCGCGAAGAACTCCTCGCGGGTAAAATTGCGCGGCTCATAAAAGACCGTTGCGTCTAGATAGGCTTGGATGGGAACTGAGCCAATCTCCCAGGCGCGATAAGAGAGAGTGTGGCGGGCTTCAAATTCCGCGCGGTCCAGCCCGAAGCGCTCCAGCACGATTGCGCGCTCGCCTGCGTCCCAGCCGTTGGTGAGCAGCACGCCGCCCACATCAAAGAGGATCACGTCAAAGGGGAAGATTGCCGCCTCCTAAAGAAAAGACCGTCAGCGCTGATACTTGGCTTCGATGGCCAGTACTTTTTTGAAGCGTCGCACGAACCGTTCTTCGGTGGCGACAAACAGCGCAGCGATAAAGCGGTCCACCACCTCAAAGGCCAGCGCCGGGCCAATGATGCGCGCACCCAGCACGCAGACGTTCATGTCATCGTGCTCCACACCCTGGTGCGCCGAGTAAGTGTCGTGGCACATTCCGGCGCGGATGCCGGGAATCTTGTTGGCCGCCACACAGACGCCCACGCCGGAGCCGCAGATCAGAATTCCGCGCGGCGCGGCGCCCTGCTTGATGGCCTCGCCTACTTTCTCGGCAAAGTCAGGATAGTCGTCGGGCAGGTCAGCGCGATAAGCGCCAAGATCGATGACTTCGTGGCCAGCTTTGCCGAGATAGGCGCGGACCTCCTCTTTCAAGGGGAAGCCGGCGTGGTCGGATGCGATGACGAGTTTCAAAGTGCACTCCTTCGGAGTTAGGGTTCAGGGGTCAGGGGTCAGATAAAGACAGGCCTACTCTCACAATTGAATAAGGAAAAATCAAAGATCAGGAAGCTGCATTCCTCGCATTTCCCTGATCCCTGATCCCTGACCCCTGGTCCCTGTTTTACTTCACCAGCTTCTTGGCGTGGGCCGCAACATTGGCCGCGCTGAAGCCCAATTCCGCCTGGACCTTTGGCCCGGGCGCGGAGGCGCCAAAGCGGTCGAGACCGATTACATCGCCATCGGAACCGGCATACTTCCACCAGCCCAGTGTCGAGCCGGCTTCAACGGCCAGCTTGGGCACACCGGCGGGCAGAACGCTGGCCTTGTACTCGGCGGTCTGCTCCTCGAAGATCTTTACGCTAGGGAAGCTGACGACGCGCGCCTGGATGCCGTCGGCGGCCAGCAGCTTGGCGGCTTCCACGCAGGGCCAAACTTCACTGCCTGTGCCAATCAGCACAACCTGCGGATTCGCTGATTCTTGCAGGATGTAAGCGCCCTTGCTGACTCCGGCGTAGACATCGGTTGTTGCCGGATCAATGACCGGCAGGTCCTGACGGCTGAGCGCAAAGAAGCTCGGCCCCTGGCGTTCGACGGCCAACCGCCACGCTGCCGCGGTTTCATTGGCGTCGGCGGGGCGGAAGTCGGTCATGCCGGGAATGGCGCGCAGGCCGAGCAACTGCTCGATGGGTTCGTGCGTCGGTCCGTCTTCGCCCACGGCGATGGAGTCATGGGTATAAACGAAGAGCGAGTGCAATTGCATCAACGCGGCCAGCCGCATAGCCGGCTTGGCGTAATCGGAGAAGACAAAGAAGGTTGAGCCGAAGGGGATCAGGCCTCCATGCGCGGCGATGCCGTTGACGGCCGCCGCCATTCCAAACTCGCGCACGCCGAAGAAGACGTTGCGCGCGGTCGCATCCACATGAAAGCTCTCGCCGGGCTTGAAGATCGTCTTGGTGGAAGAGGTCAGATCGGCCGCACCGCCAAAGAGTTCAGGAACCGCTTCGGCAATGGCATTCATGACTGCGCCACCAGAGTTGCGCGTTGCCTGCCCCTTGCCTGCCGGGAAGCTGGGAATCGCCTTCTCCCAGCCGGCCTTCAGCTCGCCCTTCTGGGTACGCTCAAACTCCGCCGCCAGCTCCGGATTGGCCGCGCGATAGCCTTCAAACAGCTTGTTCCAGGCAGCTTCCTGGCCCGCGCCTGTTTCAACGGCCTTGCGCCAGTTGGCCAGCGCCTCGGCAGGAACCACAAAGCTCTGGTCTTCCGGAAAGCCGAAAAACTTTTTAGTTGCTGCGACGGCTTCCGCGCCCAGCGGTTCGCCATGCACCTTGTTGGTGCCCGCCTTGGGGCTGCCGTAGCCGATGATTGTGCGCACGGCGATGATCGAGGGCCGAGTGGTTTCGGCCTTGGCGGCTTCAATCGCCGCTTCAATGGCCGACAGATCGTTGCCGTCCGCAACCCGTTGCACGTGCCAGTGATAAGCCTCGAAGCGCTCCAGCGCATCCTCGGTGTAGCTCAGACTGGTGGGTCCGTCGAGGGAGATGAGGTTATCGTCGTAAAAATAGATCAGCTTGCCCAGGCCGAGGGTTCCGGCCAACGAGGCAGCCTCGTGCGAGACGCCTTCCATCAGATCGCCGTCGCCCAGCAACGCGTAGGTATAGTGATCCACCACGCCAAAGCCCGGCCGGTTATAGACCGCGGCCAGGTGCTTTTCGGCAATCGCCATGCCGACGGCCATGGCGATTCCCTGGCCGAGCGGCCCGGTGGTCACTTCAACGCCGTCCAGGTGGCCGCGCTCCGGATGGCCGGGGGTCTTCGATCCCCACTGGCGGAAGCTCTTCAGGTCGTCCAGCGACACGTCATAGCCGGCCAGAAAAAGCGTGCCGTAGAGCAGCGAGGAGGCGTGGCCGTTGGAGAGCACAAAGCGGTCCCGATCGGCCCACTTGGAGTGCTTGGGATTGTGCTTCATCAGCTTGTTGAAGAGCAGGTAAGCAATGGGCGCGCAGCCCAGAGGGGCGCCGGGATGGCCGCTATTGGCCTTTTGCACGGTGTCCACGGCCAGCAACCGCAAAGTGTTGATGGACAGTTGATCGAGAGAGGAGTCCGCGAGTATGGAAGTCATGCTTTTATTGTAACCAAAGTCCGCGACCCACACCCGCCAACTTTCCCGCAACTTAGCGTCTCTTCCAGCATCCATAGAACGTACGGCCATGTTGACCAGCTCGGCACGGCCCAACCGCTTCCCGCCTGGCCCGAGAGGCTACGGCACAACCCCCAACCGCTTACAAGCACGACGAAGGAGATTTCCGCAATGGCTTACGAACTCGCTCCGCTTCCGTACGATTACGCCGCCCTGGAGCCATTTATTGACACCGAGACGATGCACATTCACCACGACAAGCACCACCAGGCGTACGTCAACAATACCAATGCTTTGCTGGCGAACCATCCTGAACTGGCGGCCAAGCCCATCGACGACCTGATCCGCGACCTGGCGCAGGTTCCTGAAGAGATTCGCACCGCGGTGAAGAACAACGCCGGCGGCCACGCCAACCACACGGCTTTCTGGAAGCTGATGGGACAGGTTGGCTCAGAGGGAGTGGGCGGCGCGCCGACCGGTCCCATCGCCGCGCAGATTGCCGCCGACTTCGGCGACTTCGAGGCCTTCAAGAAGCTCTTCAATGAGACCACGGCCAAGCAGTTCGGCTCCGGCTGGGGCTGGCTGGTCTATAGCGACGGCAAGCTGAAGGTGATTTCGACGGCCAATCAGGATTCGCCGCTGACGCAGGGCCTCTATCCGATTCTGTTCAATGACATTTGGGAGCACGCCTACTATCTGAAGTACCAGAACCGCCGCCCGGATTACCTGGCCGCATGGTGGAATGTGGTCAACTGGGCTGAAGTCAACCGGCGCTTTGCCGTGGCCAAGGGGTAAGAGCGAGGAAGCAAGAGACAGGGCGCGGCGCGGGCCGCGCCCTGTTTTTTGCTTACTGATCCGGCCCCGAAGAAATACAACACTCCCTCCCACTCATTCCGCAAAATACGCGGAATGAATGGGGCACAGCATTTCAAAACTTTTGGGCCAGATCAATATTTCTTCCTTAACTTTTTTAAAGATTCGTCGCTGGATGCCGATAAAGAGTTACAGTAGCTATTTGAATCGCCTTTTCGATTGCTTCCTGCTTGGATATTTACTGAGGCTTCGCATTTATGACGAGCGTGAAAAAACGTGCACTGGCAGCCCTGGTTGCCACAACCCTGGCAGCAGTCTGCGGTACGGGCGGGGGCTATCTGCTGGGTGGCGTGCTGGCTCTGCGCCAGGCCAAGCACCAACTCCAGAAGGATGCAGAGCGCCTGATCGCCGAGAAAAACGCCTTTTTGAAAGAGACCGACCTAACCCTGATGCAGATGAACAACTCCCCTTATCCCTACTGCTCCGAGGCGGAGATTGGCTACTTTCGCAAACTGATCTTTCAGACCGATTACCTCCGGGATGCCGGACGAATCCACGATGGAAAGATTGATTGCTCGGCGACTTTGAGCGCGGCGGATCTTTCAAAGGCGCAACTGAAGCAAGTCTATTCCCTGCCCACAGGCGAGAAGGTGGTTATAGCAAATGGCCTTTTGCAGGTGCGCGATACAAATACCCTGGGCACGGTGCAAGGCTCAACTTATGTGGTAATCAATTCCGGCGTGGGAAGGCGTCTGGATACAAGTCATTTGCAATTTTTTGTGACCATGATGCTTCCCGATCATCAGAAACCGGGAAGATTATTCCCTATTGCGCCCCAGGCACGCGACCTTGCATTTACCCAGAACGGATTGAACCGGCGGGGAGATACGATCTACTTTACGAGTTGCACCCCGGAGTCCTTCAGTTGCATTACCACCCTGATTCCACTTTTTGAAGTCATGCGGGCAGACCACACCCAGTTGTGGTTTTGCGTGTCCCTGGGCGGGGTGGTTGGGGCCTTCATCGGGTTTTTGCTGTCGCTTCTTTACAAGCACAACCAAAGCATGGAACAGCAGCTTCGGCGCGCCGTGCGTCGTGACGAGTTGCGCGTGGTCTATCAGCCCATCGTGAGCCTGCCCAGCGGCCGGATCGTGGGATCGGAGGCACTGGCGCGCTGGACCGACGAAGACGGCTTCGCGGTAGGCCCGGATGTTTTTATCAAAATTGCCGAAGCGCGCGGCTTTGTAGGAGAGATTACGCGCCTGGTGGTGCGACACGCCTTAAACGACTTTGGCGAGATGCTGCGTACCCACCCTGATTTTCGCCTCAGTATCAACGTGGCGGCGGCGGATTTGGCTGATCCCGGCTTTCTGACGATGCTGGAAGGCGAACTCAAGCGGACGGGCGTCCGGGCTGAAAGCCTCTCCATTGAGATCACCGAAAGCTCAACGGCCCGGCATGATGTGGCCATCGAGACGATTCTTCGCTTGCACCAAAGCGGCCACAGCGTCCATATCGATGACTTTGGAACCGGCTATTCCAGCCTCTCCTATCTGCACGATCTGTCCGTGAATGCCATCAAGATTGACAGATCCTTTACTCAGGCCATCGGAACCGAGGCGGTCACCCTGTCCATTTTGCCGCAGATCATGGCCATGGCCGAAGCGCTGCATCTGCAAGTGATTGTGGAAGGCATTGAAACCCGCCAGCAGGCCGACTATTTCGACTCTGCATCGAATCGAGTTCTTGGCCAGGGCTGGCTCTTTGGCCGCCCAGTCACGCCGGAGGCGTTTGCTGATCTGCTGGAAGAACAAAAGAAGGCTGCATCCGCTGAGTGAGCCGAGGATTACGCAGCATCGAGCAAGACGCTGTAAGCTGGAATGCATGAAATCGCTCTTTCAAAAGTCAATTCCACTGCTTCTGGTCTTCGGTGTGGTATTGTGCGCCGGTCCCGCCTCGTGGAGCCAGAAGCGGCAGTTTCAATTCGAGCAGTTTCCGGTGAAGGTTTATCAAGGGCCGATCAAGATTCCGGCTGGACTGCATATAGGCGAAAGGGGCGATTGGCGAGACGAAGACGATCATCTGGTCGTGCCTACAGGCCCAAAAATAAACTTTGCAGGCGAATACTATCTGTACGAACTCGGTTGTGGAACAAGCTGTTCTGTTTACGAACTGGCAAATCTGAAAACCGGCGCCAATGTCCCCGATATTTCTATGTTTAGTGATGCTGATTCTCAGTTGAATACCAAAGATGGTCATCCTTATCAGACTGCGCTTTATTACAGACCCAATAGCCGATTATTGATTGCCGAATACCACCTTGATGTTGACGATCCAAACAAGACAGAAACCTGCCGCCAGCGATATTTTGTCCTCGAAAACGGCAAACTCCGCCCCATCTCCAAAACATTTTTGTTTTGTACGGAGGGGGATGAGTAATGATATAGATGGGTTCACGCATGAGTTACGAGGCTGAAGACAATCCGCTGGAAGAGAGTTCGCCAGGACAGACGGAGGCGCTGGAACAGGCCTTCTGCGAGCAACTGATGGCTTGCCTGGACGAGTGCGCGCGCGGGCGGCGGGGGCTGTTTTCCAGCGTGGAACTGCTGGACGAAGGCGAAGAGCACGCCTGGCCTGAGGCGGAGCGGCTGCGCGAACTGGCCTTGGCGATGCAGGGAGTTCTGGCGCAACTGGAGACGGGCAATGCGCTCTGCGACGAGTTCCTTGATCTGTGCTCGATGCACGGCGAGAGTCATCCGGGCGAACGCAAGCTGGCGCGCGCCTTTTTAGAGCGGATTGAGCGGGGCGAAGTGGGCCAGCAGCAAACGGGGAAGAACCTGCCATGGTGATTCTGCTGACGTTTCTCACGCTGGCCGCCGGCTTTGCCGTCGTTGTAATGCTGGGTCTGGGTTTGACCGCGCTGGCCGCTCGCCTGGTTCCGAGCTGGGCTGAAACGGCGGGGCAACAGCAGGCGGGTTATGCCTTTGTTCATCTTGGATTTTCACTTCTCTCCGCCTCGGCCGGAGGCTATGTGACTGCCCGAATTGCCCGCGACAACCCGCTGATCCAAGTGCTGGCGCTGGCGCTGGTGGTGCTGCTTCTGTCTGCGATGAGCGCGTTGCAGGCTCGAGGCAAATTTCCGATCTGGTTTCTGTTGGCGCAGGTGGCCATCACGCCGCTGGGTGTGCTGGCTGGCGGGTTGTTGCGGCTGCGTGTCTTGGGGATTCTGTAAATTGTGTACGTTGTTGTTGCGGGAAAGCATTGCTCGCTTTTTGGGAACTTATGGCGGAGGCCGGAGAGACCGAATACTCGTTCCGCAGGTGCTAAAGCCATATTGATTCTATGGGTTTTATCGGCACGACTGAAGCTGTGCCCTGGTTACAAAGCTCTATTCATTGAGTCTTTCCGCTAACCTGTTAATTCGTTTTTCGGCGCTTTTCAATTTGCCGAAGCCAATTTTGCAGGAAATTTAATCGATCCAAAACACTCTGACTCCCACCGTTAATAATTATCTAGTTGGAGCGTCCTCTCTATGAACAGCCAAGAAGGGGAGCCAGTGGCCACTGCGAACCCAATCATGCCGTCCATGGAGAGCTGTGACCATCTTTCGCAATTGTTTGCGGAGCACCATCGGCGTGTGCTCATTGCGGCCTGGCGCGTGACCGGCAGCATGGCGGATGCGGAGGATGTTGCGCAAGCGGTCTTTCTGCGGCTGGCAGGCGGTCAAGGCCAACTCATGGCCAATGTCGGCAGCTACCTTTACCGGGCTGCGATCAACGGCGCTCTGGACCTGTTGAGACGGCGGAAGGCCGCGCGCGTGGAGTCGCTTGAGAGCGCGGGCGAGTATTCCGTCTGGCAGGGTCAATCCCCTGAAGATGAGCTTTCAAACCATGAGTTAGGCGCATGGCTCAGGCAGGCAATCGGCGAATTGACTCCGCGCGCGGCGGAGATCTTCACCTTGCGCTACTTGGAGGATTTGAAGAATCAGGAGATCGCGGTTTTGATGGGAACGTCGCAGGCGGTGGTTGCCGTTACCCTTCATAAGGCGCGCGCCAAACTCAAGAAACGAATTGTGGAATTGCAGCGGGGAAGACCATGAGACGAGAGGATGAGAAGCTTCTGAATGATGCACTGCTCGCCATGAGAGCCGGCGAGCCCGATGGCGCGGAGATTGCAGCCGCTGCCGGCCGGGTGGCTGCGCGCCTCGACATCGACTTCGGGGCCGGCCGCAGCGGCATCAGCTACCCTTCGCGGCTGACCCTGGTGCCTCGGCCCGCACTCGTCGCGGCAGGCGTGGCCAACTGGCGCAAGTGGCAATACAGTTGGGCACTGGCTGCCTGCTTTGCGCTGATGGCTTGCACACTTTTTTTCTACAAGGCTTATTGGCAGATACCGGCTGGAGTCCGGGCCGAGGTGCGATCCGTGGACGGAGCGGCCTATCGCATCTCGAATACCGGGGATCGTCCGCTTTCTCCCGGCGACAAATTGTCCGAGGGCGAATATCTGCGCACCGGCGGGGGCGGTCATGCTGTACTTCAGCTTGCGGATGGATCGACGGTTGAAGTGAATGAGCAGAGCGTGCTTGGCGTGGGAGCCCGCGGCCGCAGCATGACCGTCTCGCTGGACAATGGCTCCGTGATTGTGCAAACCGCCAAGCGCCTCTCCGGTCATTTGTCTGTGAAGACGCCGGATTGCCGCGTGGCCTTTGCAGACACCATCTTCTCCGTCCATACCGGAGTCAAAGGCTCGCAGGTGGCGGTGCTGCAAGGTTCGGTTCAGGTCAGGCATGACGGCAAGGATACGCTGATTCAAGCCGGTGGCCAGGTAACGACCAATGGAAACCTGCAATCCGCGCCGGTTGAAGATCAGATTGCCTGGAGCCATGACCGCGACAAGTATATGACTTTGCTGGCGCGGGTATCCGCGGATCGGAGCAAGGTTCTTTCCATTCCATCTCATTCGCCGGGAACCGCCGGCGAGATGGTGAAGAGTACCGATGGATTGAGAGACAAAGCCAGCGGCAAGGTGCTTCACGAGAACAGCGGTCAAAGAGAGAGACCGTACCAGACCGTGGAGCACCGCGAGCCGAGTGGCGGGGCTGAGATCCATTTGAATCAGCAGTTGGCGGCGGCGCGGCTGCCGGATGCGGCCGGGCTGGGCGGCGTTGCTCCCAGGAGTACGCCTGAATTCAACCCGCCAAGCTCCTCAAACGGCGCTCATCCTGGCAGGGTAACGGTTGCGCAACTGGAGCAGGCGCTGGCTGAGGCCCGCAGCCTGCCGGATGCGGAAGCGGCGCGGCAACTCTCCGGGCTGGAGCTTGTGGAGCGGCTGAACTCGGTCAAGCTGGCTCAACTGAAGGCGGATCTGCCGGGTGACAAGGCCCGCGAGCAATTGGTGATTTTGGCCGACATGGCGGCATTTCTTGCTCCGCCCGCGACGGAGATTCTTGCAGACCCGATTCCCGCGCCTGAAGAGACGCGCAATATGCTGACTTTGATTGTGAGTTACATCAACAACACAGCCCGGCAATTGCCGAATCTGCTTGCCGTGCGCGAGACGATTGGCTTTGAAGACAGGCCGCAACAGGATATACAACTGGCAATGGGCATCCTTGCGGAAAGCGCCATGCCCTTGCACTTTGTTGGAAGATCGAGCGTCACAGTCGCCTACCGTGACCGCAAAGAAGTGATTCACGGGAAGGCTGTAAAAGTGGGAGGTCCGATCAGCGGCCTGGCCACATCGGGCGAGTTTGAGCCGATTCTCGGCGTGGCGGTGGGAGATGCGCTGCACGGCAAGATCACCTGGAGCCGCTGGGAGCAGGGCGCGGGCGGAAGAGAAGCGGTCTTCCACTACGCGGTTCCCCGCGAGAAGTCGCACTACCCGGTGCTGTTCTGCTGCCAGTCCGATGGGCTGATCATTGACACCACGCCGTCTGTGAGCCTGTTCAGTGAGACGGTCGGCTATCACGGCGAGATTGTCTTTGATCCTGCCAGTGGCGTCATCCATCGCATCACGCTGGAGGGTGAACTTGCTCCCGGCGATCTGGTTTCAAGGGCCAGCCTTCTGGTGGAATACGGTTCGGTTGAGATCGGGGGGAAGAACTTTGTCTGCCCGGTAAGAAGCGTCTCCAATTTGACGGCATTTTATGGACAGCGAACCGGAATGTATTCGATGGCGAGATACCATGGTCCGTCAAAGATTCATTTGAATGACATGGCGTTTTCGCAGTATCAACGCATGGGCACGGATACGCGGAATGTGGCCGGGAAGAGCGCGGAAGCGGGTGCGCCGGCCGGTCCTGCTTCAGCAGAGGCTCCGGATGCCGGTTCGTCGCGCGTTGATAAACCATAACGGCTTGAGGTGTAACTCATGTTTTGAAAGGGCACGACTTCAGTTGTGCCGCTAGACCCCGTAAAAATATCGCGGGCTTTAGCTCCCAAGGGACCGTTCACTCTACATCGGGTGAACAATTTGCAAATTAATTTCGTGGAATAGTCGATTCCAGCAACGGCTGGACAAGGAGATATTCAGATGCGAATGCTGTTAATGGTTTTACTGTTGTCAGGCTTGGCATCGCCCGTGTTGGGCGAGAAGGATGCTGCTGCGGCAAAGGTCACGGTGGTCCAGCTTGAAGCGATGCTGACGGCGGCGCACGGCAAGCCGGATGCGGATCTGGCGCGTCAGCTCTCCGCGGTTGAGCTGACCGAGCGGCTGAACTCGGTCAAGCTGGCCAAATGGAAGGCCGATCTGCCGGGCGAAAAATCTCGCGAACAGTTGGCCATCCTGGCTGATTCGGCGGCGTTTCTCGATCCGCCCAGCGCGGAGATTCCCGCTGACTCCACGCCGGACGCCGATGCGGCGCGCAAGATGCTCACTCTGGTTGTGAATTATGTGAACACCACGGCCCGCCAGTTGCCGAACTTCCTTGCCGTGCGCGATACGATTGGCTTTGAAGACAAGCCGCAAGAGGATGTGCTTGGACCCACTGGCGTGGTTTCAGAGTCAGCCATGCCACTGCACTCCATTGGCAAAGCCAGCCTTACGGTCACCTATCGCGATGGCAAGGAAGTGGTGGATGAAAAGGCGGCGAAGCATGGAACGCAAATTGGCGGCCTGAGCACTGCGGGAGAGTTTGGGCCGATCCTCAGCCTTGCGGTGGCCGATGCGCTGCATGGCAAGATTACCTGGGGCCGCTGGGAGATGGGCGCGGGCGGAAAGGAAGCCGTCTTCCACTTTGCGGTGCCCAGCGACAAGTCGCATTACCCGGTGCAGTTCTGCTGCATTGCGGACGGATTCAACTCGGACGGCACGCCGAACAAGCGGGTATTCCGGGAGATCGTCAGCTATCACGGCGAGATTGTCTTCGATCCAGCCAGCGGCGCCATCCTTCGCATCACCATGGAGGCCGACCTTCCTGCTGCCGAACTGGTCTCTGAAGCCGGTATCCAGGTGGAGTACAGCCCGGTCGAAATCGCCGGAAAATCCTACACCTGCCCGGTGAGGAGCGTCTCCATTTTGGCAGCGCACACGGCGCAGCAGACCGGCGCGCACTCCATGTCGAATTACAAGGGCGCGACCAAGACATTCCTGAATGACGTTGCCTTTTCGCAATATCGGCGCTTCGGCACCGAGTCGCGGATTCTGACTGGAGATGATCTGAACACAGGCGCGCCCTCCGGCCCAAGCTCGGCGGATGCGCCGTATTCCAGTCCGTCCAGGGCCGTAAACCACTGAGTTTTTTCGGGTTTGGTTGGCGCAGATGGCGATCAGAATGTTGCATACGGTGGGACTCATGAAAAATATGCCACTTGTGTATTGAGTGCCACTAGAGTAGATTAGTGTCATTGATGAAGCAAGGTGGCACAGATGGATACATTGGAGCTTCAGGAGAATGAAGTTGTTTGGCAGCGCCCCACGTTTGTCGAGGATCATCGGGTTCGGATGCGCCTTGGAGCGAAAGGGCGTCTGGTGATACCAGCCGCGATCCGGGAAGCGCTGGGAATGACCGAGAACGATATGCTCGATTTGGTTGTGAAAGACGGGGAGTTGCGCATAGCGACGATGCGGGAACGATTGCGGCGAGCGCAGCAGAGGGCCAAGAGATATATTCCCGCGGGAGTCAGCCTTGCGGACGAACTGAGCGCAGAACGGCGCGAGGCGGCCAAGTATGAATGAGGTTGTTTTTGATGCCTCCGTAATGCTTGCCGCGCTTCAACACGAGCGAGCCGAGGAGCAGATTACGGACGAAATCTTCGATCGGTCTGTGGCCAGCACAATCAATCTCGCAGAGGTGCAATCGAAGCTGGTCAAGAGGGGTTATTCGCCGGAAGAAGCCTGGGAGGATACGCTTTCTGCGGTGAAAACAGCAGCGGTTTATACCAGCGACCAAGCCAGGATTGCGGGTGATCTGATCGCCGTGACGGAGAGATATGGGCTTTCGCTCGGAGATCGATCCTGCCTGGCGCTGGCCATCGCGCTGAATGCGCCGGTTTATACCACAGAGCAACTCTGGCGTGATCTGAAGTTGGGCATTCCGATTCATGTGATTCGATGAATGCGGAACCGCTCTTTTCAGCGCCAAGGATGCCCTTCAGAGACTACAATTGCATAGTTGGAATTCGTGGAGGCTTGCCCTGTTTGCCGTTCTTGAAAACTCGTTGAAACCTGCCGCCGATCTATTAAGCGGGCTGTCGGCCCGCGCCGATGCGTTGCTTTTTTTTGCGCCCCATAACGGCCTGCTGCATACCCTGAAGATGCAATACGGCGACCAGACCTTCAAAGGGCTTTATCACTGGAATATCTTTGACGCGGCGGTGCTGCTGCCCTACTTCCTGGTGATGATCGTGCTGGCCTTTTATGGCGTGCATCGCTACACGATGTGCTACCTGTACTTCAAGTACAAGAAGAACTACGATCCTAATCCGCCCAAACATTTCGCCGATCTGCCGCGAGTGACCGTGCAACTGCCCATCTTCAACGAGCAGTTTGTCATTGACCGGCTGATTGAAGCGGTCTGCGCGATGGAGTATCCCAGCGACAAGCTGGACATTCAGGTGCTGGATGACTCCACCGACGAGACCCAGCAAGTTGCCGCCGACATCGTCGCGCGCTACGCCGCTCTCGGCCATCCGATTCAATATATCCACCGCACCAACCGTTACGGCTTCAAAGCCGGAGCGCTGGACGCCGGACTGAAGACCGCCAAAGGCGAGTACGTGGCCATCTTCGACGCCGATTTTGTACCGCCGCCCGACTGGCTGATGAAGGTGATCCATCACTTTGCCGAGCCTGAAGTCGGCCTGGTGCAAACGCGCTGGAGCCACATGAACCGCAACTACAGCATGTTGACCCAGATTGAGGCCATCCTGCTGGACGGGCACTTCATCATCGAGCACGGCGCGCGCGTCCGCACCGGCGACTACTTCAACTTCAACGGCACAGCCGGAATGTGGCGCATCCAGGCCATCGTGGACGGCGGCGGCTGGCAGCACGACACTCTCACCGAGGACACCGACCTCAGCTACCGCTCGCAGTTGGCCGGCTGGCGCTTCAAGTACCTGCCTGAAGTCGAGTGCCCCTCGGAGCTGCCGATTGAGATGAGCGCCTTCAAAACGCAGCAGGCGCGCTGGGCCAAAGGGCTGATCCAGACCAGCATCAAAGTTCTGCCGCTGATGTTCAAATCCGGAGTGCCGCGCCGCATCAAAGTCGAGGCGGTCTACCATCTCACGGCCAATCTAAGCTATCCGCTGATGATCGTGATGACCGTGCTGCTGATGCCGGCCATGGTTTGCCGCTTCTATCAGGGCTGGTTCCAGATGCTGCTGATCGACGTGCCGCTCTTCACCGCCTCCACGGCCTCGATTGGCGTTTTTTACCTGATGGCCGAGCGCGAGCTTTTCCCAAAGACCTGGTGGAAGACCTTACTGTATCTGCCGTTTCTGATGGCGCTGGGCATCGGCCTCACGCTGACCAACACCAAGGCGGTGATGGAAGCTCTCTTCGGCATCAAGAGTCCTTTTGTGCGCACTCCCAAGTACCGCGTGGCCAAGAAGGGCGAGAAGTCGCAGGCCGCCAAGTATCGCAAGCGGCTCAAGCTGACCCCGTGGTTCGAGCTGCTCATCGGCTGCTACTTCATGGCGGCGATTCTTTACACCTTCTCCAACCACAACTACTTCACCGCGCCCTTCCTGATTCTCTTTGTCATCGGGTACTGGTACACCGGCCTGATGAGCCTGCTGCAAGGCCGCTTCGAGCGCTGGCGCTCCGGCAGCGCCACCCCCGACGCCAACATCGACGAGTCCAGCCCCAAGCCCTTCCCGGTGGGGGTATGAGATGCCTTTCCAGTCAATCCTCTGGGATCCTGCGAAGGCCTTACTCAATAAGGGAAAGCATGACGTAGATTTCGAGGAAGCGGCGACAGTTTTTCGCGATCCACTCTTGATGGTTCAACCCGATATGGAGCATTCTCAAGAAGAGGAGCGTTGGCTCGCCCTCGGAAAATCATTTCGACAATTACTTCTGGTTGTGGTGCATACTGATGATGATCGGACAATTCGGCTCATCAGCGCGCGAAAAGCTGAGCCCAGGGAAAGGAGGAGGTATGAGCAGCAATCTCAATTTCATTGAAAAGGAAGAGGATATGCGCAAAGAATACGATTTCACTCATGCCGTTCGCGGCAAATATGTAGAGCGTTTTCCTCAGGATGTGGTGATGGTGACGCTGGCACCCGACGTTGCCGCCGCCTTTCCCGACGCGGATTCCGTGAACGAGGCGCTGCGTGTGCTGCTTGTGGCTGCGAAAAATGTGGCTAAAGCCGCTTGATGCGTTTGCTGCTGCAACTTGGGCAAGAAATCAGAATCACAGTGCAGGAGAACCCACACTCACTCCCAAGCGCGAGTGCTTGTGGCCTAGGGAAATGTTGCCCTCCAATATCCTAGAGTGTTTTCGGAAATTGTGTAGACCACAGTTCTGTTGGTTTTCCCACCCATTCCGCTGAAAAACGCGGAATGGATGGGGCACGGAAGTTTATAGTAAATGCGAAAACGCTTTAAAAGCGGGACCTGGGGCACTCGGCGATAACCGCTACTACAGGTTTTTACGGGAGAAGATCGCGCTAGTGCAGGATATCTTTGATTTTGAACGGTATCCGAAGACCAACTACACGCCCGAAAACCCGCTTGAAGGCAAAAAAAGAGACCCGCAGTAGGCTAGGTTCCTTTCGGAACGCACAGCATGAAGCTGGCTTTCACCTATAGGGGACTCCAAAATGAGACTACACGGATTCAGAACAGAATGCTAGGCCGATTTTGGGCAGTGGCGCTTCACCCTTTTGTCCCGATTCACTTCCCGATCAGCCCGCGGGCAATCGAGTCCAACATTCCGTTCAGGAAGTTGATCGACTCAGGCGCTGAGTAGCGGCGGCCGATCTCCAGGGCTTCATTGATGACGATGGGGAAGGGCGTGCCTTTGAAGCCGATCATCTCGCCGACGGCCATGCGCAGCAAATTGCGATCGACGGCGGGCATGCGCTCGATACGCCAGTGCTTGGAGTTGGCCACCAGCAGCTCGTCGATCTGCTCCTGATGGGCGATGGCCACGCGGAAGAGATCTTCGGCAAAGCCTTGCACATCCGGTTCAACATCGTCCGCGGCCAGCCAGAAGTTGGCGCGCACCTGCTCCGGCGTCTGCTTGCCGATATCCGCCTGATAGAGCATCTGCATGGCCAGCTCGCGCGATTTGCGGCGGCTAGAACCGTGTCCGGTCCCATGTCCAGTTCCACCCTGCTGCCCGGCGGTCAAATGGTGCCGCCTGTCTTGATCTTGCGGTTGAGGCTGACCATCTCAATGGCCGCGAGGGCCGCTTCAAAGCCTTTGTTGCCGGCCTTGATTCCGGCGCGGTTCAGGGCCTGCTCCAGCGTCTCGCAGGTGAGCACGCCAAAGCTGTGCGGAATGCCGGTCTCTTGCTGCGATTGGCCGATGCCGCGCGCCACTTCGTTATAGATGGCCTCGTAGTGCGCTGTCTCTCCACGCAGCAGGCAGCCCAGCGGAATAATGGCATCCACCTTGCCCGCCTCGGCCAAAGCGCGGGCGGCTGAAGGAATCTCCCATGCGCCGGGAACGCGCACAACTTCGATATCGTCCCGCTTTGCGCCGCTCCGCAGCAGGGCGTCCAGCGCGCCCTCCAGCAGCCGCTCGGTGATGACTGCATTCCAGCGGGCAACCACGATGGCAAATTTCATTCCAGCGGCGGAGAGATCGCCCTCAACGGCCACTGGCTTTCCTTTGACCGGATCGGTCCATGCCCAAAATGAAAACGGAAACCCCGGCTCCGGCTCGACGGTGAAGAGGCGCGACTTCCAGTGCGTCTCGGCGATAGCTGAAAGGCGCGCGACGGCCTCCTGGCCGCCCTGGGCTCGCAGCCAACTTGCAGCGGCCTGGTGGACGGCATCCAGAGCAGTCACCTCGACCAGCACGTCCGCGGTTGCAGGGAACTGGCCATCCACAAACTCCAAATTGCCGAGCGGGGCCAGAAAGGCC
>Ga0181520_10006253_pt1 | contig 18363 bp, 16 predicted proteins | sample PEATcosm2014_Bin_29_FD_132451 | JGI IMG/M metagenome (GOLD analysis project Ga0181520, IMG submission 132451) | Peatland microbial communities from MTU Mesocosm Facility, Houghton, MI, USA - PEATcosm2014_Bin02_30_metaG | ecosystem: Environmental > Terrestrial > Soil > Wetlands > Peat | place...
GCCAGCGAAAGCATGGCCACGAAAACGCCGACCGTTCCGGCAATACCCAGAATGGCCACGATGGAGGAGGTCCAGCGCGCTCGAATGCTGCGGAAGTTATAGGAGATCGGCACGTTTCCGATCAGCGGCGCCAGCAATCCTGCGAGGATCCCGCCCACGATGATCAGGACGAGCAGCAGGGCGGCGATGGCTGCCACTGTGATCACGACGCCGAAAATGAGCTTTGTCACCATGCTCAGACCCTCCGCAGCGCAGTCACCACGCGCATGCGCATCGCCCCATAGGCGGGAAGAATGCCGCTGGCGAAACCCACCACCAGAGCCGCGATCACACCATACGCCAGCGTTTTGGCCGTCACCAGCAGCGGAGGCAACAGACCCGCCATCGCGCGGCTCAGTTGCGGAATAGCGACCAGCGCAAGCAACAGGCCAACACACCCGGCAAGCGCAATCGCCATCGACTCGCCCAGGATGAACCCGAGTACGGCGCGGTCGGGGAAACCGATGGCCTTGAGCACGCCCAGCTCATTGGTTCGCTCGCGCACGGAGATGGCCATCGTGTTTCCGGTGACCAGCAGGAGCGTGAAGAAGACGACCGTCCCGATCGACATAATCAGAAATTTGATGTTGCCGAATTGCTTCACCCAACCCTCCGCAAAGGCGGATTCTGTCTCGGTCTTCGTTTCGTAGGGCGAGTTCAGGTACGCGTTGTCGATGGCTTTGGCGATACGCGGGGCATCGTCGGGGTTGGCGATGCGAACCGTGTACCAGCCAATCTGGCCTTTGAACCTGTCGGGGACGCTTTCTTTGAAGTATTCCCACTGGAACCAAAACTGCGTCTGGTCATCTTCCGGCTTTTCGCCGTGGTAAACGCCGTCGATATTGAACTCGAACGTCGTATCCTGCAGCCCATAGATGGTTGTCCTGATAGGAATGCGGTCGCCGATCTTCCAGCCGAAGCGCTTCATGGTGTCCGCCCCAACAATCGCGCCCTGGCGATCCTTCAGAAACGCATTCCACTGATCGTCGGGAACAATCAGCTCGGGGAAAACCTGCCGCTGGTTTTCCGGGTCGATGACGAATTGCGGGAAGAAATTCTTCGGATCCTGATACACCCCGCCGAACCAGTTGTCGTGTGTGATGTACCTGACGCCCGGGATGCGCAGGATTTCATCCCGGTAGGACAGCGGTATCGTGTTGATGATCGAGGTGCGATTGATGGTGACGAGACGATTCGCACTCACCACGTTCGCTCCGCGGCTGAACGCATCGTTCACCACTCCCAGCAGCGCAAACAGAAACAGAGCCACTGCGAAGGAGCCGATGGTGAGAACGAGGCGAGCTTTCTTGCGTACCAGATTGGCCCAAATCAGTCTGCCGAATTTCATGAGGCGCTTCCCGCGACCACGCCTTGCCGCCCTCCGGCTTCGACCAGCACGCCTTTATCGAGATGCAGCGTGGTATTGGCCTGGCGGGCGACCAGTGGGTCGTGCGTCACCATCAGCACGGTTTTCCCGTACTCCTGCACCAGCCGCTTAATCAGGTCCATCACGTCGTCGGCGCTTTTGCGGTCCAGGTCGCCGGTGGGCTCGTCGCACAGCAGGAAGGTGGGGTCGGCGACGATGGCCCGGGCAATGGCTACACGCTGTTCCTGTCCGCCGGAAAGCTGACGCGGAAAGTGGCGCATGCGCTCGCCCAAACCAACGACGGAAAGGGCGGTTTCAACGTGGGTGCGGCGTTCGGCCTTCGAAAGTTTGGTCAGCAGCAAGGGCAATTCGACGTTCTGGAATGCGGTGAGCACGGGGATGAGGTTGTACATCTGGAAAATCAGGCCGACGTGGCGCGCGCGCCAGTCGGTCAGCTTGCCGCGCGACATGTGCGTGATCTCGTCGCCGGCCACGCTGATGGTGCCGCGCGTGGGAACGTCGAGACCACCCAGCAGGTTGAGCAAAGTGGTTTTGCCCGAGCCGCTCGGCCCCATGAAGGCCACGAAATCGCCCTTATCGACGTCAAGATTCAAGCCCTGCAGGACGTCGATGTCCTCGCTGCCGCGATGGTAGGTTTTGTCCAGGCCGCGCACCTGAATCAGACTGCCGGCTGCCCCATTGCCTTCCACGCGTACCATGATCGACGCTCCTTGATTTCCACCATCTTAATTGGATCGCTGCACTAGCGCTTGATCGCTACTGCCTCGCCATCTTTCAGGTTGGCCGGCCCAACAACTACCACTGTATCTCCAGACGTGAGCCCGGCCAGAATCTGCGTTTGCGCGCCATTGGTTGCGCCGACCTTCACGGCATGGCGCTCGACATGATCGCCTTTCACCAGGAAAACGATCTTCTGCCCGCCGTCGTCACGAACCGCGTTCTGCGGCACCATGAGGGCCGCGGGCATCTTTGCCGCCTGCTTCTCTTCCCCGAGGAATGTGACCTTCACGCCCATGTCGGGCAGAATGCGCGGATCCAGCTTGTCGAAGGCAATGCGCACTTCGACCGTCGCCTTTTGGCGATCGGCCGTGGGAATGATGGTGCGTACGCGGCATGGAATCTGCCAGTCCGAATAGGCGTCCAGAACGGCGGTCACCTCCTGTCCGGGCTTCACGCGTGCGATGTAATTCTCGTTGACGTCCACTTCGATTTCATTCGAGGCCATATCGACGATGGTTGCGATTCCCGTGCGCGTAAATCCCCCACCGGCCGAAATCGGCGACACCATTTCTCCCACCTGCGCGTCCTTGGAAACGATAATTCCGTCGAAGGGAGCGCGGATGACGCAATTATCCACCGCCTGCTGCGCCTCTTTCGTGCGCGCGTCCGCCGCCAGCACCTGGGCCTGCGCGTAGCCGATCTTGGCCCGCAGGCTGTTCTCGGTCATGGTCGCATTGTCGAGCTGCTCCTGCGTTTGGATACCTGCCGTCCTCAATTCCTGAGCGCGATGCAGCTCGATCTGCGCGTTCTTCAATTGCACCTGCAGGTCGAGAATGTTGGCCTGTGCGGCATTGCGATCGGCTTCGGCGGAAGCGAGCGCCCTCTGCGCATCGGAATCGTCCAGCGTGGCCAGCACAAATCCCTTGTGCACGTGCATGCCTTCGGTAAAAAACACACCCGTGACGCGGCCGGTGATCTTCGCCGCTACCGTGGCGCGCCGCTGCGGGGTGACATATCCGCTGGCGTTGAGCAGTGCCTGTGGCCCGGTGTCTGCAGCGTCCGCTGTGGCGACCTGCACGGACGGCGCCTGATGCACGTACGCGTAGACGCCGCCCACGATCAGGAGCGAGACGACCAGGACGGAAAAAACAATCGCGATGAGCTTTCCGGCGTTTCGAGAGCCGCGCTTGTGAGCGTCGATGCGCAGCCCTCCGAGGTCCTGCTTGACAGGTGCTTCAGACATAGTCGGCCTGGCGATTTACGCTGATCCTCCTGCATTTGTTCCGTTGGGCGACAGCACAAGATTACACTGCAAGGTTTACAGATCAATGCAGCGAAGAAAAGGGGGGAATTCCAGTAAATTGGAATATCGTAATATACCGCTTGCCTGATCGGCCCTGCATTGATGTTGGTTCCAATCAGACCCCGCCATCATCGACGATCAGTGCGAAGGGCACGTTCAAGGCCTTGATGAAACGATGCCGTTCGCGCTCATTGAACCCTCTGGCTTGCCGATGACCGCCTCCGGCGGCCCGCGTTTCCGGATGCTCGATCTGCCGGGGCTGCCGCGCACTGTTCTGCTACCCACAGGAAAGCCTCTCTGTGGTTAACCCAGGCTGCCGCGAGATTGTCCAGACACAAAATCGCCTCTTCCTCGCTGCCCATCGAATACATCTCCGGCATGCTTTTCGGAATCGGCTTGCGTCCCATCAGATGCAGCTCGAAGCGGCGGTTGGCCGCGCGTGCCTCGGCCAGAGCTGCCCCGGCGCCTTCGATGTCGCCGGTCAGATAACGCTCCAGCACGCGCCCCCAGGCAAAATTCGCCGAACCGTCATTCTTGTATTTCTTCAGTAGCCGGCTCGCGGCCGCGACGTCTCCGGCGGCCAGATATGTGCCCAGCAACGGATCGCGCACGCCCTGGTTGTCGTTGGGATTCAGCTGCAGCATGCGTTCGTAAATGCGAATCGCATCCAGATAGATACCCTGGCTGCGCAGCACGCCGGCCAGTTGTTCCATCGCGCGCATCCAGGGGCGCGTCTCGATGAGCCCCCAAAAGTGCCCCTTATTTTCACGGATATATGTCGCCCCCAGCGAGCGCTCGCCAGCGGCTACGGCCTTTTGCAGTCCTTCGATGGCTTCGCGCGGCGAATGCGCATCCAGACCGGTCAACAGCGCCAGCGCGTCCACGCAGTCCGGATCGAGCCTCAGAGCGCGTTTGGCCAGTTTGCGCATCTCGGCCGCGCTCCCGGCCTCCATGGCGTCGAAGGCGAGTTCCTGGGCCCGTTCTTTTGGGGACAATTCCGCATCGCCCGGGGCATGGAGAGTTCCGGGCCCGGTCAGCGTGCTCAGAAACTTATTCAGATCGTCGACGGTCACGAAATTCTGGTCCTGAATAATCTTTTTCAGGTTGCGCATTGTCTTTTCGGTGACCGGCATCCGGCCGTGCGGGGCTGCCGTTTTCTTCGATGCGGACTTCTTTGTGGGATTCTTGGTCATCTTCTACCTTGTTGCCGACGCGTGATGGCGGCTGTTTTGTGTGTTGGGGACCGTTGCGCGCGGAGCTCTTTGTGTTCCGACCGACGCAATGGCCACCACTTGATCTCATCGATCCGCGCCTGCACCTGGGCACTGCCAGCCGCCCACAAGTATCTCATCGTCGATGCGAGAACAACTGAAGGAATGGCGGGAATTCGGCCTTCACAAACTGCGCAGGACCCAGGCGACGATGTTACTGCGGAACGGGTCGATCTTTCTTCCCTTCGGCCTTGCTCTACGTGATCACGTCTTTCTCACAGATCCCTTCGACCCCAAACACTCTCCGATAGCGTTCGATTTCCGCAGGCGGCCCCAGTTCCTTGGCCAAATTGTCCGACAGCTTCACCGCCGGCCTGCCTTCCGCGTCGTTCAGCTTGCAGACCAGCCGTGGCGGATCGAACCCGGTCCCGCCCTGCGGATTGCACCCGCGAAAATCGTTGGTCAGCAGCGTGCCCCATCCTGAACTGAAGCGAATCCGCCGCTCCGGCACCCATCGGCTGCTGTCACGAAAATCGATGGCGCGGCGGAAATCCTCGCGAGCGGCGCCGCCACGAATATTCCCCGCGAAATACGCGTGGAGTTGCAGAATCTGGTCCACGTCGAGGGAATCCGAGGCGATAAACAGCTTCTTCCTGGGATCGCGGCCCCGCTCCTCGAGCCACGCGACGTACTCGTCGCCCGCCACAAATGGATCCTTGCTGTCGGCCCGCTGCCCGGTCCAGTCCGCCACCCAGTCCGGAGCGCCGCGCAGGAACTGGGTGGTGCCGAAGGTATCCGGCAGCAGGATCAGCAGTTCGCCGCCGTAGGTTTGCTGCCAAAGCTCAAGTAACCGGTACTGTGACGTTTTTAGCTCGGCGTCGTCTTTAGCCATCGCCGCCAGCGCCATGGGAAGCTCATGCGCGTTGGTGCCGATCGCTTCCATGTCGTGCTTGTACGCCAGGTAGGTATTCGATGTCCCGAGGAAGTTCTCGCCCAGCACATCGTGCATGGCGGTGACCACGTACTCCTGCCACAGAAAGCTGTGCCGACGGCGGGTTCCAAAATCGCTGATGCGCAGATCGGGAACCCCGCACAGCCGCTCCATCTTGTCCCACAGTTTTGACTTGGCGCGGGCGTACAAAATGTCGAGCTCCAGCTCGCTCAGGTGCTTCAGGTGGGCCCGCGTGCTCATCTCGCTCATGGTCGAGAGCGCATAAATCTCCCACAGCGTCGCCTCGGTCCACAGGCCGTGGAACGCCAGCGAGAATCGGCCGTCCTGCACGCTCAGTTCGTAGCCGGAAAGATGGAAACGGTGTTCGAGCCAGTCCAGAAACGCCGGCTCGAAGATGCCGCGCGTTCCATAGAACGTGTTCCCCGCAAGCCAGATGATCTCCGACTTGTGAAAGCGCAGCTTTCTGATCTGTTCCAGCTGCGCCCGCAGCTCATCCATATCGATCGGATTCGCGAACTGCTGATCCGGGGAACGATCGATCAGGTTAAAGGTCACCCGGGTCGTCGGGAAATGCTTCCAGATGAACTGCAGCATCAGCAGCTTGTAAAAATCCGTGTCCAGCAGCGACCGGATGATCGGGTCCAGCTCCCAGTTATGGTCGTGCGCACGCCGGGCGAAATTGATAATCACAAATTCACCTTATCAATCCGATCAACTCTGGCCAATGCACAACCTCCGGTGGTAGTGTTCTTCGGTGCAGAATCCGGCGCGTCCCGGACCCGGAAGAGGGAATCCCCGGCGATCCCCAGCCCTCTTCCGGGAAGCAGGCCCGGGTGCCTTTCTTCAGTCTCCGGCCGCGACCGATTGCACGCGAGGTTAAGCTATGGCGACAATCGCAATCGATCCACGCATCAGCGGCACCACCGCCGACTTTGTTTCTCAGCGCCACCAGATGTATGTCGACGGCCGCTTCGTGAGCGCGGCTTCCGGCAAGTATTTTCCCGTCTTCAACCCCGCCACCGGCGAAGTGATCACCGAGGTTCCGGAGGCCGAGGCGGAGGATGTCAACCGCGCCGTCCTGGCAGCGCGCCGCGCCTTCGACGACGGCCCGTGGCCGCGCATGTCACCGTCGGAACGCGGCCGCATGATCTGGAAGCTCGCCGACCTGCTCGAGCAGAACCTCGAGGAGTTCGCCGAGATTGAGTCCCTCGACAACGGCAAGCCGCGCAGCATCGCCCGCGTCGCCGATGTGCCTCTGGCCGTCGACATGTTCCGCTACATGGCCGGCTGGGCGACAAAAATCTCCGGCAAGACCCTGCCGCTTTCCTCCGGGCACGATTTCCACTCCTACACGGTGCGCGAGCCCATCGGCGTCGTGGCGCAGATCATTCCCTGGAACTTCCCCCTGCTGATGGCCGCGTGGAAGCTGGCTCCGGCGCTGGCCTGCGGCTGCACCATCGTCCTCAAGCTGGCCGAACAGACGCCGCTTTCCGGCATCCGTCTGGCGCAGCTGATCGACGAAGCCGGTTTTCCGGCCGGAGTCGTCAACGTGCTCACCGGCTACGGCGAAGGCGCCGGTGCACCGCTGGCTGCGCACGAACTGGTCGACAAGGTCGCCTTCACCGGCTCGACCGAAGTCGGCAAGCTGATCGTGCAGGCCGCTACCGGCAACCTGAAGAAAGTGTCGCTGGAACTCGGCGGAAAGTCCCCGTCGATCGTCTTCCCCGACGCGCCCATCGATCAGGCCGTCTCCGGCACGGCGAGCGCGATCTTCTTCAACCATGGGCAGTGTTGCTGCGCCGGCTCGCGCCTCTACATCCATGAGAAAGTCTTCGACCAGGTCGTCGAAGGCGTCAGCAAAGTAGCCTCCGACATCAAGCTCGCCCCGGGCCTCGATCCCTCCTGCCAGATGGGACCGCTGGTCAGCGACGAGCAGTATCGGAAGGTCGTCGGCTACATCGAGTCCGGCATCAGCGAGGGCGCGAAGATCGCCGCCGGCGGTCCGGTCTCGGGCTTCGATCGCGGCTACTTCGTGCGCCCCACGGTCCTCACCAACACCAATCCGCGCATGAAGGTGGTCCAGGAGGAGATCTTCGGCCCGGTGGTCTGCGCCGTGCCGTTCAACGACCAGGATCTGGACCGCATCATCAAACGCGCGAACGACACGGTCTACGGCCTGGCGGCCTCGGTGTGGACGCAGAACCTGAGCCTCGCCCACAAAACGGCTCGGGGCCTGCGCGCCGGCACCGTGTGGGTCAACTGCCACAACGTCTTCGACGCCTCCCTGCCCTTCGGCGGATACAAGCAGTCCGGCTGGGGCCGCGAAATGGGCGAAGAGGTCCTCAACAACTACACCGAGACCAAGGCCGTCACCGTCGCGCTTTGACCGGACCACTCATCGAACCAGCCTGACCCGCGGGCAGAGGCGATTCTCGCTTCTGCCCGCTTCGTCTCGAGCACCAAATCGAGAACCCTTCCGCCTGCTGTGGCATCCTGTTAAGGCAGATGCCGCCGGACCGACCACGTCGAATCTCGTTCGAGCGGGCACGCGCCCTCTCTTTCGAAAAGACGATTGCCAGCGCCCGGCAGACCATCATGCTGAGCGAGATCGCGAAGCTCGCGATCGACAGCTTCCGTGCCTCCAAGGTTCGCTTTATTCTGACCGCGCTGGGCATGGTCATCGGGACCGCGTCTGTCATCCTCGTGGTCGCCATCTCGGCGACCGGCCGCCAGTACATCCTCAGCGAAATCCAGGGAATCGGCACCAACCTGGTCGAGCTGGAATACGCCGGCGGCGGATCCGGCGCCGTCACCAACATTCAGTCCGACTTTCTGGTCTTCGACGATGAGCACACCATCGATGAAGAGGTGCCGTCGATCTCCGCCTCGTCGGTTGTGCTGGAGATGCATCAGAACATCAGCATCGATGCCGTTACCCACGAAGTGCTCGTTCTGGGCGTGGAACCGCAATACCGCCAGGTACGCAACCTGGTCACCCTCGCCGGCCGCTTCTTCGACGACGAGGATGAAACCGGCCATGGCAAGGTCGCCGTCGTGACCGAGCCGTTTGCGCGCGCCATGTTCGGCAGCCCCGCCGAGGCCATCGGCGGCACATTTCAGATCAACGGCATCCCCTTCACCATCATTGGCACATTTAAGGAACGCGTCGAGACCTTCGGCGAGACCGAAATCGCGAATCAGACCATCCTCATTCCCTATTCCGTCGGCCGCTATTTCAGCGGTACCGACAACGTGAAGGAGATGTACTTTTCCATCCGCGATCCTAACGAAGTCGAAGACGCCGCCAAACAGATTATCAATGTAGTGCGCACCGATGGCCGGCACCAGCCCACCTCGGTCTACCAGACGCAAACCATGACCGCGCTCATCACCCTGGCCGGTCAGGTGGTGAACGCGCTCACCGCCATGCTGCTGCTGGTCTCCGGTGTCACCCTCGCCGTCGGCGGCGTCGGCATTATGAACATCATGCTGGCCACGGTCCGCGCCCGCACGCGCGAAATCGGCATCCGCAAAGCGCTCGGCGCGACGCGACGCGAAATCAAACTGCAGTTCCTGATGGAAGCCATCTTCGTCTCACTCTTCGGCGGCCTCATCGGCGCGATCCTCGGACTGGCAATCCCGTTTTCGGTCCGTTTTTTCACCGCTTACCGAGTGCCCGTCTCCGGCTGGTCCGCTGTCGTCGGCCTCATCGCCTCGGCATCCGTGGGCATCCTCTTCGGCACATTGCCCGCTAATCGTGCCTCCGCGATGGACCCCATCGATTCTCTCCGATACGAATAGCAGGCTCAGCAAATCCGGACTTACTACGGCGTCCTGCTTATTGCGGGTCACACCCGGGAAACGACCGCCTGCAAGCGGGCGGCGTTGCCCACGGCTGCTAAACTTAAGGAGAAGATCATGGCCGCTGCGACCCAACTCCCGATTTCCGTCAGCGAGTACCTCCATACGAGCTACCGGCCGGACTGCGACTATGTCGACGGGGTCGTCGAGGAGCGAAACCTGGGGGAATTCGATCATGCTGCGCTGCAAAGATCTCTTCTGGCCCGGTTCATCCAACACGAGCAGAAATGGGGTGTCCGCGCGTACCCCGAGCTCCGCGTCCAAACTTCCCCTACCCGTTTCCGCGTAGCGGACATCTGCGTGCTGTCCATCTCAGCACCCCGCGAGCAGGTGATTCAGACCCCGCCCGTCGCCATCATCGAAATTCTCTCGCCTGAAGATCGCGTCAGCCGTTATATGAATCGGCTTGAGGACTACCGCCGCATGGGCATCCGCAATCTGTGGGTCATCGACCCAACCGAGCGCCGAGGCTTCGATTTCTCTTCCGGCAACTGGATCGAAACCACCTCTTTTGCCGATACGAGCACCGGTATCCGGCTGGATTTGAATTCTCTCTTTGCCTCCATCGACGACGCACTCGGCGACCCCGGCAACAAATAACTCCGGCTTCTCTCGCTCTTCTTCTCAACCCCACTCCAGCACTGTTCAAAACTAAGCAATCAGGAAGTTCGTTTGAGCGCCATTCGCAATATCGCCATCATCGCCCACGTCGACCACGGCAAGACCACGCTGGTCGATCAGCTCCTGCGCCAGGCCGGAACCTTCCGCGCCAATGAGACTCTCACCGAGCGCGTTATGGATTCGAACGAGCTCGAGCGCGAGCGCGGCATCACCATCCTCGCGAAAAACACCGCCGTCTTCTACAAGGGCGAAAAGATCAACATCGTCGACACCCCAGGCCACGCGGACTTTGGCGGCGAGGTCGAGCGCGCGCTCAAGATGGTTGACGGCGTCATGCTGCTGGTCGACGCCTCCGAAGGCCCGCTGCCGCAAACTCGCTACGTGCTCTCCAAAGCCCTCGAAGCCAAGCTGCCCCCCATCCTCGTCATCAACAAAATCGATCGCCCCGACGCGCGTCATCAGGAAGTTCTCAACGAGGTCTACGACCTCTTCATCGATCTCGACGCCACCGAGGACCAGCTCGACTTTCCCGTCCTCTACACCAACGCGAAGCTCGGCCAGGCCAGCACCGATCCCGAGGAGCCCGGCGCGAACCTCGTGCCCCTCTTCGACGCCATCCTCGCCACCATCCCCACCGGCAAAGGCGACCCAACCGGCGTCCTGCAGATCCTGGTCACCAACCTCGACTACTCCGACTACCTCGGCCGCCTCGCCATCGCCCGCGTCTTTCAGGGCACGCTCCACACCGGCGACGACGTGGCCATCTCCAAGCGCGACGGCTCGCTCCAGAAAACGCGCATCACCAAGCTCTTCAGCTTCGCCGGCCTTCATCGGGTCGACATCACGGAAACCGAGATCGACGACATCGTCGCCGTTGCCGGTGTCGAAGGCATCACCATCGGCGAAACCATCACCAACGTCGACAATCCCGCGCCGTTGCCGGCCATCATCATCGACGAGCCCACCATCGCCATGCAGTTCTCCATCAATAATTCACCCATGGTGGGGCGCGAAGGCCAGTGGGTGACGTCCCGCAACCTCCGCGAGCGCCTCGAAAAAGAACTGCTCACCAACGTCTCCATTCGCGTCGAAGACACAGGCAGCCCCGATAGCTTCAAGGTCCTTGGCCGCGGCGAACTGCAGCTTTCGATCCTGATCGAGATGATGCGCCGCGAAGGCTTCGAGCTGATGGTCGGCCGCCCGGAGATCGTCACGAAGGAAGTCGACGGCAAATTGATGGAGCCGGTCGAGCACCTGACCATCGACATCCCCGAGGCTTTCATCGGCACCGTCATCGAGCGGCTCGGCCCCCGTAAGGGCGAGATGATCAAAATGCACAACCACGGCTACGGCCGCGTGCGCCTTGAGTTTCGCGTACCCTCGCGCGGGCTCATCGGCCTGCGCAGCGATCTTCTGACCGAGACGCGCGGTACCATGGTGATGAATTCCCTCTTCGACGGCTACATGCCGCATCAGGGACAAATCCCGCAGCGCCCCACCGGTGCGCTGGTCGCCGACCGCCCCGGGCTCACCACCGCCTATGCCCTCGAAGGCCTCGAAGACCGCGGCGTGCTCTTCGCTGCGCCGGGCGTCGAGGTCTACGAAGGCATGATCATCGGCGAGCATTCGCGCGACAACGACCTCGACGTCAATGTCGTGCGCGAGAAGAAGCTCACCAACATGCGCGCCTCCACAGCCGACGATGCCATCCGCCTCGCTCCCCCGCGCGCCCTGAACCTCGAGCAGGCCATCGAATTCATCGCCGACGACGAGATGGTCGAAGTCACGCCCAAGTCCCTGCGCCTGCGCAAGAAAATCCTGCAGGCCAACCGCCGCCCCAGGCGCGACACGCGCGTGCCGGTGTAATGCTTCGATGGCCCGATGCCGGGAAGCAAGGCGATTCACGTATAATACGTGCAGCACGTAGTTCACGTGAAGAGCCATGGTCCAAACTGCCCGCAAACAAAACATCACCGTCGCCCTCAGCAAGGAGACGATTCGGAAGGCGCGCGTCCTCGCGGCAAAGCGCTCCACCTCGATCAGCGGATTGCTCGCCGACCAGATCGAGTCGCTGACGGGTGAGGACGAGGCGTATGAGCGGGCGAAGCGCTCCGCCGTATCCATGATGAAGAAGGGCTTTCATCTTGGCGGCGTCCTGACCGCCAGCCGCGACGAACTCCATGAGCGATAAGACCTTCATCGATTCCAACATCCTGATTTACGCCTACGACCTCGATGCCGGCCCGAAACACGCAAAGGCGGCCGGCATTCTGGAATCGCTGTGGGAACTCAATCTCGGCGTCCTGAGCACGCAGGTCCTCCAGGAGTTCTACGTCAACGTCACCCGAAAAATTGCACGCCCCCTCGCCCGGAAATCCGCCCGCGCGATTGTGGAGGCGTACGCGATCTGGTGCGTCAACACGACTCCCGACGAACTGATGGCCGCCTTTGAAATCGAGGACGATTCCCGCATTGGCTTCTGGGATGCCCTCATCGTCGCAGCGGCTGTGAAGGCGGCCGCCAGGCGAATCCTCTCAGAGGATTTGAATCCGGGCCGGAAATTTGCCGGCGTTCGCATCGAAAACCCATTCGCGGACGCCTGATCCCCAGGCACAACTGCGCAGAGAAAATTTCCACACCCACCCCACATTTTTCTCTTTCGTAACTTTCCTTTCCCGCCCGGCCAGGGCTACTATCCGACACTATTGCGGGGCCGCACTCGAAGATTCGAGAACCCACGCAGCGTCAGGCGGGTGATTCGCTCCTTTTCGGCAGGAGACCCACCCGCCTGGACGTATCCATCGGACAGTCGATCCGATCTGACTTGCAGCCGTCACCTTCCCAGTCTGTTTCGGCCCATCCTGCAGGCCCACAATCCTGCCCGCCTGTGTCGACAGCACGCCGCGACCTCTCGCGGCCTGCTGCTCGTCCGCAACCGTGAACCACAGTTCTTCCAGAGGAGTGCAAGACAATGGCAAAATCGCAAAGAGTTACGTTGAAGGGGACCGAGCACACCCCGATGCCGGGAGCGCGCGCCATCGGACCCACTTCTCCGCACCAGCTCATCGAGATCTCCGTCATCCTGAAGCACCGTCAGACCCTGAACCTGAGCCAGCATCGAGGCCAGATCCTCAGTCATACCGACTTCGCCAAGACCTACGGCGCCGATCCGGCCAATGTCGACCTGATGAGACAATTTGCCCGCGAAAACAACCTCGTGGTGCTCACCCGCGGCGACGAGGTCCTCCGCCGCACCGTCACGCTGGCCGGGACGGCAGCCGACATGGAGAAGGCATTCAACGTCGAGTTGGTCGGCTTCGAACATCCCGACGGAACCTACCGCGGGCACACCGGTCCCATCCAGGTTCCGGAAGCCTATGCCTCCATCATCCAGGGCGTCTTTGGCCTCGACAATCGGCCCGTCGCTCATCCGCATATCCGCATCCGCAACACGAACCGCACCTTTGGCTCGCGCAATTCGACCATCACCTACACGCCCGTGCAGGTTGCCTCCCTTTACGATTTCCCGCGCGAGGCCGACGGCGAGGGCCAAACCATCGGCATCATCGAGCTCGGCGGCGGCTATCGTCCTGCCGATCTCCAGCAGTATTTCCAGAACCTCAACCTTCGCAACCCCGCGGTGCGCGCGGTCCTCGTCGACCAGGCTAACAACCGCCCCACCACGCCCAACAGCGCAGATGCGGAGGTGATGCTCGACATTGAAATCACCGGTTCGGTGGCCAACGGCGCTTCCCTGGCCGTCTACTTCACTCCCAACACGGCGCGCGGCTTTCAGGATGCCCTGAGCACCGCGGTACACGATCAGATTCACACGCCCTCGGTCCTCTCCATCAGTTGGGGCAATCCCGAAGCCACCTGGACGCAGCAATCCATGGAGTGCTTTGACCAGGTGGCGCAGGAAGCGGCTCTGCTGGGGATCACCATCATTGCCGCGTCTGGCGATCAAGGCTCCACCGATGGCATGGCCGGAAACCAGAATCACGTAGACTTCCCTTCGTCGAGCCCGCACGTCCTCGGCGTCGGCGGCACGCGCCTGGTATCGGCCAACAACACCATCCAGTCGGAAACCGTCTGGAACGATGGCCCCACCGGCGGCGCGAGCGGAGGCGGATACAGCAATGTCTTCCAGCGTCCCGAGTGGCAGGCCTCCGTCGCCACCAAACCCAGCCGCGGCGTTCCCGATGCGTCGGGCAATGCCGATCCCGACACCGGCTACACCATCCTCGTCGATGGTGAGCAGACCGTAATCGGCGGAACCAGCGCGGTCGCCCCGCTCTGGGCGGCTCTGATAGCCCGCTGCAACCAAATGCTAAACGCCCGGCTCGGCCACCTCAATCCCGCGCTTTACGCCATGAACCAGAACAGCGGATTCCGCGACATCACCCAGGGCAACAACGGCGCTTTCCCGGCCACTCCTGGCTGGGATCCGTGCACCGGCCTCGGCACACCTCTCGGCAATCGCCTCCTCCAGGCTCTGTCGACGGCAACCGGGAAGACCGCCACCGCAAACGTCGGCAAGCTGGCAGCCTCAGCGCAAACCGCGGAAACACGGACCGGCCGCCCGCATTCCGCGGCCTGACCAAACGCTGGACCGCAAGTCAGCCAACAACCCCTGTGTGCGACTCTCCCTCCCTCGGGGGGAGTCGCACACAGGGTTGTTCGGAAGCGACCCTGGTTATGCCGCCCTCTGCGCGTACGGATTCACGCGCTCCGCGATCTCCATCAGCAGATGATCGGCGTGGCCCTCTTCCTTAATCGTCTTATCGAGCAGCTCCACGTGGGCCGTTTCCCCGAGCAGCTGCGCCCAGCGCCGCACCGCGCCGTACACAGCGATCTCGTAGTGCTCCACACGCTGCCCCGCGGAGATGAGCGCAGCATCGCGCACCGCGTCGTCGGCGGCGTCCTTCACCATGTCTTCGGTCTCGGTCACCAGGGCCGCGAGCACCTTGCACTTCATCGGTTTTGCCTCGCCGGCAGCCTGATTGAGAATCTGCTCAAGGCGCGTCACGTGCTCCTGCGTCTCCTGCAGATGCGACTGGAATGCCTGTTTCAGCTGCGTATCGACTGCCTTTTCGATCATGTTCGGCAAGGCGTGCGTGATTTGCTCTTCCGTGGACAAAAGCATCTGGAGCTGGTTGATGTAAAGCTTGCGCAGATTACCGATATTCGCGGAAAACACCTTCATGGGATACTCCTGGTTTGTGGGATCCGATTTGGGGATTGCCGCCATCATTGGCGGGGTCGCTCGCGGAATGGTCTCTTCTCTGTGGGATGCGCGGAGTCTGTCGACGCGCAATCGGGCGCACTACTGGCTTGGATGCCGGAAGCTTACACGCGGGGTTCTTCGGTGCGCGGGGCGGAGGGAAAGAGTCAGGCCAGCCTAGGTCATGCGCGCAAACTTCTGCCGGCGCACTTCCCACTCCTCGGTCGAGAACAGCCGCGGGCCCACATCGATCAGCCGCGGGATCATGTTGAAGATCGCAACCGGGCTCCAGCGCCTGCCGTCGCGGGTGCGAAAGCCCTGCTCGTTCAAGTTGCTCGCGATGCTGGAGAATGAAAAATCCTGGACGAGGAGTTCCATCATCTGGAGGAGCGCCTGCTGTTCGTTGGGGTCGATTTCGAGGCGCTTGCAGTCTTCCGAGATGCGCAGCCCGTATGGAATGTCTTCAGGGTAGGCGCCCTCGGTGGGCTGTTCGGAGTCGGGCAGCTCGCGGCGCCATTCGAGGGACACCAGATGCCAGCCAGCCGTCGTGCGCTGCCGCACGATCTCCTCCAGAAGCGGCTGGGAAATCATGTCACGGATCCGTTCGACGTACGCCATGGGGCGGCCTCCTGTTTGGCGCTTATTACAACGCACGCCGCGGCCCGCCGCAAGGGCGCAGTGACGAACGGGCTCAATCGATGAGGAATCAGCCAGGTACTGTGGAGTGAGACTGGGGCTGGCTTGAGCTCGGGCGGGGGCAATTGTCCACTTTGGGGAAAGCTGTTCGGGGCTGAACAGCCGGGGCTGAGGTTCAAGGGGGTCCACCCCCCCCAGAAGGGGGGTCACCCCCCAGCAAGCTGTTGATTCGAAGAGGGCGTCTTTCGGTGAACGCGTACATGTTAGCTATTTGGTTAATGGACGCGCAGAGCCGCTAGAGAACCCTCTGATAGCCGCTCAAGAACCCTCTGATCAGGTGGCGCTCTTGACGCCGGAGCATGCCGGAACTCTGGCTGGATTGCCAACGACTGACCTACAAACCTCACGGGTAAGGTGACGGAAATCGAACCGTTCTAGCGTGCCCTGGAAGAAGAGGCAGATGCGCGGGAAGGGGAGGCTTTAGGCTTACGCTTTTCTGTTTGAATTCGACGCTGAATTTCGGTCTTTGACACGCTGAGAATATCTCGCATCGCTCGGGTGAAACGAGCGAACTCCGGAGTGTCAGGCGGCGTTTTCACACCTGCGATGACACTCCTGGCTGTGGGTGCCTAACCGTGTCAACCACGTACCAAGTTCCATCTGGAGCTTCGAACTGCTCTACCTTCATCTCTTCTTCGTCGAGGAGATTCTTACGCCAGTGAATAATGGCCATGCATCTGTCATCAACATTGCGAATGAAGCTCTCCGCTCTCCATCCCCATTTTTTCTCCCATTTCCTCCGTTGTACAATTGATAACGATGTGGTTACCAAAGATCGATTACTTTTCAGGGGTTTAATCCGTCGAATGAAGCAGGTATCGTAGAGCCTGGGGAGCATGTTCAGTTCTCCGAACTTGCCGATAATCTCCTGTTGTGATAAAAGTTGCGGACTCTGACTTTGTGGAATGGATGCCATGTCTACCTCGGTAAATGAACTGAAGGCTCGCTTGCGGAGTTTCCTGGGTGACCCATCTCAGGAGGCAGATTTCCGTGTGTGGTTCGCCGGCGTTCTGAGGAATGCACACAGGGCGAATAGTTTGGAATTCGAATCGCTCGCGCACACTGTCCAGCGAGCATTTTCTGACGCGTCTGAAGGCCTGTACACGCCCGACGAGTTGATGGAGTTCCTGACAGAGCTTTCTGAAGAACGCGTTCCTGCATCTCAGTTAGTCCCCTTCTACTTCAGCGGTGGCAATCTTGAAATGATGGGAGAATCGGAACCACCAGAGCCCGCGAAGAGAAAGCCGTGGGCTCAGTCCAACCTTTGGCCTGTCGAGAGTCACTGACACGCTCATCTCCTTTGAAACGGATTCTGCGGGAGCCCGAACCCTTGGGGCGGCAGTGCTACTTCGAAATCAACCACGACTATAGGCTCGGCGTTGCTGATCTGAAGAACAGCGCTGTAGGTGCCAGCCTCCTGAAACGGCATTTGCGAAAACTTGAACGGTATCACTCCCATGCCGGGCTGCGCGATGTTTGCGAAACCCTGAACTTGGGCAAGTCCCTGACCGTTCTCTAGCCGTTGGATCGTCAACGTGAACGGCGATGACTCTGGCCTGTCAGTATCGAAAACTGAAAAGATTGTCAGCGTAGGCAAGACGGCGGGAAACTGGGGTACAACGATGGTGCCGCCGTAGACTCCAACAAGCATTAATTTTCCGTTGTCCTCTCTTCGCACATCGTCGCAAACTATTGAATATCTGTGCTTTACGGCCATTGAATCTCCTCTCCTGCCCGAGGCAGGGATCAAATAAGTCACTTTTCCACTTGACTGTCGGGGAGAATCCGCTCTAGGGTAGGAGGTGTTCAGGCTCCGATCCCCGTCAAGGGGTTAAAGATCGAAACGCGGTGAAGCTGCTCTTGGCCGAGCGGCTTTTCGTGCGTTTAGGGACGAATTGCTCATCGTAATTCTGGACCTGATCGGCGGTGAGCGCAAGTGAGCCAGTGTGTAAATCGGGAAAGCACAATATCCTGGGTCTACGCACCATGGACAGTGCTAGATAATGCGCTCATGCACCCTAATATCCGATCAACCAAGTTACGTTGGCTGTGGATAAGTAGTGACTATTGAGTCTCGCCGACTCAAATTTGTAACTGGCGAATCGTGGACGCCGAGTTTTGCCGGAATCGCTCCGGGCCGTGTTGGCGCGGGCCTACTGATCTTCGACCTGGAGGGTCACCACCTGCGATCCCGTCACCACCGCATCCATCGGCAGCGAGGCCATTGGTACCGCCGACTCGCCGTTCAGCACCATTCCCTTGTTATCGCGCAGCGGCATCAGCGCATTGGCCATAGTCAGCGGAATCGCCGTCAGCGTCCGCCCATCCACCGCCGCCTGCGCTTCCGGA
>Ga0181520_10006254_pt1 | contig 18355 bp, 14 predicted proteins | sample PEATcosm2014_Bin_29_FD_132451 | JGI IMG/M metagenome (GOLD analysis project Ga0181520, IMG submission 132451) | Peatland microbial communities from MTU Mesocosm Facility, Houghton, MI, USA - PEATcosm2014_Bin02_30_metaG | ecosystem: Environmental > Terrestrial > Soil > Wetlands > Peat | place...
TAACGCCCGCGCCGGGCAAATCGTCCTCGACGCGTACCAGTTCCTCGGGGTGCGGGAAACGGAGCGGATGCAGCAGCGTCGCGTTCACCAGGCTGAAAATCGCCGTCGTCGCTCCGATCCCCAGCGCCATCGTCAGAATCGCAATGGCCGAGAAGCCCGGCGACTTCGCAAACATGCGCAGCGCGTAGCGCAGATCCTGAATCAGGTTTTCAAAGAACGGCAGCCCCTGCTCGGCGTGGTACTGTTCGCGGACCGTGCCCACGCCACCGAACTTCAGCACCGCCTGCCGCCGCGCTTCCGCCGCGGACATGCCGGCGCGCAGGTTTGCCCCGGTCTGCAAAGCGATGTGCTCCTCCATCTCCTCGCGCAGCCGCTGATCGCCTCGCCGTCCGGTTATGAAATTTGTCAAGCGAGCCAGGAAACGTCTCAGGAGTTTCATTGCGAATCCTCCGCTTTCACCTCAAGAATGTGATCTGCGCCGTAGTCTCTTCGCGGTTGCGTGTCTCGGCTTTCCATCACTCGTACCGCAACGCCACCAGCGGATCGACGCGCATCGCCCGCCGCGCAGGGATGCAACAAGCAGCCAGAGCAACTGCCGTCAGCACCAGAGTGACGCCGATGAAGGTCACAGGATCCGTAGGCGTGACGCCGTAGAGCAGCCCCGCCATCAGGTGCGAGACGATCAGCGCGCCGCCCAGCCCCAAAGCTGCTCCCGCAATGGCAAGCGTGAGCCCCTGGCGCAGCACCATCTCCAGAATTCTGCCGCGTTTTGCCCCCAACGCCAGGCGAATCCCGATCTCGTGACTGCGCTCGTTCACGATGTACGAAATCACGCCGTAGATTCCCAGCGCTGCCAGCAGCAACGCCGTCGCTGCGAAGCACCCGACCATCTCCATCGAGAATCGCTTCTCCGCCAACGACAATGAGACCGCGTCGTCGAGCGTCTGCGCCCCATAGACCGGGAGTTCCGGATTGACCGACTGCACCATCGCCCGCACCTGATCCGGAATCGCGCTGGGATCCAGCTGACCGCGCAGAAAAATCGCCAGCTCCTTCGGCTTGCTCTGATACAAGCTCAGGTAAATCTGCGGCACACTCGGATTCGCCAGGGATTCGGTGCGCGCGTCGGCGATCACACCAATCACGGTGACCCAGTCTTTGCTGAGGCGGCCCACCTTCAATCGCTTGCCCACCGCATCGGCGCCCGGCCACCATGCGCGCGCGAATGCCTGGTTGACCACTGCGACCTGAGGCGCATTCTCGTTGTCCGCATCGCTGAACAATCGGCCGCGCAGCAACGGAATCCCCAGCAGATGAAAATACTCCGCCGTTACGTTGGATCGCTCCACCTGCGGAGGCTCTTTGGTCCGGGTCTCTCGCCCTTCCAGGATCAGGGGCGTCATATCGGGCACGTGATTCAGCGGAATCGAAGCATCCCTCCCCATCGCCGCCTCCTGGACTCCGGGGAGCTGCCGGCTGCGCCGCATCAATTCGCGCACCAGAGGCGCCTCCTGCGCGGGTGTTCCATAGATGTCCGTCTTCGGATCATTGGGTATCGGCAGCCACAAATGAACCGCCATCACATTCTCGGGATTGAATCCGAGCGGGGCGCGACACAAATCCCAGAAGCTGCGCAGTAGCAGCCCGGCCGCGATCATCAGCATCAGCGACAGCGCAAACTCGGTCACCACCAGAACCCGCCGCGTTCCGATCTGTTCCCTTGAACCGCGCGAGCCTCGTCCTTCCATCCTCAGCGTATGCGCCAAATCCAGCCGCCCAGCCTGGAACGCGGGCGCGAGACCGAAAATGATTCCCGACACAATCGAGACCGCCACGGCAAACAGCAGCACACTCAAGCTGATCGTGATGTCATTGAGCCGGGGCAGGCTCTCGGGAATCATCCGCACCAAAACATCTTTCGTGCAGAGCAGAATTCCGATGCCGGTGATCCCGCCCAGCAGTGCCAGCAGAATGCTCTCCGTCAGCAACTGGCGCACCAGTCGCCAGCGCGCCGCACCCAGCGCCTGGCGCACCGCCATCTCACGCTGCCTCGCGCTCGCGCGGGCCAGCAACAAATTCGCCACATTCACGCAGCCGATCAACAGCACCATTCCCACCGCCGCCAGCAGCACCACCAGCGATTGACGCACATTGCCGACCACGCTCTCCTTCAGCGGTGTGAGCTGCATGGCCCAGCCGCTTTCCACGGGATAATCCGCGGGAAACTGCCTTTGGAGCGAAGCGACGAGCACATTGAGCTGGCTCTGCGCGCCAGCCACCGTCAGTCCCGGCTTCAGTCGCGCCATCGCTCCCAGAGTCAGCCGGGTATTGCGCTGCGGCGGGGGGGCCGGATCAGCTGCAAATCCCGCGGCCGCCCAAAGATCGGTATTCCGCTCATCGGGAGTTCGTCCCGGGTCGCGAAACCCCGGCGGCATCACGCCGATAACACTGTAGAGATCGTTATCGAGCCGTAGATTTTTTCCCAGGATATGCGGATCGCTGCCGAAGGCGCGCTTCCACAACCCGTCGGTGATCACCACCTCGAGGTTGAAGCCGGGCGTCTTATCATTCGGGTCGAAGACCCGGCCCTGCTCCGGCTTCACGCCCAGCGCGGCAAAATACGCCGGGGTGACGGGCTCGAACTGAATCCGCGCCGGCTGATCCGAGCCCGTTAGATTCACCGATCCGGACCCAACCAGAGAGACGTATTGAAACATTCCGGAGCGCTGCAGATCCTGGAGCTCCGGGATCGACAGGCCCACATCCTGCGCGCCGATGCCGCGCAGATCGGCCTCGATGCGCACCAGTTGTTCCGGGTGCGGGCAGCGGAGCGGATGCAGCAGCGTCGCATCCACCAGGCTGAAGATGGCCGTGGTCGCGCCGATGCCCAGCGCCATGGTGAGAATCGTGACCGCCGCGAAACCCGGCGACTTCGCCAGCATGCGCAAAGCGAAGCGAAGATCCTGCACAACATTCTCGAAAAACGGAATCCCCTGTTCGGCGTGATACTCCTCACGGACCGTGCCCACACCGCCGAACTTCAGCACCGCCTGCCGTCGCGCCTCCGCTGCGGACATGCCCGCGCGCAGATTCTCTTCCGTCTGCAGAGCTATGTGCTCCTCCATCTCTTCGCGCAGCCGCCGATCGCTCTGGCGCCCGGTGAAGAAATTTGTCAAACGAGCCAGAAATCGTCTGAGGAATTTCATGGCAGATCCTCCGCTTTCACGTCAAAAAAACGCGTCACCAGCGCCGTCGTCTGTTCCCAGTTCCGTGTCTCGGCCAGCAGCTGTTGGCGCCCCGCCGCGGTCAGGCGATAGAAACGCGCGCGCCGGTTGTTTTCCGATGCGCCCCAGTCCGACGCGATCGAGCCTTCCTGCTCCAGCCGCAGCAGCACCGGATAGAGCGTGCCCTGGTTCACAGCCAGCAAGTCGCCGCTGATCTGCTCGATGCGCCGCGCCATGCCGTAGCCGTGCAGCGGTCCCAGTACGTCAAGGGTGCGCAGCACCATCAGCGCCAGGGTGCCCTGCGGAACATCGGTCTTTTGTTTCATCGATCCCCTTTTGGCCTCTTTTGGTTTCCCACAGGAATATGACATATTTCCTTTGGGAAAGCAACAGGTCGCCGTCAGTTTTTATCTCCTCCTTGACAGCTTAGGAGAGAACGCGCTACTCTCCTAATTACTTTAGGAGTGCAGCACGGAGACCGTATGAAACTCCTCGCCTGGTTCAAATCCGTCACCGATAAGTTCCTTCGTCGCGATGCCGCGGCAGAAGACCTGAACGAAGAACTGCGCTCCCACATCCAGCTCCGCGTCGACGATCTCCTGCGCTCCGGCCTAACCCGGCCCGAAGCAGAACGCCGAGCCCGCATCGAATTCGGCGCCTGGGAAAAGTTCCGCACCGAGAGCCACGAAGCCCGCGGCGGCAATTTCCTCGAAACCTCAGCCCAGGATCTCCGCTTCAGCGTCCGCGTGTTGCTCAAATCTCCCGGCTTCGTCGTCGCCGCAGTCCTCACCCTCGCCCTCGCCATCGGCGCCAACTCCGTGGTCTTCAGCGCGCTCAATGGCCTCGTGCTGCGGCCGCTGCATGTGCCCGACGCGCGTACTCTTTACTCCCTCCAGCGCGGCAACGACACCTACATCATCCAGTCCTATCCGGACTACCTCGATCTCCGCGACCGCAATCACAGCTTCACGACTCTGGCGGCCTACACCATCGGGCAGGCCAGCTTCGACTCCGGCGAAAACCCCTCCGCTTCCTGGCTCAACGAAGTCAGCGGAAACTACTTCGACGCACTTGGCATTCAGCCGTATCTGGGCCGCGTCATTCACGGCTCGGATGAGCACGGCCCCAACAGCGCCCCCTACATCGTGCTCGGCTACGGTTTCTGGCACAGCCGCTTCCACGACGACACCGGCGTCATCGGCCGCGTCGTCCAGCTGAACAAACACCCGTTCACCATCGTCGGGGTCGCACCGCCCAGCTTCCACGGCACCCTGTTGTTCTTCACGCCCGATTTCTTCGTGCCCCTCGTCGACCATGAACAGGCGGGTGGCCTGAATGACCTCAACAACCGCAGCAAGCGGTGGGTCTTCGAGATCCTGGGACATCTCAAACCCGGCGTCACTCCGGCCCAGGCTGCCTCCGATCTCAGCTCCATCGGAGCGGTGCTCCACAAGTCTTACCCCAAAGAAGACGACCAGTCAGACTTCAGCCTGGTCAACCCCGGCCTGCACGGAAACTTCTTTGCCCCTGCGCTGCGGGCCTTCCTGATTGGACTCATGCTGCTCGCCGGGCTCATTCTTCTCGCCGCGTGCGCCAATCTTGGCAGCCTCTTCGCCGCGCGTGCCGCCGATCGCTCCCGCGAAGTTGCGTTGCGTCTCGCCCTCGGTTCCAGCCGAACCCGCATTCTCCGTCAGCTCTTTACCGAAGCCATCCTCATCTCCCTGGTCGGCGGCGCTCTCGGACTCGGCGCCAGCATCGCGCTGCTGCACTGGCTCAGCAGCTGGCAGCCCTTCTCGCAATTCCCCATCAATATTGCCGTCGACCCTGACGCCACCGTTTACGCCGTCTCCCTGTTGCTCAGCCTGGCCGCCGGATTCCTCTTCGGCGCAGTTCCCGTCCGCCAGGTCATGCGCACCGACCCTTACGAAGTCGTCAAAGCCGGATCGACTGGCCGCAGCGGGCGCCGCCTCTCGGTGCGCGACGTTCTGCTCGTCGGGCAGATCGCGATCTGCGCCGTGCTCGTCACCGCTTCGATGGTTGCCGTGCGCGGCCTCAGCCGATCCCTGCGCGCACCACTCGGCTTCGAACCTCGACACGCCATGCTGATGGAAACCGACCTGGCCATGGCAGCCTACCGCGACGACAAAGTCGTGGCCATGCAAAAACGCATGATCGAAGCCACACAGGCCATTCCGGGCGTGACCCAGGTGGGCCTGGTCAGCAGCCCGCCGCTGCACATGGGTTGGGGCATCTCCTACGTCTTCAGCGACAAGACCACGGATGTGCGGCCGGCGAATTCCCTCGGCGAGGCGATCCTGTTCACCATCTCTCCGGAATACCTCAGCGCGGCACAGACCACACTGCTGGCGGGGAGAAACTTCTCGTGGCACGACGATAAGAACGCGCCCCACGTCGTCATCGTCAACCAGCTTTTCGCACGTAAATTCTTCGGCTCAGTCGCCGGTGCTCTGGGCAGCTACTACAAGAAAACCGATGGCGTGCTCCTCCAGATCGTCGGCGTCGTCGAAGACGGAAAATACACCGCCAACATTGCGGAAGAACCCCAGCCCGCCATGTTTCTTTCTATCCTGCAATCGCCTTCGAGCGATACCTGGCTGGTTGTCCGGTCCAACCGCGATCCGCAACAGGTAGCAGCGGCGCTCCGAGGCGCGATGCGCGATCTCGACGCCGGACTGCCCATCTTCACGCAGACCTGGAACGAGGAAATGAGCGGAGCGATGTTCGCCTCGCGCATCGCCACCGCCTCCCTGGGCATGCTCGGCATCATGGGCGCCATGCTCTCCATCACCGGCATCTTCGGCATGGCCGCATACTCGGTCAGCCGGCGTCTGCGCGAGCTCGGCATCCGCATCGCCCTCGGCGCACAGCGCACTGAAGTCCTCCGCGCCGCGCTGGGACACCCCGTCACACTGCTGGCCTGGGGCTCGGTCGCAGGACTGATCCTCGGCATCCTGGCCAGCCGTGTTCTTTCCTTCATCGTCTATGAAGCCACTCCGCGCGATCCGCTGGTGCTCACCGGCGCCGTTCTCGCCATGGCCTTGCTGGGGCTGGTCGCAACGTGGCTCCCCGCACAGCGTGCGCTCTCGCTCGATCCCCTGATTCTTCTCCGCGAAGAATGAACCCAGGGCTAATTGAAACCCGGACTCCCTCCGCAGTAACCCGCCTCACGGGTACGCTTGTGCCCCCGGCCGGGTCATGGACGCGCCGCCCAACCCGGGGCACACTCGAGCATGGGAACCCTCAGAACCCTGGACGGAAGCCTCACCGGGACGGCCCACAACGGGCCGGCCTTCCTTATGTGCCCGCCGAAGCACTATGAAGTGAATTACGTCATCAATCCATGGATGGCCGGCAATGTGCACCGCTCCTCGCGGCAACAAGCGAGCGAGCAGTGGGAACAACTGCACAGCGCGCTGCGCCAGATCGCCCAGGTCCACCTCGTCGAACCGCAGCCGGGATCGCCCGACATGGTGTTCACCGCCAACGCGGGTTTGGTCCGCGACGGCATCGTCGCGCTCAGCAGCTTTCATCATCGCGAGCGCCAGGGCGAGGAACCGCATTTTCGACGCTGGTTCAGGGAATCGGGTTTTGCGGTGTGTGATATTCCCCGCGTCACTCCCTTCGAAGGCGAAGGCGACGCGCTGTTTGAGGCCGATGGATCGCGGCTCTGGGCAGGATACGGACCCCGCACTCTCGAGGACAGCCATCGCCAGCTCACCGAACTGTGGGGCGTCGAAGTTGTCTCCCTGCGCCTCGTCGACCCGCGCTTCTATCATCTCGACACCTGCTTTTGCCCGCTCTCCAACGGCGACGTGATGCTCTACCTGCCCGCCTTCGATCAGGAATCGCAGATGAAGATCGAAGCGCGCTACAGCAGGAAGCAACGCATCTGCGTCTCGGAAGCCGACGCGCTGCGCTTTGCCTGCAATGCCGTCAACGTCGGCAGAACCATTCTGCTGAATCAGATCAGCGAAGAGCTATGCGCCGAACTCGAGCTGCGTGGCTTCCAGGTGGTGCAGGTGGAGCTGACGGAATTTCTGAAAGCAGGCGGCGCGGCGAAGTGCCTCGTTCTTCGCCTGAGCGAGCTGAACATCACGCACTCGCAGCATTTGAACATCGCGAAACCTCCAGCTCTCGATTCGCTGTATAACTGACCCGAAAGGGTCGTCATGCAAAGAAGAGAATTTCTGGCCGGGGCGGTCAGCGCCACCGTCATGGGCGCATCCGCGCTTGCAGAGTCTGCACCAAAGCAAGACGCAACCAGTTCCGCGCCGAAGCCGCAACGGAAGCTGGCACCCATGGCCGTCGGCCTCATCATTCAGCCGGCCAACGGCGCCGAAGCGGCCATCGCAAAGGTCCATGATCTGGGCATGACGAATTGCTTTCTCTCCCTCGACGGCTATCTCGGAAAATTCTCAAAGGATCTCGGTCAGGAACTCAGCGGCCTGCTCGAGAAATACAATCTCGTGGCGACGGATGCGGAAGTAGTTCGCCCCGACCCGCTGATCTGGGATTTCCTGCACGGGCCGTCGACCATCGGACTCGTCCCTCGCACAACCCGCACTGCTCGCATGGATGCGCTGAAGCAAACCTCAGACTTCGCGGCGCTCCTCGGCATCCCGCGCATACAGACCCATTGCGGCTTCATTCCCGAGGACCCCGCGAATCCGCTGTACGAAGAAACGGTGTTGGCCATTCGCGAACTGGCCCGGCACTGCGCGGCGAACGGCCAGATGTTCCTGATGGAGACTGGCCAGGAAACGCCGACCACCATGTCGCGCGCCCTCAAAGATGTGGACCAGCCCAGCCTCGGCGTCGGTCTCGACACGGCGAACCTCATCCTCTACGGCAAGGCAAATCCGGTGGATGCGGTCGACATCATCGGCCCCCACGTCCGCAGCCTTCACGCAAAGGATGGCCGCTGGCCCACCGATCCAATGAAGCTCGGAGAGGAAGTCCTGATCGGAACCGGTCTCGTCGATTTCGAAAAAGTCTTCACGAAGCTGCATCGGCTCGGCTATACCGGCGCCGTCACCATCGAGCGCGAAACCTCCGGCCCACAGCAACTCGCTGACGTTCGCGAGGAGAAGGTCTACCTCGAAAAAATTCTCACGGGGGTTCTGGCGCAGCAGGCCTGAAGGACAACCATGGATCGAAGAGATTTTATCGGCGGCTCGGCCGCATCGGGCATCATGCTCCTCGGCGCGCGCACAGCTTTTGGATACGAAGCCAACTCCGCCGTCCGCATTGGGCTGCTGGGCTGCGGCAGCCGCGGCACCACGGTCGCCACGTCTTTCGCCAAGAACACGCCCGCGCGCATCGTCGCCCTCGCCGATCTTTTTCCGGATCAACTCGCCGGCGCCAAAGCGCACTTCGACGACGTGAATGTTTCGCTCGGCGTGCCCGCGATCGATCCCAGCCTGATGTTCCGCGGTCCCCAGGCTTTTGAGGAACTCGCCGCCTCACAGGCCATCGACTCGATTCAGATTTCAACGCCGCCGTGGTTCCACGTGCAGCATCTCGAAGCGGCGGTCGCGGCAGGCAAGCACGCCTACTGCGAGAAACCCCTGGGCGTCGACGTCGCCCAGGCAAAGCACGCGCTCGAAATCGGTAAGCGAGCCGAGGGCCACTTGAGTCTCGATGTCGGATTCCAGGTCCGCAGCGCGCCGCCCATTGCGGAGGTCGTCGGCCGCATCCACGCCGGCGACCTGGGCAAAATCGTTTGCATCGCGGCGCATTACAACGCACCCAACGCGGTCAGCCACAGCGGCGCCAACTGGTCAGCCGATGAATTTCGCCTCCGCAACTGGCTCTGGGACCGCACGCTCTCCGGCGATATTCTCGTCGAGCAGAACATCCACGTCATCGACCTGTGCAACTGGATCCTCGGCAGCCATCCCATTAAAGCCACAGCAACAGGCGGACGCAACGCCATCACCCATCCTGGCGACACCTGGGACAACTACCAGGTCCTCTACTCGTATCCCGACGACGTGCATGTCAGCTTCTCGTCCACGCAATGGGGAGCTAACGGCTTCTTCGACGTGACGGAGCGAATCTTCGGAAGCAAAGGCATCGCAGAGGCGCCCTACTCCGGGCCGGTGCGCATCATCGGCGAAAATGCCTGGGAGTGGCAACCTCAGGGCGGAGCATCCCCCGTCCAGCCATCCGCCTTCGCCGCCAACGGAGCCTTTACCGACAACCTGGAGTTTGCGGATCGGGAAAAAGACCGCGCCTTCATCGAGAGCATTACCTCGGGCAAGTTCCACAACCAGGCCGAGGCCGGCGTGGAGAGTGCCCTGAGCGCCATGCTGGGCCGGATGGCTGGCCAGCGCGGCCACGAAGTGACCTGGGACGAACAGCTTCGCCACGGAGAGCAGTACACGATGACCATCGACATGCGCCAGTTCAGGTGATCCAGCCTACTGGCTGCGCCGGTTGAACATCAGCGAATTCGCCTGATCGATCGTCGTCATAATCATGTGCGCGACGTTCACGTGCGCCGGGCGCGTGGTCGCCCACACAATCGCGTCCGCGATGTCCTCGGCAGTGAGCGGTGTGATGTTCTGGTAGACCTTCGACGCGCGTTCCTGGTCGCCGCGAAAGCGCACTTCGCTGAACTCCGTCTCCACCATGCCTGCGCCGATGTCGCTCACGCGCACCGGCGTCCCCAGCAGGTCCTCACGCAAGCCATCGTTGATCAGCTTCACGGCCGCCTTCGACCCGCAATACACGGCACCGCCTGGATACGCGAGATCCTGCGCTGTCGATCCAAGATTGACCACGTGCCCGCGCCCGCGCGCCACCATGCCCGGCACCACGGCGCGCGTCACCCACAGCATGCCCTTGATATTGGTATCGATCATCTCTTCCCAATCCTGCGGCTTTCCTTCCCACAGTTTGTCGAGACCCCGGCTCAGCCCGGCATTGTTTACCAGCACATCGATCTCGCGCCATTCTGAAGGCAAACCGGCAATAGTGGATTCCACCGCGCCGCGATCCTGCACATCGAGTTTGAAAGCGTGCACCGCCGCCGCGCCCGCTGCCCGCAACTCCGGAGTCATCGTCTCCAGCCGATCCGCGCGCCGCGCCGCCAGCAGAAGCCGCGCGCCCTCCGCGGCAAACGCCCTCGCACTCGCCGCGCCAATGCCCGCGCTCGCCCCGGTAATGAAAACAATTCGATCCTTCAAGCTGATCTTCGCCATATCCGTATCGTAAAGGCTCGGAGCCAGTAGCCAGTAGCCGGTAGCGCGGCGTGAGGCTACCCGCTACAGGCTGCCCTTCTGCAGCTGCAGATAGCCCGCCGCCCAGTCGGCGTCCTTCATGCCCGCCTCAAAGGCGCGAAGGAAGGTCGCCTCGAAAACATCCGCGAGCGGCGTCTTCACGTGTTCGCTCTGCGCGGCCTCGCGAAACAGCCGCATATCCTTCTCGCCCAGGGCCATCGTCGCTCCCGGCGTCGCGGGCGGCTCCAGCATGATCTTCCCGTACATCTCGTAGAACGGCGACTGGAACAATGCCTTGTTCACCGTCTCCAGAAAAATCGACGGCTCAATCCCCAGCGCGTCGGAATACACAAACCCCTCGCTGAGCGAAGCGATCATCGCCGTGATCAGAAAATTGCCGCCCAGCTTCAACGCGTGCGCGCTCCACGGATGCGCGGCGACGACGGTGATCCCGCGACTGAATTTCTCCAGCAGCGGGCGCACCTTTTCGACTGGCTCCTTTGCGCCGCCGACGGCAATCCACAGTTTGGCCGCTTCGGCGATGTGCGGCCGTCCGAACACCGGCGCAGCGACAAAATGCTGTCCGCGCTTGGCGTGCTCTTCTGTCAGTTTCTTCGAGAGCGCCACACTCAGTGTGCTCAGCGAAACATGAATCGCGCCCTTGCCCAGGCTCTCCAGCACCTTGCCTTTGTCGAGCATTTCCTCCAGGGCCGCATCATCCATCGGCATCGTGAAGACGACCTCCGCCCCCGCAGCCGCCTCGGCAGGGGTCTTCGCCACCTTCGCCCCATCGCTCTTCAGCGGCTCGGCACGCGACGGGGTCCGATTCCACACCGTCAGCTCTTCGCCATTCTTCATCAGCAGCCGCGCGATCGCGCTGCCCATTTTCCCCAATCCAAGAAATGCAATTTTCATTCGGATCTCCGCAGAAAGCTCTGCTGTTTGGGATGGTTCAAGCCCGCATAGCGATTCACCGAAGCTCACGCTCGGACATTAGCCTGCCGACTCCCGGCTACTGGCTACCGGCTCGCTCCTGGAACAGCTCTTCCTGGCGCTCGTCCTTCGGCTTTTCCACCACAACCGGCTTCCGCTTCGCCGCGCCAATCACCGCGACCACTTCCAACTCCTCCATCGAACCCCGCGGAATCCACAACCGCTGCGTATTCGAACGCAGATCGGGCGGCGTCAAAAACACGCCGTCGCTGCCGACCAGACTCAAATCGTTAGCGGCGAGACCCTCGACTACGTCGCCGTCCTTCAGCCGCGCGCGCACGAACAAACCATCGCCGCGCGGCCGTCCGGCAAACGTCTTCCGCACCAGCCGCTCCGGATTATTCAGCTCGCCGGAATTGAAATCCCGCACGTAGCAGATCCACTTCAGGTCGTCGACTTCGAGCGACACCACTTTGCCGTCGAGATCCAGCATCTCCACCTGGGCCTGGTGCACGAAGCCGCTCGCCGGCAGATAGCCCGCCACCCAGTCCCGGGAAAATTTGCGAAAGATCGCCTTTTTGCGGCTCGAAGACATGCGTTTGAGAGTATGGCAGCGGAGGAACCTGGATTGTTGCACATTCCGGCCCAAAGCATCAAAAATTGTGCATACTGCGATACCGCGAATGCACACTTTTGTGTTACATTGGTAGTTTGGATTGGCCTTTGTCTGTCCCGTAACCCTTTGCATTACTGGTAGTTAGGGGCAGCTTTCCGGGAACGGAAGGGGACTGCCAGAAGAATACACCAGAACCATGCCCGACTACATTTATCTCCTTGAAAATCGGCTTTCCCCCGCCCAGCAAAACGCCCTTCGCCAGGTTCGAGACGCCGCCCGCGACGCGGGGATGACCGTCTTCCTGACTGGAGGCGCGGTTCGCGACCTCACCAGCGGATTTCCCGTCCGCGATCTTGATTTTTCAGTTCAGGGAAATGCTCTCAAGCTGAAGAAAGCGCTGGAGAAAGCTGGCGGCACTTTCTGGGGCGACTACGAGCCCTCCCGCACCCTCTTTTTCTGGTTCCCAGGCAGCGTCCGCGTCGAAGTTTCGAGCTCCCGCAGCGAGGAATATCCCAAGCCCGGCAAGCCCGTCTACCACTGGGCGCCCATCCTCGACGACCTGCGCCGCCGCGACTTCACCGCGAACGCCATGGCCATCTCCCTCAACGAGGGATCCTGGGGCCTGCTGCTCGACCCGCTGAACGGCTTCGCCGACATCGAGGCCCGCCACCTCCGCCTCGCCAGCAATTACGGCTTCATCGAAGATCCGGCCCGCATGCTGCGTGCTGTCCGCTTCAACGCGCGCACCGGCTGGGAGATGGACGAGCGCACCAAAACACGCTACCAGAACGCCAAAGCGGAAAACCTGATCGAACAGATTTCCGCCTACGCCCGGGGCTACGAACTCGAGGAGATCGCGCACGAGGAAGATCCCCTCAAAACTCTGCGCGCCCTTGAGGCCGAAGGCTGGATGAAGACCCTTTTCCCCGCCTGGAGCGCGGCCAAGGCCGATACCAAAGGCCTCGAGGAACTCAATAAAATCCTCATCCGGCTGCTCATGCTCGGCGTCACGCCCGACCCCTCTGCCGCGCACCTTGAACTGCTCACGGCGAAGATGCCGCCAAAGGACCTGGCCAGCCTCAAGCGCCTCTTCCCCCGCCGCGGCTTCGTCGAGCAGTGGAATCATCTCGAGCAAAGCGCTAAGGAATTCTCCAAAGAGCTGCTGGGCAAAGCCGCCGCCAAACCGTCGGCTGCCTGGAAGCTTCTCGTCAGCTATCCGGCCGAGGCCGTTCTCTGGCTCGCGTTCAGCTCGAAGAACGCCCAGGTCAAAGAGAAGTTCAACAACTTCTTCAACGTCTGGCCGGAAGCTCGCACAAAGATTCCCACCACACTGATGGCCGAGATGCGCATCACCCCCGATCTGCCCACCTACGGCGAGATCGCCGAGATGCTCTTCTTCGAGTTCATGGATGGCAAGCTCCAGAGCGAGGAGGAGATTCGCGCCTTCCTGACGCCGCACTCGCCGCCCGCGCCGCCTCCGCCGGTGGTCATTCGCCGTCCGCGCGGCCGGCGCGCCGAAATCAAGATCGAGGACGAGGACGAGGTCGAGCTGCCCGTTCGCAATGGCGACGAGGAGGCCGAGGAGGAAGACGAAACCGAGAAGTTGCCCTCCGTCCTCGGCGACAATGTTCCTCTGCCGCCCAAGAAGGGCGCAGCACCCGCACCCGCCAAAGCTCCATCGAAGCCAGTCAAAGGCGCGAAGGCAGCTCCGGCCCCCGCCCCGGTTCCGGCCAAAGCTGCCAAGGAACCACCCAAGCCGGTGGCGAGTCTGAAAGCTGCGCCCAAAGCCCCCGAGAAACCCAAGGTTCCGGAAAAGGCTCCGGCGAAAGTGGCTGAAAAGGTTCCCGCGAAGTCAGCTGAAAAGCTTCCTGCGAAAGCCGCGGCCAAGTCCGAACCAAAGGTGGCCGCCAAGGCTGCAGCAAAGAAGCCCACGCCACCGCCCGCGAAGGCCGCCGCGAAAAAGCCAGCACCGAAGCCTGCAGCGAAGAAGGCTTCGCCGAAAAAGGCCGCACCCAAAAAGCAGGCCTCCGCCCCCGCACGCAAACCGGCCAGGCCCGCTAAAGTCGCGCCCAAACCTGCGGCGAAAAAATCCGCGAAGCCAGCCAGGCCCGCAAAGAAAGCGCCGCCAAAGAAGAAGCGCTAGATCCGTCCGTCTCACGTTGTGCGGATTTCCCGGAACTTCGTTGGTCCTGTCCGCGTCAACTACAAGTTCACATCGGTGTCGGGCTATGGACGGCACAGTTTCGCATCGCAATTCGGCCGGTTTCATCGTCCACTGCGCGATAGCGCTGCTGTTGCTCCCTCTCCTGGCGCCTCCCGCTCCGGCGCAAAACGCTCAGCAAAATGGCGTCGCCGTCTGGCAGTTGCCCACCGCGAAGTTCGCCGCCATGTTCAACACGGTCCCGCCCACGGACGCAGCCCGCTACGACCGCCTCCGCCAGTACTTCACCGAATTCGGCTGCACCGGCAACGCGCTCATCGAACAGCCCATCGACAAGAACGGCCATCGTCGCAACCTCATCTGCACCCTCGCCGGTGAGAGTGGTCAGCAGGTCATTGTCACCGCCTGGTATAACGTTCGCCCCATCTTCAGCGGCGGGTCAACCGGCTGGCCGGAAGCGGTGATGCTCCCGATCCTCTACAACGCGCTCTCCGCGCAGCCCCGCCGGCTCACCTTTGTCTTCGCCGCGTTCGACGGAGCCGACGGCGAATACTCGTACTTCCACAATCACCACTCGGACTCTGCGCCGCCGATCACCCTGGTCGTCCTCAACGCGCTCGGCCTCAGTTCGCCCCATATCTACATGGAGCCGCCGGACACCATGCCCGCGAAGAGCCGGTCCGCCGCTTCAACCGTGCTGGATTCGGCCTGGCGCATCGGTCAGCTCCAGGGTTACACCGCCGGGCAGTTTTACATTCCCCTCAATGCTTTCCCCAATCCCACCGTTTCGGCTTCCCCGCCGCTCGGCGATCCGAAGGGCGTTCCGCGTATCACCGTGTTCTCCACCTGGTCCGACACCCTCTCCCTGTACGACTTTCAGCGGGATCATGACTTCATCGCCTTCTTCCTTGGGAATCTCGACAAGAACTTCGCCGCTCCACCCGCTACAACGAACACGGCGCACCCGTAGACGTCGAACCCGATCCGCGCGGCCGCACTCCGAGCGGCCCTATCCCCGCAGCACGCCCTCGACCGCACGCACCACGCGCTCCACATCCGCCTCCGAAGTCTGCCAGCTGCTTACGCTGATGCGCATCACGCGCCGTCCTTTCCACATGCTGGCGGTGAAATACGCCTCGCCGGTCGCATTGATGGCCGCAATCACAGCATCGGTGCGCTGCGCGTGATCCGCCTCCGTCGCCCCAGGCTTCGGATCGGGAAACCGCACCAGCGCCTGATTCATCGTCGCGCCGCACAGCAATTCCGCGCCTGGCAACGCGCCGATACGCTCGCCCAGCGCCTTCGCGTGCGCGCAGCACCGATCCACCAACGCGCTCACTCCGGCCCGGCCCAGATGCCGCAGCGTGGCGTACGTAGCGAAGCCGCGCGCTCGCCGCGACCACTCCGGATTCCACTCCATCTCGTCGCGCGCATCGCCGTCGTAGGTCACATAACTGGTGCGCTGCATCATCGCAGCCCGGTGCGCCTCAGGATGCGCGACAAACGCAAACCCGCAGTCGTGCGGAACATTCAGCCATTTGTGCCCGTCCGTCGCCCACGAATCCGCCCCCTCCACCCCGCGCACCAGATGCCGGTACTGCGCGCTCGCCGCCGCCCACAATCCAAACGCGCCGTCCACATGGACCCAGGCTCCATGCTGCTTCGCCAGCGGAACCAGGGCCTCGAACGGATCGGCCGAGCCCGTGTTGATCTCCCCGGCCTGCAGCACCACGATCGTCGGCGCGCCCGATGTCTTCTCGAGCGCCTCCGCCAGGGCTTCCGGGATCACGCGGCTCATCGCGTCGGTTGCCAGATCGACAACCTGCGCTCTGCCGATTCCGAGCACGCGCAGCGCCCGCGCCACCGAACCATGTTTCTGATCGCTGGCAAGAACCCGAATCTCCGGCGCCCCGCTCAGCCCCTTCTCGTCAAGATCCCACCCATGCTGCGTCAGCACAGCATGCCGCGCGGCGGCCATGCACGTCACATGCGCCATCTGGCATCCACTCACCAGCGCATAACTTGCTTGATGCGGAAGTCCCAGAATCTCCTTTAGCCACGCGCCCACCACTTCTTCCACCACCGCTTCCGCGGGAGAAGTCGCGTAGACCGCCGCGTTCTGGTCCCACGCCGACGTCAGCCAGTCCGCCGCCAACGCCGCGGGAAACGCTCCTCCGATGACCCATCCGAAGAAGCGGCCGCCCGCCGATCCGATAATCCCACCCTCCGCGTCCGCGGCCAGCTCGGCAATCACCCGCTCCGCGGGAATGCCCCGGTCATTCAGCGCTCGGCCCAGCTGCGCGCGCAGCGCTGCCAGATCGGCGGTCGCCGCCACCGAGGCGGAATCGAGCTTCGCCAGATACGCCAGAGCCGTCTCGCACGCCTGGCGCAGCAGGTCTTCGTAAGGCTCTGTCGTTGCGGAGAAGACTTCGGGAATGGGCTCGTTCGTCGTTGCCATACATTTAGCCTCCCATTGGCGGCGGATTCCATCAATCCGCGCCTTGCGCTCAAATTCCCCTCATCCCTGCCAGGCGCAAAGTGGTCACGATTTGCAATTTATTGCAGCGAAAACTCGACCCGTTCCCCAACCGCCAGCCGGTGCTTCCTGACCGAGCCCACCGGCAACTCAATCACATACTGCGACGGCTCATGTCCGCCGTAGTTCGGGCACGTTGTCGACCTGCCCCTGCACGGCGGAGTATCCGGGCTCATCTCCACGATGCGGTGATCGGAGTCCATCCAAATAATGTCCAGGCCGATCCTGCAGTCGTACATCCAGTAGGGATGCTTCGACATTCCGGTGTGCACGAACAGCATCCCCCGGCCCTCGGGCAGGCTCCTGCGTTCCATCAGTCCAAAGGCCTGTTCCGCGTCGGTCGTCGCCAGCTCGACCCGCACCGTCGATCCATCCGGAAGCATCACCAGCGTGTTCGCTGGCCGCGGCGCAACGTAAGGAACCTTGAGGTCCTGCGCCCCAAAACACGGCGCAATCGAAAGCGCCGCTGCTGTCAGCGCAATGACCCACCGGGCGCGCGTCATCATCGCGAGTCTCTTTTGCATAGGTCCAGGTTTCTCACCCTACACCCTAAACCCTGGACCGCATTCCGGCCGGTGCCCTGCACCCTGCACCCTGCTTTGTCAGTTCACCGTTACGGTCACAGCGACGGTTCCCGTGATCTTGCCCGTCGACGCATCCGCTCCCGTCACCGTCACCGTGTAGCTTCCCGCCGTCGTTCCTTTGTTGCCACCACCGCCACCGCCGCCCCCTCCTCCACCACCGCCGCCGCAGCCGACAGTGCCCGCGATCACTACCAGCGCCAAAACGCTGAACAGCGCCCGCCACGCCCGACGCCGCGCCGGAATCCCGAAGAACAGCACAAGCGCCAGCACTCCGCCGCCGGCAGGAATGAAGAATTTCTTCAGCGGCAGATCGAGCGCGCTGCTCGCCGCCGTCGTAAAGACCGTCAGGGTCGTTGTCGCTGCCGTCGTCCCCGTGATGCTCACCGTTGACGGAATCGAGCATGTCGGCGAATCGATCGCCCCCGAAGGAGAACTCGTCAGCGCGCAGCTCAGGTTCACCGTTCCCGTGAATCCGCCTCCCGGCGTCACCGTGATCGTAGACTGATCGCCGGTCGTCGCCCCAGGATTCACCGTGATATTCCCGCTGCTGGTCAGCCCGATCGACGGAAGCGCGGACACATTCACCGTGACCGGCGTAGTAACGGACGTCACCCCAGTCGCGGCGGCGGTCACGGTCACGGTATACGCTCCGGCCGTCGTCCCTGTCTGGGTTGCTACCGTGAGCGTGCTGCTCGCCGCGGTCGTTCCGCTGATCGAAACCGGCGTCGTGACCGTGCACGTCGGAGTGTCAGTCGGACTCGCCGGCGAAGCCGTAATCGCACAGGTGAGAGTCACCGATCCCGTGAACCCGCCCACTGGACTCACGCTGATCGCCGACGTATTCCCCGACGTGGCGCCGGCCGCGAAGGTCAGCGTTCCAGGATTCGCCCCCAGCGATAATCCGGGGACCGGAGGCATCGTTGTCACCGTGATCGTGACCACCACGTTGGCCGTGATCGTGCCGGTGGCTGCATCTTTGGCAGTCACCGTCGCCGTGTACGTGTTCGCCGGCGTTGCCGAGGTCGTCGCCACCGTCAGCGTCGACGTTGCCGCCGCA
>Ga0181520_10006255_pt1 | contig 18353 bp, 14 predicted proteins | sample PEATcosm2014_Bin_29_FD_132451 | JGI IMG/M metagenome (GOLD analysis project Ga0181520, IMG submission 132451) | Peatland microbial communities from MTU Mesocosm Facility, Houghton, MI, USA - PEATcosm2014_Bin02_30_metaG | ecosystem: Environmental > Terrestrial > Soil > Wetlands > Peat | place...
AAGCTCTCATACTCGTCCATCCAAATTCTCCTTTGCGTGTGCTTGGCGGCTCACGTCTGGAGTTTCTTGGATGGACTCCCGTATTTGTCAAACTTCGAATGCCTCCCCGGCAGAGCCGGGGGAGCTCCCTATGGATTAGGCAGGAATTTCCCGACATGAGAATCGTGTTCGTGACCAGCGATGATTCCGCCAAGCTAAAGAATGAATGCATGGCCCTCGGTTCGCTTGCTGTCCTGCCGAAGCTTACGAGCCAAGCAGAACTCTGTACGCTTATGGGCGAACTAATTGGCTCCTGTGCCCTGCGCTCGCACAAGTAGAGCCCGTTGGTGAACCTTCGCTAACCTTTTCACGGGAGGCGCGTCTATCAGGTATAACCTCCTGATGAACACTTCAGGCCGGACGGCTCCTCTAAACAGAGCCCCCGGCCTTAACTTTTTGGCCGGATTCCTCCACGGGCATCACTGAGCCTCGGCCAGCAACCGGGCGACGGTCGTCTTGCTTAGCTTGAGTTCTTGAGCAATCCCGGCGAGGCTCTTGCCGGATGCGCGAAGATTCAGGAGCCTCTGCTCGTCACAGGTGACCCGAGGCCGTCCTCCGATTCGTCCGCGAGACCTAGCGACTGCCAACCCCGCCAGCGTGCGTTCGGACAGTCGTACCCGTTCCTGCTTCGCAATTACCGCCAGAATGCTGATGACGGCATCTCGGAACATTCCGCACGAATCGAGGTACTGTTCGCTGAAGCTGCGGTACCCGACGCCATACTGCGTCAGCTTCTGGAGATACTGCAAGGTTTCGAAGACGCCTTCCCTTGAAAAGCGGTCCAAGCTCCAGAACAAAACCGAATCGAACTCCCGGCGTGAGGCAGCGGCGAAGAGAGCCTTGAACTGTTGACGGTCGCCGTTTTTGCCGGAGGCGATATCGGCATATTCGCGCACTACCGTCCAGTCTTGCGTGGCCGCGAAAGCCCGGAGTTGAACGAGTTGGTTCTGGGTGTCCTGCTTGTCGGTGCTGACTCTGCTGTAAATCGCGACCCTCATGTTTATAGAGTACGAACGGGAGCTGATTTTCAGCTATAAAACGGTCGTTTGCGGGACGACTCGCACAGTGGTTGTAAGTTGTTGATTCTTGGCACGAGCAGATACGGAATCGTGGGGCGTTTTTGGGACGGCGATGACTGAGGCAGAGCGCCTCCGGCGGTTGTTGACATGAGCACTGTCTCAGCAGACACTTTTAGTCTCAGTGCAGAGTAGCTCTAATTACGTATCAACGGAGAGGGAGTTTCATGCTTCCAGACTGTATCGACCCTGAAGCACATGGTCTTCTCGAAGTAATGGTGGTGGTTTCCGCCTCGGACATCGTCTCGTCGTATGGCGGAGATTTTTATACGATTTTTGAGGACCCGAGGCTACATTGGAATAGCTGTCCTGCATGCCGACATGAATTTCCCGACGCGCCTGCTGTCTTTGACCAGATAGGGTTGGAGTTGGAGAACGGGGCTCGGGCACTCTTGTCCGGGTACAAGGATGAATATCTTGGAAGGAAACACTCGCTGTTAGCAGGCACGAACGAGGTGCCAAATTCCTATTCTGAACTCATTGCGTGGTTGGAAGAAAAGCACGTTGACGTATACCCGATACTCATGGATGGGCAGCAACTTCTAAGTCACCGAGTGTCTGCCTCTTCCAAAGAGGATTTTGACGACTTGTGGAATGTGGACAAGCCATTGCTGTCCTTGTGCCAAGAGTTCATCAGTTCACTGGAGCCCGACGTTCAGCATTTCGTCGTCGCGGCTACACTTTCCTACGACTTGCTCAGCCCTATGTATGAGAGGGTGTGCTCCGAAATCACATATACCCTTTCCGACAATGAAGAGATACTGTCTAGCGATTCCAGCGACGATACCCGCCGACGCTTTGAAGCGGCAATCGCGAACTCTGGACTGAAACCGGATGTCTTTTTTCAGACCATAGAACTAGCGGCTATCGGATATACACGCTCCCATTTCGACAGCGCTCGCGCAGCCGTTGTGCGGACAGAGCCATCAGTCGACGCGCTCATACCACGGGCAGCAACTGTGCTTCCGGCTGTCCTTCAGGAATTTAAGCAGGATTTCGAAAACGCGCTTGACTCCCTGAAGGCTGGGCAGATGGAAACCATGCGCCTGATTGAGCATAACCAGCGTCCGGCTAAGGCATATGAGGCCGACATAGAAGCACAGCTTGGAGCATCGCTGTATTCAAGGCTGGGAGAAACAACCCGGTTGGGGTTGCAGATGGCGGAGTACCTGTATCACATAAATAGTCAGGAACCCAACTACTTCCACGGCCCGGTGATGCAGATGGCACTAGCTTATGAGAACGAATTGGTGGTGCGGGTCATTTGGCCTTTTGTGAGGGAGTTGCAGACTGCTGGCGAGGAGGTATATGACGGGCAAGGTGTTTCACGGGAACCACTGCTTAGCGGAGGCAAGGTTCCAGGAAAATGCATGATGCTGGGGAACCTTGCGCGGTATCTCAGAAAAGACCAATTTATGCGGAGTAGAATCTCAGTTCGCGGATTCGACGTGGACGCAATCGCGAAGGATGCCATATCAATTGCTTCTGTTCGAAACAGGGCGGCTCATGACGCGACCTGCGAGCGAACCGTGGCCGACGACTTGCGGCAGCGGGTTCTTTGCCGAGATAGCGTCTTCAGCCGCCTCCATTGTATGTCGAATGCCAAGTGACCATTCTACGGCAGACTGCTTCGAGTCAGGAAGTTGTTACATCCTTGAAATGTAGTCGCGGAACATATCCAGAAAGACGGCGTCGTACGTTTCATCAACATGCTTCGTGTTCCAGAGACCCGAGTCACGGATTGTGTCCTGAGTAGTTTTGAATCCAAGCCATTGGCGGGACGGTGGGTCTATGGCTGGTTTGTTGAAGTTGCTGAGCAGGGCGATTGAGTTCCGCTCCAAATATGCTCGATGACTTTCCTTGCTGGGCTCGTCGTCCACTTCCAGCCACAACAGTGGCATCTGACCGTGAAGCCGGATGTAAAGCACTATAGCTTGGATATTCAACCCAAGTCCCTTGGTGAACTCGCAATTATTTCAGTCTGCCTCGGTGTACTAATCGGCTTTATAGAGACGAATGACCTGTCCGGGCTCTTTTTCAGGTTAATTCGCGCCACTCAACGAACAACCCGTAGTTCGGTTTGGAGCGATGTTTTTCATGAGCGGAAGGGTGTAGTTCAGGTCGAACTTGGCGATGGCCGTAGCGTGATGGGGTGGATATGGGGCGACCGGTTGGCATGCACCGTAGCTTACCCCAGAACCATTACTTAGCATAGTTATTTATGGGACACTACACTAGTTGCGATTTGTTGAATGTGTCTCCGCCCACTTGCGGCAACGCGCCTGAATTTCCAGACGCTTCGCTGGCGTCAGAACTCCGCCTGCTTGGTCCCGTGCCGCCTTACGTGCTTCATCCGACGCTGAAGCTCCGAGGTTCATCCAGAAATATGCTTCGGCCGCGTTTTTCTGGACACCGCGGCCTGCGAGATACGCACTGCCAAGGTTGAACTGCGCGTCGACGTCTCCGTGCTCGGCGGCCTTGCGGTACCAGCGGGCGGCTTCGACTTCGTCCTCTGCAACGCCCTCGCCAACGGCATATGCATTGCCAAGGTTCGACTGAGCCTGTGCTTGCCCCTGTTCTGCCGCCTTGCGATACCAACGAACGGCTTCGGCCTCACTCTTCGTCACCCCGAGGCCCAACTGATACGCCAAGCCAAGACTGAATTGCGCGCCCGCATTCCCCTGCGCAGCGGACTTGCGGTACCAATCGACAGCTTGGATGTTGTTCTTCGGGACACCCGAGCCAGTGGCATACATCACGCCAAGGATGAACTGAGCCTGTGCGTCTCCCTGCTCGGCAGCTTCGCGGTACCAGCGAATGGCTTCGACTTCGTCTTTCGCCACCCCTCGTCCATTGTCATACATCACGCCGAGGCTGAATTGCGCGCCCGCATTCCCTTGCTCAGCGGCCTTGCGATACCAACGTGTAGCTTCCAATTCATCCTTTGGACAACCTCGGCCAGTGGCGTACGCGTTCGCCAGATTGACCTGCGCATCTACGTTCTCCTGTTCGGCGGCTTTGCGGTACCAGCGAACGGCTTCCGCTTCATCTTTCGCGACGCCTCGTCCATTGTCATACATCACGCCGAGCGTGTCCTGAGCCCCTGCGTGCCCTCTTTCAGCGGCCTTGCGGTACCAGCGGATGGCTTCGGCCTCATCCTTTGGGACGGCTTGGCCGACGTCATACATTGAGCCAAGGAGGAATTGAGCCTGTGCTTGCCCCTGCTCTGCGGCTGCGCGGTACCAGCGAATAGCTTCGGCTTCATTCTTCCCCACGCCTTCGCCAGTGGCATACATTAAGCCAAGGTAGACCTGAGCCTGCGCATCTCCCTCCGTGGCTTGCCGGGCAAGCGCGACAGCGTCCCCTGCAGGTGACTGTTTTGTGTTTTGAGCCGCAGAGTGGGCGGCTATTGAGAGAATCAACAGAACTGGCAGGAACCATCGAAAAGAACGGTCATGGTAACGCATCACGGAACCTCATTACATCTCAGAATAAAAGGCTGCCGCGAGGAACAAAGCTGCTGTGCATGGGAATGCCCTGAATCTGCTGATTGGGTTCCAATGCACACGGTTCACTCGCGGCAACGATGCCTTCCATAGGTTCAGAGTAGGGGCGTGTACGCCAGAGTTGCCCATGTGCGGCGAGGGTCACCAAAACAATTAACGATGCTGCACGTGACCGTTGGGCTCAGAATGGAGAGTGTAGTTCTTGCTTGAATTAGATCAACGACGAATGCAGGTTTACAGGATGGGAACTCCTCAGCCGGGGAAGTGAAAACGCAGTTGTCGCCGCGAGGCGATCGCAACTCCATTGACTTTGGCTGGCACGAAGATCCACCGGCGAAGGGTCTGCACGATCGATTCTTCTACTCCGTACCCGACTCCTTGCAGAACTTCCACTTGAACGATCGAGCCCTGATCGTCTATCACCACATCCAGAACCACGTCTTTTCCCCGCGCGGACGCAGGGACTTCGCCATGCAGAATTGGCGGGTCCGGCGTGAAGACCGGTAGAGCAGTCTTGATCTGATGGCCCATCATCGTAAAGCCGTTGGGCATGGAGTTCATCCTCCAGCTAGGAAACGGCGCTAACTCCTGCTCCTCATTCTTGTCAGAACTGTCACCCGAAGTTTCGGCTTGGGTATTCACTTCCTGCTCCGCGGATGACTTTACCTCGCTGGGCGGTTTGGGTTCAGGGTGAGAATCAGCAAGCGCAGGAGTGTCGGGAATGGCAACAGTGTCTATCTGAAAATAAATGGGCGTGGCTAATGAACGCACCGCGGTGTGACGTATGGATGGGCGGGACATCTGGACCGAAGGAATGCAGCAGAGGGCCGCGAGCAACGCAAATTGCATGCAGACAGAGGCAATACACGTTACCGGTTGTTTCAAGCTGGAATCAGGAGGCAAAGACGTAAGCATAGATACTCATGAAGAATACAGCACCAATCAGCGGGCTAGCTATAGTTCCCGAGTCAGACAAATATAGTTTGTCACTCTCAATCAGGATACCCGGTCAGTGTGCGCGTTGCAAATTCTCAAATCCTGTACGGGCGCGGCTGCGCCCATTTAACACTCTTCTGAGGCGACCGCCGAAGCGCAGAAATGCATGACGAAGTTCGAGCGGACGAGGCCAAGGCGGTCCTACTGCAATTTTTTCACAGCGCTGGAGCTTTGGCCGAATTGCAGGATCTTGGAGGCGTTGTGTGCGGCCGGATGCATCTGGTCAACATGGGCGTGGAGATCGCCACTGGAACACGCCACGTAGTCGCACGCGGGGCACGGTAGCCGACCGCTGCATCGGGCGGAAGCACTGCATTTGGACGGCAACTCGGGATTGGAGCGGAAAGGTATAAGGACAACCATACCTCAGGATAGTTTGGGACGCCGTTGTTTTCAATGAGGGTAAACCCTCAGTTCCGGTGTGGCTTTGCAACGAAGGAGTAAGTACGTTTGGCGACGGAGCGGCTATCCCCACCAGGCCAGCCTGAAGAGAGACGCGTTGAGCCAGTGTTTATCCTGTCGGCCGAAGCTGTGTCTTTATCTCAGCGGGAGGTGCTGGTTCGGGTGTGGGCATGACAAAGAATTTACCGTGTTCTTCCGGTCCGAACTTGATGATTAGCCACAGGCAGCCGATAACGACCACCATAGCCAAACTCATCGATGTCGAATAGGTTAGGTGTTCGCCAACCGACGATTCAATGTAGCCGATGCTGGAGGCGCAGAGCACCCCTACCTGGTAAGCGAAGCCGGGAAAGAATCCCCGCAACTGGTGAGGAGAGCGTTCAATGATATGCGCAGGAATGACTCCCCATGCGCCCTGAACCATGAACTGCATCAAGAACGCCCCCAGCATGATCATCGTGATATTAGGAGCAAGAATCCAAACCGGGATAAGCAGTGCAGCAAGGGTTACGGCGGTGAGCATGGCTCGCCGTCGGCCCCAACGGTCAGACAGTTGCCCCACGATAATTCCGCCCGAGAGAGCTCCTACCATTGAGACGATGGTCACAAGGGTTACGACACCTACGCTGTAATGCCGCTGGCGAGTAAGGAATGTCGGGAACATATCCTGGGTGCCGTGTGACATCGAGTTCATGAAAGTCATCAACAACACAAGGTACAGAAAGCGCGGCCAGTTCTGTGCGATTGCTTTCCGGTAGGTGGCCCAATCGGTTCGGGAGTGGTGCCAGGCTTCGGTTTCCTTTACCTTGCTGCGAATGAAGAGCGATAGTAGAGCTGGCAGGCCGCCGATGAAGAACATGACACGCCATCCCCAGTGAGGGTAGACGCTGAAATATGCGAGCGCTGCCAACAGATACCCCACAGCGTAGCCTTCCTGAAGAAGACCGGATATGATGCCGCGCCATTTCGGAGGGACCGACTCCATGGTGAGCGATGCGCCTACTCCCCACTCGCCGCCCATGCCAATGCCGTACAGCAGGCGCAATAGAAGAAATACCCCGTAGCTGGGTGCCAATCCCGAGAGGAACTCTATAACCGAATAAAAAACTATGTTTACCATCATCGGGACTCGCCGACCGAACCGATCGGCCATGATGCCAAACAGAATGGCGCCGATGGGGCGAGTTGCGAGACTCGCTGTTAGTGTCAAGGCGATTGCTGGAATGGATTTATGGAAATCTCGAGCAACGGCGGGAACCACCATCACAAGGATGAAGAAATCGAAAGCATCCAGCGTCCAGCCTAGAAAGCCGGCTATCACCGCATTCCGCTGATCTGCTCTGGTAAGTGGGGTAACTGCTTTCGTATCCATAGCCTCAACCGGGGACATTGGATGTGAATCACGGATCGAAAGATGCACGGATTGCTACGTTGTTTGAGGGCTGGCGTATTCGAAAAGGTTTGCACAACGCTGCCTTGCACAATGTCTCAGGAAGCAGCCTGAATCTCCCCGCCCTGGCGATCGTAAATTTGCCGCGCCCTGTCTAGGGTATCGATTTCACTGGGGAGTTTGTCCTCGCGCAGCCTTACAATTCTAGGAAATCGCAATGCATAGCCGCTGTCATGGCGCGCTGAGCGCATCACGGCGTTGAATGCTACCTCGATTACAATCCTCGGTTCGACCTCGCGGACGTGTTTTCGCTGGCGCAGCGTGTGTTCCTCCATCCACTTGGTCATGCGCGCTATCTCCGCATCCGTAAGGCCGGTGTATGCCTTGCCCACATTGAGCAGATGCTCTCCGTTGCGGACCGCGAGGGTGTAGTCGCTCAGCACCTGTGCGCGATGTCCATTGCCATTCTCCGCGGCGGTGACCACCACGTCCAGCGTGGCCAATTCGTGCTTGAGTTTAAGCCAGTATTTTCCACGGCGTCCGGGGCTGTAAGCAGAGTCGGCAGCTTTGATTATCAACCCTTCGTTACCTCGGGACTGCGCGGCGGCAAACAGTTCTTCCAAGTGAGCGGATGAAGTCGCCTCAAGAGCCGGGGCCAGCAGCAATCGGGTTTGGGTTGGCGGCGCCTCGCCACCGCTGAAATCGAGCCAATCAGAAACCGGAGGCAAACCTTCTGTCTTGCGCCCGGCAAACAACTCTGCCAGCAACTTCTTGCGCTCGCGCAAAGGCCGGTCGATTGTCAACTCTCCGTTCAAAGCCAGCAGATCGAAGATGGCGTAGGAGACGGGAATCTCCAATTGCATTGCAGCGGTCACGTGCTTGCGTCCAAGCCGCTTCTGTAACTATGCGGCCTAACCTGCTGGCGTAGCGACTGGACTCTCTTGAGTTCCGATGGTTGGGCGCTGCTCTTCCCGGCTGCCAGGGAAAATGTCATAGACATAGTCGTGCGCTGCCAAGGCAGCCTTGTTCAGTGTGCCGGATTCGATTTGCTTAACGATCTCCTCGCGGGAAAGATCGAAGATGGCGTCCAGAATCTGCGTGCGCTCCTGTGGATTTGCGCGCCCCACAACAAAGAGCACGCGGGCACTGTGTTGAATGTATCGAGGCGAGAGCAACTGCCGCTTCAATAACTCCATAATGACGGGCGCTTTGGTACGGTCGAAGCGGGCAGGGTCGCCGCGACGATCCAGTTCTGCGAACAACGCTGCTGTCCATTTGTTGTGATAGTTCCACACCTTATCAAACAGCTCTCGGGTGAAGCGCGTGCCAGCCTTGATTGGATCGGCGTTTTCAGCCGGTTCAACGCCGTCCTCGGTGAGCACTGGACGCTTCAGATAACCGTCCCTGGTGATGGTGGCTTGGTGATGCACGAGGGTCCACAGCCACGACACGTTAATGCGATACGTGGCGAGATCATTCATGAATCGCAGCTTTGATTCATAGTCGTCAATGGCGGCAGCGAAGTTGCCGTTGAGAATCTGGAAACCGTAGTTCGCCGACATGTAGAACGCATGCTGAACGTGCTCGATGGTGACGTCGCCTTTCGGCACGCTATAGATGCTGTCCCAGAGCTGCTGGGTAAAGATTTTTTCCGGCGCGTCCAGGGAATTTTTAGTGATCACCCAAGGCGAGATCTTGCCTTGCGAGTTCAGCAAGCCGCGAGACTGCAGTAGTGCACGCTCCGGGTTAGTAAGACCACTGGCGACGGTTGCCACCGGCTTGCCTTTCACATCCACGCTCTCTTGAGGCGCATCGAGGATTCCCTGGAGTTCCGTTACCGAGACTTGCAGAGGCTTATTGCCGGCAGCCACATACGCTGGCTCCGGGCTCGCCACCCAGCTTTGCCGATAAGCATCGTAGAGTTTTCCCTTCACGCGTTTTGCAAGGATGTCCTCGAGGGTGGGTTGCTGATCTGCGGGCAGCGGCTCGTCGGGAATAAACATCAACCCCAGTAGGCGCTCCCGCAACTTATCGATCACCATGGCACGCAGAGCCAACGGGTTGTATCTTGAGCGGCCATAGGCATCACTCGATTGGTAGATCATGACCGCAGCCATGCCGCCGATGGGCGCGCCCTGGCTGAGTTCGCCATTCTTCATCCCGGCCATCAGCATCATGAGAGCGTTGTACCGCTGATAGGCGATCATGTTCGGGGATGCCATGCCGATCGTCTGAGGATCGGGAAAGATGCCCTGCGGGTCGTCCTTCCACATCTCAATGAGGCTACCCAAGTAGTCCCATCGGCCGACGTTCGTCCCCAGGAGACGGCGTCGCAAGACCCAGGCGATCGCAGACAGGGTACGCCCGGCGTTCCCCTCCTCGTACAGCATCTTGATTTTTATCGTGCCAGGCTCCGTCCCAATGATGCCGTCCAGCCGTGCCAGGAGCTTCTCCACAATCAATGCTTCCTGCGGAGATTGCAGTTTGGGAATGTAGAAATACACCCCCGTACCGGCACGTCGAAGAGACTCGTAGTTGTTTAGGACCCAGAGCACCGCGACCGCGATCAGACCAGGAGCAGGCTGACCATCGACAACAATGTGGTCATAACGCACGTGAATGCTGGGAGGCCGAACGAAGCGGACCGGCCATTGCGCCGGGGGCTTATTGATCCTGTAGGTACGTTTCTTTTCTTTCTTAGCAACCTCATAGGGACGGTCGGCCCATTGTCCTTCGAAAATCTCCTTGGCGTTCTGCATCGCCGCAAAAATCCCTACCGGCTGATTCGTTGGGGTGCCATTAGGCTGGAAATGCGGCGGGGAGGCGTCTTCAAAATCTGGCATATTCATTGGCGCGGGGCTGTTCAAGGCATTAAAGGCCATGTCGAGCGGGTACCAGGGGCCGGTAAGTTCCAGTCCCGGATTGGCCAATGGTTGGGCGTCCTTGGGAACGGGCACATCGTCGTTGAGCCGCCAACGCCAACGGCTGTCCTGACCGAGAAAATTATCGATCAGTCCCTGGATGATCTCCCGAAAGCTCCAACGCTGCCCCGTTACCGCGTCCGCAAATGTTTCATCCCAGCTCGGCCATCCGTATTTTCTGGTGACCGGGGCATCGGACTGTAGGAGCACTCGACGAGCGGTCAGGGCCGCCGCAATATCGGGACGCAGCTCTCGGGTAAGCGTGGCAATGGTTTCATCGACGCTGACGTCTCGTCCGTTCACCTTTTTCGTCCCGAAAAGGTCCGGGAATTTCTGGAGAATGTCCTCACGGATCATGGTATGAGCTCCTCGGTTATTGATGCCCTCCAGCTGGATAAGTCGCGGGCAGCAGGGCGAACTGTGAGTCAGTACTCTAAATCGGGAATACTGCTCTGATGACAGAACCGGGCGGCACGGCCCAACCACAGAAGGAAGATATCCCGCGTCCCGGCACAGCTTCTCCGGAGATGAAATCTCCAGGGCAATGGTTGTAAGCTCGCGCTCTGGCTTCGTGGGTGCAGGCTGATTTGCCCACTCGCCGGATCATAGACACACCGCCTACCCTCCGTGCGGATTCAATCCGACATCGATTTTTTCCAGGCGAAGATTGAGAGATGCTCGCCAGGATGGCTCCGCTTCGTGAGCCTTATGTGTGACTTGCGGACGAGTTGGGGACGCTTCGGCTAGCTTCCCGCACCGGCTACCGGGCAGAAAAGGGTTCCGGGATGCAGCTTAATGCCGTCCAATGAACATCACATTCTGCTATGACGCGGATCATCCTGATCGGAGCCGGGAATGGTGGCCGGGCACTGGTGGAACTCTTCCATAAAGACCCAACCATAGAAATCGTCGCGGTCGTTGACAAGAATGACCAGGCACCGGGTCTCCTGTTCGCGCGTAGAAACCGGATTCCGGTAGCCACCAGTTGCAAAAAGCTTTTAGCGACGGAGCCCGTCGACCTCGTGATCGATGTGACGGGAGACCCCGCCTTGATCCGTGAACTTCACGCAATGAAACCCGAGCACACGGAAATCGTCGGAAGCAATGCGGCGCTCTTCATCTGGAATCTACTGGAGGCGCGGAATCAAACCGAACTTCTCGAACGAAAATATCAACTGGCCTTGCGAGAACTTGAAACTCACGCCGACAGCGAATTCATCATCGGTACGAATCCGAAGATGAAAGAGATTTCAAACCTGATCGCGAAGGTGGCACCCACCCCGACCACGGTGCTGATTCGGGGCGAGAGTGGGACAGGAAAGGAGCTTGTTGCTCGCGCGATCCACCGCTCCAGCACCTTGCGGAACCAACCCCTCGTAACGCTCAACTGCACCGCGCTCTCGCCTGCCCTGCTGGAAAGCGAATTGTTCGGATACAAGCGCGGCGCTTTTACCGGTGCCTTCGCCGACAGAAAAGGACTGTTCGAGAAGGCGCATGGCGGGACCATGCTGCTTGATGAAGTGGGCGACATGTCTCTGGAGACGCAGGCCAAGCTGTTGCGCACGCTTCAGACCGGTGAGATTCGCGCCGTTGGTGACGTACACACAAAAGAAGTTTCGGTACGAATCATCGCGGCTACCAATCGCGATGTCGAGAAGGCGATCCGCGAAGGCGCATTCCGCGAAGATCTGTTCTATCGGATCAACACGTTTACCATCAACCTGCCTCCCCTGCGTGAACGGCTTGAAGATATTCCGTTCCTTGCCGAGTGCTTTTTGCAGCGCGCCCGGGCCAAGGTGAACAAGCGGGTCGAGTCGGTTTCGCCAGAAGCACTCTCTTTGCTGCGGAGCTACTCATGGCCCGGCAATCTCCGCGAGTTGGAAAACATCGTCGAAAGAGCCGTGGTCCTCACTTCCTCTCAGATGATCGAACCGGAGCACCTTCCGCTGCATGTTCAACAAGACACGCGGGTCGAGAAAACGACGCTTGGCTTCCGTCCGAGCAAGTCGCAAGCGATCGAGCAGTTTGAGCGGCAAGCGATTGAAGGCTATTTGCTGCGAGCGAATGGAAACATATCCCGGGCCGCAGCGCTGGCCAACATACCCCGCCGCACACTTCACCGGCTGCTAGCGAAATACAAACTGCACGCGCACGAGTTGAAATCGCACTACTGAGACACCAGTGGCACACCTGCTGTGACACGCATGACACATGCCGTTCAGCGCCAGGATCTCAGATATAGGGTTAGCTGGCGTTAAAACTGAGACATCGCCGTCCCACCTGTTCTCTGCCGCGAGCAGAAGAACCCGGCGACGTCATACTTCCCTTCCCTCGTTAATTCATTCCAGCTCTTGTACTTTGCTCTCTTTCATCGCTCAAGTAAGCGTCACTGCATTGCGATGGCATGTAAGTTGCCTACTGATGTGGCACTGGTGGAGATGGTTAGGCCAGTGATGCTGGAGGCGAGAGCATGACAACGATTGATACTTCGCGCAAAAAGGGCCGTTGGGCTGCCGGGGTTACTCCCTACGCCGAAATGGGGTACTTCAACACGCGCTATGAACCCAAGGCTACGGATGTCTTGTGCGCGTTCCGGCTTGTACCGCAGGAGACAGTGGAACCGATCGAAGCCGCGGCAGCGGTCGCAGGCGAGTCCTCCACTGCGACATGGACCGTGGTGTGGACCGACCGTCTCACTCCCTACGAAAATTACCAGGCAAAGTGTTATCGAGTCGATCCCGTCCCGGACACTGACCAATACATTGCGTACATCGCCTATGACCTCGACCTGTTTGAGGAAGGCTCGATCGCTAATCTGACATCGTCGATCATCGGCAACGTATTTGCATTCAAAGCCTTGAAGTCGTTGCGACTGGAAGACATGCGGATTCCACCGCACTACGCAAAAACCTTTCAGGGACCGGCGCACGGGATTGTGACCGAGCGTGAGTATCTCAACAAGTTTGGACGGCCGCTGCTGGGCGCAACTGTGAAACCTAAATTGGGCCTCTCAGCCAAGAACTACGGACGAGTAGTCTATGAGGCTCTGCGCGGTGGCCTCGATTTTACGAAGGACGATGAGAACATCAACAGTCAACCCTTTATGCGATGGCGAGATCGATTCCTCTTCTGCATGGAGGCTGTAAATCGTGCGATGGCATCGACCGGTGAGATCAAAGGGCATTACCTCAATGTGACGGCCGCAACCATGGAGGAGATGTATGAACGGGCCGACTTTGCCAAGGAGTTAGGTAGCGTCATCGTAATGATCGACTTGACCATCGGATACACGGCGATTCAGTCAATGGCTAAGTGGGCGCGGCGGAATGGCGTGATTCTGCATTTGCATCGCGCGGGCCACGGCACGTACACACGCCAGAAAACGCATGGCGTAAGCTTCCGGGTCATCGCAAAGTGGATGCGACTCGCGGGGGTCGATCACATTCATGCTGGTACGGTGGTCGGCAAGCTGGAAGGCGATCCAAATTCCGTACGCGGCTATTACAACACGCTTCGCTGCAACACCATGGATGCCGATCCCTCTCAGGGGCTGTTCTTTGAGCAGGACTGGGCATCGCTTCCGGCCGTGATGCCGGTGGCCTCTGGCGGCATTCATGCAGGACAGATGCATCAACTGCTGCACTACCTCGGGGAAGACGTGGTGCTGCAATTCGGCGGCGGAACCATTGGGCATCCGGATGGGATTGCACAGGGAGCAACCGCAAATCGTGTCGCGACGGAAGTCATGATTCAGGCCCGCAATGAAGGACGAGACTTTCTTTATGAGGGTCCGGAGATTCTCGACAAAGCAGCACGCTGGTCGCCGGAGTTGCGCAAAGCGCTCGAACTGTGGAAAGACGTAACCTTCGATTTTCAGTCGACCGATGTCCCGGACGCAGTAGGAACGCTCACCATTTAAAACAAATTTGTGGAGAATGAAAATGCGCATCACGCAAGGAACGTTCTCGTATCTGCCGGATCTAAGCGACGAACAGATTGCGGCGCAGGTGAAATACTGCGTCGAAAACCGATGGGCGGTTTCCATCGAATACACGGATGATCCTCATCCCCGAAACTCTTATTGGGAGATGTGGAGCCTCCCTATGTTTGACGTGACCGACCCGTTAGTTGGCGTCGCCGCGGTGAATGAGTGTCGAAAGGCGTTCCCGAATCACTACATTAAGGTCAATGGTTTCGACAGCAGCAAGGGCCGGCAGACGACGATGCTGAGCTTTATCGTGAATCGACCAGAGGACGAGCCAGGATTTAGTTTGGAGCGCACCGAAGGTCAGGACCGGCGCGTGCACTACGCGCTCCGACCCAAGCGCACGATGTAAATGGTTTTATAGAGGCGTCATGGAAACAGCAAATACCGCAAGCGTCAGTAACGGTCAGGAGATGGCGAACTTCGTCGACGTGGGTGCAGCGCATCGCGACTCTAACTTGGAAGAGATCTTGAATGATCTGGAACGCGAGTTGGTCGGCCTTAGGTCGGTAAAAAGTTACATCCGCCGATTAGCTTCGTTGTTGCTCGTTGCGCAATTGCGCGAGAAGGTTGGTCTCTCGACGCAGCACCCGACACTGCACATGAGTTTCACGGGAAATCCTGGCACCGGAAAGACTACGGTTGCAAAACGAATGGGTACCATACTGAACCATCTCGGCTATCTCCGCCGCGGGCATCTGGTTGTGGCCACACGAGACGACCTCGTCGGCCAATTCGTCGGTCACACTGCCCCTAAGACAAAGGAAACCATAAAGAAAGCCATGGGCGGAGTTCTCTTTATCGACGAAGCATACTATTTGTATCGCCCGGAGAATGAGCGCGACTACGGCCAGGAAGCCATCGAAATGCTGCTTCAGGTAATGGAAGAAAAGCGCGAGGATCTCGTGGTTATTCTGGCGGGCTACCCGGACCGAATGGCAACGTTCTTTCAGTACAACCCAGGCTTCCGTTCGCGGGTGGGACATCATATTAACTTTCCAAACTACACCCCGGAAGAATTGATCATAATCGGCGAAGCGATGCTCACGGAGCAGAGTTATTCGCTCGACGCCGAGTCACGGATGGCATTCGCAGAATACCTTGCGCTGCGGATGAATCAACCGCACTTTGCGAACGCACGAAGCGTGCGTAACGCAATAGACCGCATGAAACTGCGTCAAGCGAGCCGCGTGGTGGAACAAGGGGGCTGCATTGCCAGGCACGAATTGATGCGCGTTACGGCTGACGACATTCGCCAGAGTCGAGTCTTCCGTGGCGGCCTCGAAGCAGATCACGACTGAGGTTCGTCTGGCGCATTTGTCTTTTTGAATTGCTTGTGGGTGGCGATCAACTACCGCTAGTTCGTAAGGAGGCTGAGATGAAGAAAAGACCGATCGTACTGGGCATTATTGGGGACAGCGCTGCCGGCAAGACGACCGTGACTCAGGGACTCACGCGCCTCCTTGGGCCAGAGTGTGTCACGCACATTTGCGCCGACGACTATCACAAGTATGACCGGGCAGAACGCGCATCTCGGAAGATCACCCCCTTGCATCCCGACTGCAATTACCTCGACATACTGGAATTGCACTTGGAACGTGCACACTACGGCGAACCGATGCTCAAGCCTGTATACGACCACAGCACGGGTACTCTCGTCAGGCCTGAGTACGTTCAACCGCGCCAGTTTGTGATCGTCGAAGGATTGCTCGGGTGCCACACGGCTGCGATGCGGGCATTCTATGACGTGAAGGTATTTCTCGATCCTCCCGAAGAGATGAGGCGGCTCTGGAAGATTAAGCGTGATACCACAAAGCGCGGATACACGCGCGAACAGGTGATGGCCGAACTAGAAAGACGAGAGGCGGATTCGCGAGATTTCATCCGGCCCCAGCGAGAGCACGCCGATATCGTCGTGCGGTTCTATCCTGACAGCGGTGCGGAGACCGATGGGACAGACAGTCACCTGAATGTTCACCTCGTGCTGCGCCCGACGATTCCTCATCCTGATTTGAGTTATCTACTCGATCAGCCATCACAGGATTCGACTGGCATTCGGCTTGTACTCGGTCGAGACAGCGGGCGCCCGGTGGATTTTCTGGAGGTCAACGGCAACGTGAGCCATGAGCGCGCGGCTGGACTAGAACACCAGATCTGGAAGCATCTGCCAGACCTGCGCCCCCTGAACTCCGATCAGTTTGGTGACTACAACGACCGTGGCGAGATTCGGCACAGCGATCCGTTGGCGCTTACCCAGTTGCTCATCACTTACCACTTATTGCGCGCGTATTCCGGGGAAATGGCGCAACACTTTGCCCGTCCAATAGCTGCGCTGAACCGATTGAAATCAGTGCAGGGACACGAGCGTGAGGTGATGCTTCCGGCAATCAATCAAAGATGACTGACAGCAACTTGCGGAATTGCAACCATGTCCCGCTTCCGCCGTCTGCTATGCTGCCTTGGCGAGACGCAGTTCCGCTCCCGCTCAGATCCATTCTCCCTTTCGCATCACAGGTTCCACGACGTTCGATGCGGTGATACCATCGACGTCCAGTTCGTCTGAACCAATCATCCAGTCCACGTGGATGAGGCTGTCGTTCGCGCCCTTGGCTGCAAGTTGATCGGGGAGCAGTTTGTCTCCGTCACGCAGACAGCCACTGTATGCTTGCCCCAACGCAATGTGAGAGGCGGCATTTTCATCAAACAAGGTATTCAAGAAGGTTAGTCCGCTGTGAGCGATCGGAGAGGAATGCGGCACCAGGGCAACCTCGCCCAATCGCCGCGCGCCTTCGTCCGTGTCGATCAGTCTCTCAAGCACTTCCTGACCTCTCGTTGCGCGTGCCTGCACGATGCGTCCGTGTTCAAAACGCACCTGAATACCTTCGATCATTGTTCCCTGAAACGAAAGAGGCTTACTGGCCGTCACTGTGCCATCGGCCCGCTCTTTATGCGGTGTGGTGAAGACTTCTTCCGTTGGTAGATTAGGGATGCAGTAGATTCCATTGCCCGCAGTCGTGCCCCCGCCAACCCAGAGATGGTCATCCGCAAGCCCAAGGCGGAAGTTGGTTCCAGGCCCGCGATACTGCAGTGCTGCGTAGCGCTTTTCATTCAAAAGCCTCGCGCGGCACTGCAAATCAGCATCGTGCAATTTCCAAGCGCTAACTGGATCTTCATGATTGATGCGCGACGTTTCAAAGATAGCGTCCCACAGTTTGGCTAAAGCGATATCCGAAGGCTCGTCGGGAAACATCGATGATGCCCAGGCCGGTGTGGCGCTGGCGACAATTGTCCAGTTGATTTCGTGCCGGGTAATCAGTTCAAGGGCTGGCCGATAGGCCATAGAAACAGCGCGGTTTGACCGCCCAACCTTCTCGGGATCTTCACTCGAGAGCAACAATGGGTCGGCACCCGTGATTGCCAGTCTTGCAGCGCCATTCTTGAATGCTGCTGCCATTCCTTCATACAACCAGTTTGGAGCATGGTCAAAGCTTTCATTCGGGGCGAAATGATAACGCATCAGCGCCGCTGAATCATCAGTGTAGAGTGTGGTGACGAGTGAAGCACCTGCGCGGTAGGCCTGTTCGGTTATGCGTCGAGCCAGAGGCAGCGCGTCAATTGAGGCTGTCATCACGAGTTCTTGCCCGTTCTTGAGACCAAGTCCCACCCGGACTGCGACCTCGGCAAGTTTGTCCAATCTCCGTTCGTGGAGTTGCTGTTCAGCAGCGAGCGCAATGTTTGCCATGGGTTGTAGATGCTACCGAGCACCTTACAGATGCGACGATCTCAGCAAGTAGACTTCGTGATCGCATCCACGGTGCCCACGCCGAGGTTGTTTACGAGAACATAAGCGAGAGGTCATAGCACTACTTTCTCTCCTCTGGCACCGTCCCCCCCGCTTCCATCCTCTGCGCAGCGGCGAACTCCACCTTGCCATTGCGATCCAGTTGCGCCCGCACCTCGCGCGTCACCCGGTTGGACTCCGGCGCAGAAAACGGAACTGTACGCCGCGTCGCCTTGCCCTCGGCGTCCACCGTCATC
>Ga0181520_10006256_pt1 | contig 18352 bp, 16 predicted proteins | sample PEATcosm2014_Bin_29_FD_132451 | JGI IMG/M metagenome (GOLD analysis project Ga0181520, IMG submission 132451) | Peatland microbial communities from MTU Mesocosm Facility, Houghton, MI, USA - PEATcosm2014_Bin02_30_metaG | ecosystem: Environmental > Terrestrial > Soil > Wetlands > Peat | place...
CGACGATTTTGGAAAAGGGCGAAACGGCCGCGGGCGACGTCTACGGGCGGACGACGTTTCTCGCGCTCATCGAGTCGGCGGCGCGGCCGCCGGAGTGACCGGGTTTTCCACGCTTTTCGCGCCGGTGACCGGGTCGCCGTCGCGGTAGGTGGTGCGGTTGAAGACGCCGGTGAAGTGATCGTCCCACAGCATTTTGTAGGGCGCGCGATTCGGATCGTCGAAATACGAAATGATGTCGATCTTGCCGTCGCAGTTGCGGTCGCGCTCGACGCGTTCGAGGTTTCCCTGGGCGTCATAGTACGCGTAGGTGTCGAACAAATCCTTGCAGACGAGGTCCATGTCGTTGCGGGCGATCACGTCGTGGCCGGCTCGCTCATCCCAGCGGTAGACATTGCGGATGTCGGGTTTGCCGGATCCCGAGCGGTCCTTTTCGAATCCCAGCAAGTGTCCCTTGGCGTCGAAGTAGCTCCATTCATTGGGCTTGCCGCGGCCGGCGCGGTCGACGGCGAACACGGAAATTGCGGCCCGGCGAAAAACCAAGTGCTCGAAGAACCCGAGCGGGCGCCCTTGCTCGTCGAGGAAGGTCCACGTTCCGGGCCGATCGCGCTCGGCGTCGCCCATATCGCCCGGGGGCGCGGATTGGTGGAACTTGCCGTACCCGATAAAGGCGACGGCGGCCAGCAGGGCGGCCAATGTCGCCAACGACAACCCGGAGCGCCAGGGAGCGGTTTTCTTTTTCATGCCAAGCAGCATACGGGAAGCGGCGTGCATGAGACAAGACGGTTGTTGGGGAACTTGGCGAGCGGCGTCGAGCATCGGCGGCCTCAGGGCTGGCAATGGGACCAATAGAACTCATGAACTTATACCTCCTATAGGTCGCATGCGTCCTATGCCTGCGATTCCCAGGTAATTGTCTCGGCCGGCCCCGTGCCGCTTCGACGGGGGCCGCGCCATACGCGCCTGACGCTTCCAACGAGCGCCAACTTGCGGTTTTCCCGCTCCGTTGTTACTGATTTAGCAGCGCGGTTTATTTTGAAGGAGGCAGCGATGAAAATCCGTTGGAACGGTCACTCGAGTTTTACGGTCACAACTGACGCGGGCCTCGTGATTGTGCTCGACCCCTACGAGCCGGGCGGCTTCGGCGGCGGCATCGCCTACGGGCCGGTCGACGCGCGGCCGGACATCGTCACGATCAGCCACGACCATGGCGATCACAATTACATAGCGAACTTCAAGAATCCGTTTCAGAAGATGACCGGGCCGGGCGAGGCCAAGGGCGTCAAATTTCGCACCGTGCCGACCTATCACGACGGCGCCCGCGGCGCGCAGCGCGGGGCCAACCAGGTGTTCGTTTTCACGGTCGACGGCGTGACGATCTGCCATCTCGGCGACCTCGGCCATCCGCTGACGGCGGAGACGGTCGCGGAGATCGGCCCGATCGACGTGCTGCTGCTGCCGGTCGGCGGATTCTACACGATCGATCATTTGCAGGCGGCTGACGTCATGGAAAAACTCAACCCGCGCATCGTCATTCCGATGCATTACAAGACCGACAAATGCAAGTTCCCGATTACGGACGTGTCGCCCTTCACCGCCGGCAAGAAAAACGTGAAGAAACTGGACGCGGATGAGATCGAAGTGTCCGCCGCCAAACTGCCCGCCGCACGCGAAATCCTCGTGCTGCGGCATCACTGCTGATCGGCCGCGCCGATGCTGAAAAAAGTCACGCACATCGGGATCGCCGTATCGAACATGGAAGAGGCGCTCAAGTTCTGGGCCGATGGGCTGCAATCCGCCGTCAAGCATCGCGAAACGGTCGCGTCGCAAGGGGTTAACATCGCTTTTTTGCCGATCGGCGACGTCGACATCGAATTGCTCGAACCGACCGGGCCCGACAGCCCCGTCGCCAAGGCCATCAAGACGCGCGGGCCGGGCGTGCATCACGTCTGCTTTGAGGTCGCCGACCTGCGCGTCGCGGCCGAGCGCCTGCGCGGCCTCGGTTTCGAGATGGTCACCGAATCGCCGACGCGCGGCGCCCACGGCAAGTGGATTCAATTCGTGCATCCCAAAAGCTCGAACGGCGTGTTGATTGAGTTGACCGAGGATGTGCCGGGGGATTGAAGAACGGGATTCGGCGTTCGGGGTTCGGGATTCGGGGACCGGCAAGCCGCAAGCCGCAAGGCGCAAACGGGATTCGGGATTCGGCGATCGGCAAGCCGCAGACGCGCATGTCCCAAATACCGTTCCGCACTCGGAACAATTCGCAATCTCCGGGCCCCAACACCGGGTCCCGGTTCTCGTTTCCCGAGTCCCGCCTCCCGAGTCCCGAATCCCGATTCCCAATTCCCGCGTTCGCCCGACCCGCCTTGATTTGCGTCCCCGAATCGGCATAAATAAGCCGCTCGGCCAACGTGCAGGGCCGCAGCCCCGGAAAATGCAGGTTATTTCCTGACCTAAAGGAGGGAGTTTATGAAAGAAGTGTGGATCGTCAGCGCCGCGCGCACCCCGATCGGGAGCTTTGGCGGCAGTTTGAAAGATGTGCCCGCGATGGACCTCGGCGTCGTCGCGGCGAAGGCCGCGATCGAGCGTGCGGGCGCCGGCGCCGAACTGATCGGCGACGTAATTGCCGCGCAGTGCATGATGCGCAGCGACGAAATCAACATCGGCCGCTGCATCGGCCTGAAGGTTGGTTTGCCGTTCACCGTGCCCGGTTGTACGATTCAGCGGCAGTGCTCCAGTTCAATGCAAGCGTTCGTGTACGCCGCGCAGCAGATCATGCTCGGCGATCTCGATGCGGCGTTGGTCGTCGGCGTCGAGAATATGAGCCGCGTGCCGTACGTGCTGTACGACATGCGCTGGGGCGCCCGCATGTGGAAAAAAGAGGCGGTCGATTCGCTCACCGAAGGCCTCGAAGATCCCCTGGAGCATTTCCACATGGGCATCACCTCCGAGAACCTGGCGGCGAAGTACGGCATTACGCGCCTGCAGCAGGATGAACTGGCCGCGACCAGCAACCAGCGCGCCGTGGCGGCGATCGACGCCGGCCGCTTCAAAGATGAAGTCGTGCCGGTGAAGATTCAGACCCGCAAGGGCGAGGTGATTTTCGACACCGACGAGCATCCGCGGCGCGGCACGACCGTCGAGACCCTGGCCAAGTTGAAGCCGACGTTCAAAAAAGACGGCACCGTCACCGCCGGCAACTCCAGCGGCCTCAACGACGCCGCCGCCGCCGTGGTGGTGATGAGCGCCGAAAAGGCCAAAGAGCGCGGCCTGAAGCCGCTCGCCCGCCTGGTGGCGCATGCGGTCGCGGGCGTCGAGCCGAATCTGATGGGCTACGGCCCCGTGCCGGCGACGACAAAAGTGTTGAAAAAGGCGGGCATGACGCTGAAGGACATTCAGTTGATCGAATGCAACGAGGCGTTCGCCGCGCAGTATCTGTCGTGTGAAAAGCTGCTCGACCTGGATCGCTCGATCACCAACGTCAACGGCTCGGGCATCGGCCTCGGCCACCCGGTGGGCGCGACCGGCATCCGGCTCGTGATTTCGCTGGTCAACGAAATGGCGAAACGCGACCTGACCGTCGGCCTGGCGACGTTGTGCGTCGGCGGCGGCATGGGCAAAGCCGTCGTCGTCGAACGGGTGTAGCCCGCGACAAAAGCGATAGTCGAAGAAAGCTGATAAGGCGCGTCCGACGCGCCTTTTTCGTCACTATCCTTTTCCTTGACACGCGGACCTCTCCCCCGGCCACGCCCGGCGTGGCCGCGCCCCTTCCCGACACAGGGAGGGGCGAGAAGAAACCGTGGCGGTCCCGGGTTGTGGAGGGGTCTGCGCGAAAAATACAAGGCAATTCGAACCGTTTCGTAAGGCAGCGTAGTTTAACGTAGCGCTTAGGCGGCTGCCCCCTCGCGAGGCCGGCGCCCCTAGAGAATCAGCCCGCCGGGCGATTCCGGTTTCGGCTCGTCTTTGGGCGGCGGGAAGCGGCGCACCAACATGGTGTTGAAAAAAGACACGGAGCCGAGCGAACCGAGCGGATTGTCCAGCCGCATGGCGAGCGCCGCACAGGTTTCCGCGGCGACGGCGGCGCCGCGCAGCGCGAAGAGATAGGCGTGGTCGCGCAACCGGTCGGCGTAGGCCTCGCGCCGCGCCGGCGTGAAAAAGCGGTCGACGGCCCGATTGACGCGGACAATGATCTGCTCATCCCGCTGTTTATCGTCGACGAGCAAGCCGCTGGTTTCCATATCGTCCAGCGACAAGCGGAACGACTGGAACGTTTCGTCGTCGACGGCCCACGCCATGAATTCGGGCTCGCGAAACAACTCGACGCTGGCGTCCAGATCGCTCAGGCGCGCGAGCACGGCCTGGGCGTCGACCACATCGTGATAGGGGTGCTTCTCCGGCGCGTCCGCCAGATTCACGCGCGTCATGGCGGTGGTGAAGCCTGCGGGAAACGAGCGGCCCGCGGCCTGTGCGCGGCGCCGCAGTTTCGCCAGTAGAAAACGCGCGAAATCGGGCGCGATCTCGAGCAGCGGGCTTTCGTCGAAAACACGGCGCTCGGCGATGACTTCCCGCGCCTTTCGCCGGCTGGTTTCCTCATCGACAAATTCGAGGACGTGCACGCCGTCGCGCTCATACACGTGAAAAATGCGCGCGCCGCCGCCGCGGAGCGACTCGTGGTACATGATGAGCCGTTCGTTGACGCTGTCGGCGGGCGAGACGTAGCACGGCAGATTCTCGGCCGGGACGAGGGTCAGGCGGCGGAAAAACGGCGTCTTCGGTTTTGACGGCGGTTCGACGCCGGCGCTCTTGAGTTCGTAAAGCAGGCGCTTGAGGCGCTTCTTGACCGCCTTGTCGCTCGCCGCGTCGAGGCAAGCGGCCAGCGTCGCCGCGGCGCCGTCGCGCCGCCGGCCGTGAAAGACCGCCTCGCGAAACGCCGGCGGCAACGCCAGGATCGCCGCGGCCGCGTCGGCTTCGCCGGCGCGGCGCCAGACCTCGCGCGCGAGCGGCAGGCGTTCCAGAAAAGCGCCGTCGATCAAGCCGTCCTTGACGCGGTAGGCTTCGAACAATTCGGCGAACCGCGCCGGTTGCTCCAGCAGTTCCAACAAGACCGGCGCGGCGGCGACGGCGCGCGCTTCTTCGTCGAGAAAGCTCATGGCGACGAACTATAAGGAAAAGCGGCGAAGGTGTCCAATCGGCTGGGGCGGCCGCGGCGACGGCCGGCGCGCTTTTTTCCGCGTCCGACATTTGACACCTCGGTCGTGGAATGCTAACAAAGACCATTCTGCGCCGGCGAGCGGACTGCACGGTCGCCGGGGCGAGTCAAACAAACGGCAATGATGTATTTGGCGCGAATGTCTTTTATCCATAGATATGCATTCCTGCCGCAGGGGATTCGATGACGAATCGCGAGATTCCCGCTCGTAGTGCGCTTGTTCTGGCGATGGTCGCCGCCGTTTTCCTGTCCGCCGCTCCGGTTTTCGCGAGCGGCTTTTTCATTCCGGAGGTCGGCGCGCGGGCCATGGGGCGCGGCGGCGCGACGGTGGTCGGCGGCGACGATCTGACCGCGTTGTACATCAACCCCGCCAACCTGGCCCAACTCGAGGGCACCAACGTTTACATGGATGTTGCCTGGGCCGAGTTCCACACCTACTACCGCCGCGAGCCCTACTTGCCGTCGGTGCACAACATGAACCCGTTCGACCCGGTGCAGTTCGCCGCGATCTCCAGCAACTTCGGCCTGAAGGGGTGGACGTTCGCCTACGGCGCCTACGGCCCCTACGGCGTCACCAACCGCTGGCCGTCGACCGGTCCGCAGCGGTACAACGTGATCGAGACCAACGCCACCGAGGTTTATCAATCGCTCGGCGTGGGTTGGAAACCGATCGATTATCTGCGCATCGGGTTGGATGCCTGCCTGGTCAATCTGGGCCTGGAGAACTACTACGGCTTCACCGTGTTGAAAGACCGCACGCCGGCGTTCGACACGGTGGCGCGTCTGGACGCGAACACCAGCTACGTGCCGAGTTGGGCCGCCGGCGTGGTCATCACGCCCGTGCCGCACTGGTTCGAAGTCGGCTTCTCCTACCTGCCGGTGTTCAACGTCACGGTCACGGGCAGTCTGACGGCGACCATGCCGCCGTTGTACGGGGCGATCCTCGGCCTGAGCAACGACGTGTACAAAGACAAACTTTCCATGCCGTTGCATTTCCCGCCGCTCTACCGCGGCGGCGGCCGGTTTATGTTCGGGGATTTGTTCGACATCGAATACGACGCGTGTTATTTCCCGTGGACGGTGTTGCCGTATTACGATGTGCATCTGCAGAAGCAAAACGTGATCAAGAATTTCAAGTATCCGCTCGAATGGCGCAACACCTGGAACCACCGCCTGGGCACGACGGTCAAGATCGACGAGCACTGGAAGGTGTCGGCCGGCTACCAGCATGAAGACTCGGCGACCCCGCAATCCATCGGCGGCCTCGAAACGCCGCGGCACATCGCCAGCGGCGGCTTCACCGTGCGTTATTTCGGCGTCGATCTCGACCTGTCCTACGCCCACGTGTTCCAAGCGGATGTCGACGTGCCGCCGGTCACGAACTCCAACAGCCCGTTGGACGACGGCCGCGGCCGTTACAAGAGCAGCTACGATTTCTTCGTCAGCTCGTTCAACATCAACTTCGAACGCATGTACTACGCGTTCAACGGGAAGAAGCCGTGGTGACCGACAAGGATAAATGGCGGGAGCAATTCGCACGCAGCCGGAAACTCGAACGTCGCTTCACCACCGTCTCCGACGCCCCGATCGAACCGCTCTATACGGCCGACGATCTTCCCGCGTTCGACCCCGACCGTGATTTGGGCTATCCGGGCGAATATCCCTTCACCCGCGGCGTGCAGGCGACGATGTACCGCGGCCGCACCTGGACGATGCGCCAGTTCGCCGGTTTCGGCTCCGCGGACGACACCAACCAACGCTATAAGTTCCTCCTGGCCAACGGCACGACGGGCCTCTCGGTCGCCTTCGATTTCCCGACGCTCTACGGCCGCGATTCCGACGACCCCCGCGCCCGCGGCGAGGTCGGCAAGTGCGGCGTCGCCATCGACACGCTGGCCGACATGGAGCGGCTGTTCGACGGCATTCCGCTCGACAAGATCACGACCAGCATGACGATCAATCCGCCGGCGGCGGTGCTGTGGGCGATGTACTTGGCGGTCGCGGAAAAGCAGGGCGTGCCGTGGGCGAAGATCGGCGGCACGATCCAGAACGACATGCTGAAGGAATTCATCGCCCAGAAAACGTGGGTCTTTCCGCCCGAGCCGAGCCTGAAGATCATCGTCGATATTCTGGCGTTCGCCGCCGACAACGTGCCGAACTGGAACACGATCAGCATCAGCGGCTATCACATCCGCGAGGCCGGCAGCACGGCGGTGCAGGAACTGGCCTTCACGCTCGGCGACGGCATGACCTATGTGCGCGCCGGGATCGCCGCCGGCCTCGACGTCGACAAGTTCGCCCCGCGGTTGTCGTTCTTCTTCAACGCACACAACGATCTGTTCGAAGAGATCGCCAAATACCGCGCGGCGCGGCGCATCTGGGCGCGGTTCATGAAAGACGAAATCGGCGCGAAGGACCCGCGCTCGTGGCTGCTGCGGTTCCACACGCAGACGGCCGGCTGCAGCCTGACCGCCCAGCAGCCGACGAACAACATCGTCCGCACCACGATTCAAGCGCTGGCGGCGGTGCTGGGCGGCACCCAAAGCCTGCACACCAACAGCATGGACGAGACGCTGGCGCTGCCGACCGAGCAGGCGGTGACGGTGGCGCTGCGCACGCAGCAGATCATCGCGGAAGAGTCCGGCGTCGCCAACACGATCGACCCGCTGGCCGGTTCGTATTTTGTCGAGGCGCTGACCAACCGCATGGAAAAGGAAGCGCTCGACTACATCCGTACGATCGACGAAATGGGCGGGATGCTCAAGGCGATCGACCGCGGTTATCCGCAGCAGGAGATCGCCAAGGCGGCGTATCATTATCAGCGGCAGGTCGACGCGCACGAGAAGATCGTGGTCGGCATGAACAAATACGCGACGCCGGAAGAGATCAAACTCGATTTGCTCTACATCGACGAGGTCGTCGAGCAAAAGCAGATCGAAAGCCTGAAGGCCGTCCGCGCGCGCCGCGACAACGACGCGGTCGACAAGGCGTTGGCGACGCTCGAAGCGACGGCGCGGGCCGGGGGCAACCTCATGCCGCCGATCCTCGAGGGCGTGCGCGCTTACGCGAGCGTCGGCGAAATCATCAACCGTCTGCGGCTCGTGTTCGGCGAGTATACGGACCCGGGCTACTTTTAGTCTGTACGAGCGCCTTTCCAGGCGCGATTCAGCGCGGGCGAGGGCGCCTGCGCCACATTCGCGCCGCTCGTTCGTTAGTCTTGGAGGGCCACATGAACCGAAAAATCCGCATCTTGGTCGGCAAGCCCGGCCTCGACGGGCACGACCGCGGCGCGAAAGTGGTGGCGCGCGCGCTGCGCGACGCCGGCTTCGAGGTCATCTACACCGGTTTGCACCAGACGCCGGAAATGATCGTCAACACGGCGGTGCAGGAAGACGTGGACGCGATCGGTTTGTCGATCCTGTCCGGCGCGCACAACTATCTGTTCCCGGAAGTGATTCGCCTCCTCAAAGAACGCGGCGCGGGCGACATTGTGATTTTCGGCGGCGGCATTATTCCCGAGCAGGATGTCGCGGTGCTGAAGGCCCAGGGCGTCGCCGAGATCTTCACACCCGGCGCGACGATCGATTCGATCGTCTCGTTCGTCCGCAAAATGGCCGAGCAGCGCAACGTGGGGTAGGGCGCGGTGAACCGCGAGCAGTGACGCGGCAAGAAGCTCGGAAAGCTGCGAAGTCCCCCCCATCCCCGACGACGACGACGAAAGCGCGGCGATCTGGGCGCCGATGTTCGCGACGGCGACGAGATGATCCGCGATTTGTTTCGTTTCGGCATTCTTTTTTCTTGCCAGACCGTCCATTCTCTGGTAAACATCGCGCCGGGATTAGGGTGTGCCTAGCTGAGGGATTTCGTTGTTTTCCAATCTGGAATCGAATTGGGGCGGGCGGTGGGTGCTTGCCCCTTTCCTTTTAACGCGGGATTCGGGACTTGGGACTCGGGATTAGGCGCCCGGCGTTCCGCATTCGGCATTTGGCATTCCGCATTCCTCTTGACCGTTTCCCCTGACTGGGCCATCTTACGGCCTGGCGCCGAAGGGAGGGAGCGCGCATGACCCACGATCCAACTTGTATTTTTTGCAAGATCGCGCGGGGCGAGATTCCGGCGAAGAAGGTCTACGAGGACGACAAAGTCTTTGCGATCAACGACATCAACCCGCTGGCCCCGGTGCATATTCTGATCGTCCCGACGGCGCACGTGCCGACGCTGATGGATCTGCCCGACAACCAGTTCGACCTCGTGGGGCACGTGTTTCGGGTCGCCGCGCAGCTCGCGAAGGAACGCGGCATCGCGGCCCAAGGCTTCAAGGTGTTCCACAACGTCAACGATTGGGGCGGACAGCGCGTGTTTCACATGCACTTCCACCTGATCGGCGGCAAGAAATTCAACGAATAACGGGCCCGGTCCGGCCTTTTCCGCAAGGCCGGGGCCGCGGCCGGAAAAATGGCGAACGATGAAAAAATTCCTCCTTTTGGCGATCGTTTTCTGCTTGGTGACGCCCCTGGCGGCCCGCGCGATCCCGCCCGAATGCGCGCCGGACGACGTCCCGTGCCTGATCCGCCAGCTCGACGCCGACAAACCCGCGGCGCTGCACGCCGCGATGGTCCTCGGCGGCCGCGGCGGCGTCGAGGCCGTGCCGCCGCTGATCAAGAAGCTCACCAGCGACGACCCGTACTTGGCGACCGCCGTCCTGCAGGCGTTGATCAAGATCGGCGCGCCGGCCGTGCCGGAGCTGGTCAAGGCCACCCACAGCAAGAACGCGGTCGTGCGGCGCTACGCCGCCTACGCGCTTGGCAAGATCGGCGGGCAGGACGCGTTCGCGGCGCTCGAGAAAGCCGCGCACGATCCGGACAAAGAAGTGCGGCGCCAGACCGCCGCCGCCTTCGCCCTGATCAACGACCCGCGTTCGATGACCACGCTGCTCGATCTGCTCCGCGATCGGTCGTCCAGCGTGCGCGCCGAGGCCGCCGGGGCGCTCGGCGCCGTCGGGGACAAGCGGGTCGTGGCGCCGCTGATCGAATACGGCCTGTGCGATCTGTCTCCGGAAACGTCGGCGGCGGCGACGGCCGCGTTGGCGGCGATCGGCGATCCGGCGGTCGAGCCGCTGATCGAGACGTTCAACGCTCGGCCGTCGTACGCGCGGCAGCGCATTTTGATCGCGCTGGCGAAGATCGGCGCGCAGGGCGGCAAGGGGCGCGACCGCGCGGTGCAGACGGCGGTGTGGGTGATGCCGCACAAGAATGAAAGCGGCGACGTCCGCGCGGCGGCGGCGTACGCGCTGGGCGACATGGATGCGCAGGAAGGCGTGCCGGCGTTGAAACAGGCGCTGAAGGACGCAACCCAGGACAGCAAGAGCGAAGACGCGCGGAAGGTCGCCGCCGCCTGCCGCATGGCCTTGGACAAGATCTACCAGCGACATCAGATGCCGCACGATTATTGACCCGAGGGGGCCCATGAAACGAATCGCAGCCGTATGTTTGGCGATTCTGGTTGTCGGGGCGGGCTGGGCGTGCGAGCGCCTGCGCGGCGAAGCGACGGCGCAGAACGCGCCGCTGGCGAAGCTTCCCGACGCGACGGCGAAGGGCGACAAGTCTAACAAAGGGGATGAACCAATGGCGTTCCGACCGAACGTGGCGGGGCAATTTTATCCGGGCGACGCGGAAACGTTGCAGCGGCAGGTCGATGGTTTTCTGAACGATGCGAAGGTTCCGGCCGATCTGGGCGACGTGTTCGGCGTCGTGGCGCCGCACGCGGGCTACGTGTATTCCGGGCCGGTCGCGGGTTACAGCTTCAAGGCTGTGCAGGGCAAGAAATACGAACTGGTTGTGGTGCTCGGCTTGTCGCATCGCCAGCCGGGCTCGGTCGCGGCGCTGGATTACGACGTTTACCAGACGCCGCTCGGGCCGGTGACGATCGACCGCAAGGCGACGGCGCAATTGGTCGACGCCGGCGGGGACATCTTCGAGCGGAGCGAGCGCCTGTTCCGCGGCGAACACAGCATCGAGGTGCAACTGCCGTTCATCCAACGGGCGCTGCCAGGCACGCCGGTCGTGATGGTTGTTCTGGGCAACCAGGATCGGCGGATCGAAGGCGAACTGGCGGCGGCGCTCGACAAAACCTTCGCCGGCCGCAACGTGCTGTTCGTCGCCAGCAGCGACATGACCCACTACCGCGCCTACGACGACGCGAAAGCGGCCGATTTGCAGACGCTCGAGTTGCTCGGCCGCCGCGATCTCGACGGCTTCTACCGCCTGGCCGACGTTCACGAACGCCTGTGCGGCCTGGCCCCGGTCACGACCTTGTTCGAGTTGTACCGCCGGCGCGGCGGCGCGCAGGCGCGCGTGCTCAAATACCTGAATTCCGGCGACACCGCCGGCGACAAATCGCGCGTTGTCGGCTACGGCTCGATCGCGCTGCTCGCGCCCGCCGGCGCCGCGGCGGCAAAACCGAAAGCGGACACGGCCGCCGCGGGCGAGAAAGCCGCCGACGATCACGTGAGCGCCGCGGACAAGAAGCAACTCTTGAAAATTGCGCGCGAGACGTTGGAATCGTACATCCGCACGGGTCAGAAGCCGAAATTCAAGGTCGACAGCCCGCTGCTGCTCGCCCCCGGCGCCGCGTTCGTGACGCTCGAAAAGAACCCGGGCAAGCAATTGCGCGGCTGCATCGGTCACGTGATCGCCCAGATTCCGCTGTGGGAATGCGTGCGCGACATGGCCGTCGCCGCCTCGACCGAAGACCCCCGCTTCCCGCGGGTCCGCGAACAAGAACTGAAGGATATCCATATTGAAATCTCCGTGCTGACGCCGGCCACGCCGGTCAAGGACGTCGCCGAGATCGTCGTCGGCACGCACGGCCTGATCATCGGCCGCGGCTGGCAGCGCGGGCTGCTGCTGCCGCAGGTCCCGACCGAATACGGCTGGAGCCGCGACGAGTTTCTCGACCAGACGTGCCGCAAGGCGGGCCTGCCCGCCGGTTGCTGGCGCGAACCGGGCACGAAGATCGAGAAGTTTTCCGCCGTGGTCTTCGGCGAATGACCGAGGCCGGCCCGCGCCGGGTCTGGATCGAGACCTTCGGCTGTCAGATGAACGACTACGACTCGGCGCGCATGCTGCGGCTGCTGCAGGACGACGGCTACGAGCGCGCGACCGATCCGATCGAGGCCGACGTCATCATCTTCAACACCTGTTCGGTGCGGGCCAAAGCGGAGCAGAAGGCGTTGTCGCGCCTGGGGCGCGTCAAAGGCCTGCGGCAACTCAATCGCCGCCTCAAGTTCGTCTTCGCCGGCTGCTTCGCGCAGCTTGCGGCGGCTGACATCCTCGCGCGTTACTCGTTTCTCGATCTGGTGCTGGGCGTCGACGCCATCCCCCGGCTGCCGCGGCATTTGCACGACCTTGCGGCCGGCGCGGGGCCGATTGTCGACGTCGCTTTCGCGCCGACCTACGAAGAAGACGTGCGCGATTTCGGCGACCTGATTCCCGGCAAGGGCTCGCCCGTCGCGGCCTTCGTCACGATCATGCGCGGCTGCAACAATTTTTGCGCATATTGCGTGGTGCCGTATGTGCGTGGGCGCGAGCGCAGCCGGCCGGCGGCCGAAATCCTGCGCGAAGTCCGGCAACTGGCGGCGCGCGGGGTGCGCGAGATCACACTGCTCGGACAAAACGTCAATTCTTACGGCCGCGGCCTGCCCGAAGGCGGCGATTTTGCGGATCTGCTGCGGCAGGTGCACGAGATCGACGGCCTGGCGCGCATCCGCTTCACGACGAGCCACCCGAAAGATCTGTCCGACCGGCTCTGCCGCGCCTTCTCCGAACTGCCGAAGCTGGCGAACCACATTCACCTGCCGATTCAATCCGGCTCCGACCGCGTGCTGGCCGCGATGGGGCGCGGCTACGATCGCGCGACGTACCTGGCGCGCCTCGGCGCCTTGCGGGCGGCGCGGCCGGACATCGCGATCACCTCGGATTTCCTGATCGGCTTTCCCGGCGAAACGGCGGCGGATTTCGGGCAGACGCTGGCGCTGGTCGAGCAGGCGCGGTTCTCGAACGCGTTCAGTTTCCGGTACTCCGAGCGGCCCGGAACCGCGGCGGCGCGCCGGCCCGACGACGTGCCCGAAGACGTGAAAATCGCGCGGCTGATCGAACTGCAGGAGTTGCAACGCGGCATCACGCTGGCGCTTCACGGTGAGCTGGTCGGCCGCAAAGTGACGGCGCTGGTGGAAAGACGGCAGGAAGATGGTCATCTTTATCCTTGGACGGGCAAGTCCGGCTGTTATCGGGAGTTGCACTTTCACGGGGAGGGCGTTGCCGTCGGCGACCTAATAACTGTAAAGTGCGAAGAGGCCTTCCCGAATCACTTGCTCGGCGTGGCCGTCAGCCGAGTCGAACCGGGGGCGTCAGGAGGACGTAATGCCGATTAAGGTCAATGTGATCGGGATCGCGATCGACCCGACCAACAATTCGCCGATCGTCGTCTTGAAAGAAGACGGCGGCGAACGGCTGTTGCCGATATGGATCGGCGTGCTCGAAGCGGCGGCGATCGCCACGCAACTGGAAAAAGTCGAGTTGTCGCGGCCGATGACGCACGATCTGTTTTACAACGTGCTTACGGCGCTGGGCGTCAAGGTCCGCAAGATCGTCGTGACGATGCTCGAAAGCAATACCTACTTCGCCCGCATCCATTTCACCGACGGCGCCGGGCGCGAGTTCGACCTCGACGCGCGGCCGTCGGATTCGTTGGCGTTGGCGTTGCGTTTCGAGGCGGATGTGTTTGTCGAAGAGGAAGTGCTGCAAAAAGCCCGCGAACTCGACAAATCCGCGCTGGAAAACGTCAAGAAGACCATGGACGAGAAGTGGAAAGAGATTCTCGAGGATATCGACCCGGATGATCTCGGAAAGTACCGCATGTAATCTTGAGTTTTCACCGTCCGTCGGTCCTTGTGTTTTTTCCTGCATAAAATAAAATGGAGTTGTGCGTGCCGTCCTGCTAATAACGGGCACGTTCGTTGAAAATGATCCGCCGGGCGGGATTAGCCGCCAGTTGAAAAGGGGCGTCGTCGATGAATATCCAGCGAGGCCTTGGGCTGACATTGGCGCTGTTGTTGCTTCTCGCGCCGTTCGCCGCAGCCGCGGACGATGATGATCTGTCGGCCGTCCAGCAAGCGATTCAGGACAAGGGTCTGAATTGGACCGCCGGTCCGCCGATGTTCACGGACCAGCAATTTCGCATGCGGCTGGGCATCCGGCTGCCGATTATTCGCGACCCGCTCGCCTACCAAACGCCGGTCGGCGACGTCACGTTGCCCGCGCACTGGGACTGGCGGGAAGAGGGGGCGCCAGGGGGGATCATCACGTCGATCAAGGATCAGGGGAATTGCGGCGGTTGCTGGGCGTTCGCCACCGTCGCTGCGCTCGAATCCACGGCGGTGTGGCAGGCGAAGTACCCGCTCTCGATCGATCTTTCCGAACAATACCTGCTCGCCTGCGACACCGCCGAGGACGGCTGCGAGGGCTCCTACGACGGCGTGGACGGGCCGGTGCAGTTCCTGGAGGACAACGGCACGGTCGACGAGACGTGTTTTCCGTTCCAGGGCCAGGATTCAAATTGCACGCCGTGCGCCAACTACCAATCCGATTTGTACAAAGTCGGCCAACACGGCTTGGTGGCGCAGGATGTCGATGCCTTGAAACAAGCCGTTTATACGTCCGGCCCGGTGGCGGTCACGATGTATGTCTTTCAGGACTTCTATTATTATACAGGCGGCGTGTATGCCTACGCCTATGGCGATGAAGTCGGCGCCCACGCCATTTTGATGATGGGATTCGACGATCCCGGGCAGTATTTCATCATGAAAAACTCGTGGGGATCGAGTTGGGGCGAGGACGGCACGTTCCGGATCGCCTACAGCCAGGTCACCGGCGTGGTCCAACTTGCGTACGACGCACAGTGGGTGTCGTTCGGCTCCGGCCCGAACAGCGACGATGACGACAACGACAATGATGACAACGACGACAACGACAACGACGACGACGACGATTCGGTCGGCATCAACTGGATCTCCATTCCGGCCGGGACGGTCTACATGGGCTGCATTCCCGGCGACTCGAACTGCCACGCCGACGAAAATCCGCGCCACGTGGTGTCCATTTCCGCGTTCGACATCACGCAGACCCACATCACCCAGGGTCAGTACCAGGCGGTGATCGGCCAGAACCCGAGCGGCTTCGCGAGCTGCGGCCCGAATTGCCCGGTCGAGCAGGTCAACTGGAACGACGCGCACGATTTCTGCCAGGCGATCGGCGGCCGGCTGCCGACCGAAGCCGAATGGGAATACGCCTCGCGCGCCTGGACGAACACGATCTATTATTGCGGCAACGACCCGTCCTGCCTGCCCAGCGTCGCGTGGTACAACGCCGACGCCGGCGGCACGACGCACCCGGAATGCCAACTGCAAGCGAACGCCTGGGGCCTGTGCGACATGCTGGGCAACGTCGATCAGTGGGTGCAGGACTGGTATGACTCCACGTACTACGCCAATTCGCCGCAAAACGACCCGCAAGGCCCGGCGACGGGCACGGAACGCGTGGTGCGCGGCGGCAGCATCGGCGACGGGCCGATCGTGCTGCGCGATTCCACCCGCGGCTACCTCGATCCCGGCTCGGTGTTCGACGTCGTCGGCTTCCGCTGCGCCCGCGGCGACGACGATGACGACGACGATAACGACGACAACGACGATAATGACGACAACGACGACGACAACGACGACGACGATAATGACGACAACGACGACGACAACGACAACGACGACAACGACGACAACGACGATATCTCGCCCGTCGACGACGATTCGTCGCCCACGCCGTTGCACGCCGGCGCCGCCGCGAACAGCACCGCCGGCTGCGGTTGCTGAGTTTTCCGGGGGCGGACGGCAGCCGCGCCACGCGGCGCAACGGCTGTGAAAGCGAAGCGCAAAGGCCCGGGGGCCATCGGCCAGAAGCGCCCAATTAACGTTTTTGAGGGCCGAAAACCGGAATGTAGAATGGCGAATGGCGAGTTTCGGGGGTCGCCGCCAGTTTTTCATTCTCCAGTCTCCGTTCTCGATTCCCTTCCCAATCGCTAGTTTACGGAATGAACTCCTCGGCGCCCGGATCGAAAGACGGCGTGTGCACCAGGATGAGCCGCGCCGGCTCGCTGGTGTCGTTTCGGTAAGCGAACGCTTTTCCCTGTTTCACCAGGCAAAAATCGCCTTCGGCAAGGGCGTGCTCCTGCCCGTCGAGTTGAAACGATACGCTGCCCCGCTCGACGTAGTAGTATTTGTCAGACCGGTTCGATTTTGCGCGGCCGTGCCTGGCGCCCGGCGGAACCTCGATGACCGCGAACGACGAACTCGCGTTTATTCCCGCGGTGAAATCGAAGATCGCCAGCCCATGGAAATCGAACGCCGTCAGATTGTTTTTCCGGATCACCATCGAAATCCGCCTCCATCCGGCCTGCGCCGATTCGTCCCGCAGCCCTTTAGAATTGCTCTCCGGCCGCGTGCCTCCGCATCATGTCCGCATAATCGAGCGCCAGCGGTTCGCGCCGCCGCAGGGCCGTCTCCACCCGAAGGCGCATCAGACGATCCCAGGCCGGGTGCGGCAACACGTAAAACGCGTTTTCGCGAATGGCGTCGAGCGCGGCCCGCGCAACGACCGCAGGCGCCATGCTTGTGGCAAACCCTTTTTCCGCCGCCGCCAGGTTTTCGGGGAGCGCCGGCGGGCTGCCGCCGGCGAAGCGCTCCGGACGATTCCGCTCGGCGCGGAGGATCGATGTGTTCACCGTGCCAGGGCATAGCACTGATGCGCCGAGGAGCGAGCCGCGGGACGTCAGATCGCGATGCAGCGTTTCGCTCAGGGCCAAAACGGCGTGCTTGCTTACGCCGTAGGTTCCGCCGCCCGGCGTCCACGCCGCCGCCGATGCCGTATTCAGGATGTGGCCCTCCTGTCCGTGGGCCAGCATCCGCGGCACGAACGCCTGCAACCCGTAGAGCACGCCCCAGAAATTTACGCCCATCACCCAGTCCCAATCGGCGTCGGGCAGCGCCCACACCGCGATGCTCCGGCCGGCCCCGGTGCTGGCGACGCCGGCGTTGTTGCACAGGATGTGGATGTCGCCGAAGGCTGCCGTCGCTGTCTCGGCCAACTGCGCCAGCGACTCCCGTTGGGTGACGTCGGTCGGCGCGCCGATCACGGATAGCGACCGCGCCTGCATCTCCGACACGCACGCCGCCAGCGCCGCTTCGTCGATATCGGCCAGAACGACGTTCATCCCTTCGCCGGCGAACGCCTCCGCGAGCGCGCGGCCGATGCCGCTGGCCGCGCCCGTGACGACGGCCGTCTTCCCCGTGAAACTCATCATCGTTCACCCTCCGTCGCGACGGCGCGTTGGTTTGGAATTGAATTTGTCAGTTTCCTTCCGAAGTGACGAAAGTCAACCCGTCGATCCCCTGACCATTTTGGGGATCGGAATTCAACCGGCGTTTGACATCGCCGGTGCGAAACCGGACAATTGCCGCCGGCAACCGGGATCGAACAAAGAAAATGCAGCGGCAATCGGTCTTTCAGGGGGAGCGGATGGAGATTTCTCGTTTGTCCCGGGCGTTTTTTTCTGGCCGCCCTCGCGGCAACTATTTTTTCAGTCTCGTGCTCGTCCGGCGGCGGCAACGGCCTTAGCGCCAACGGCGTCGCGGACGACGACGACGACGCCAGCCCTGCCGACGACGATTCCTCCCCTGATGACGACGACAACTTCACGCCCCACTGGTCGGCAGTCACAATCGGGCAAGCAGGCTATTTGCATCATGGCGCTTGGGGCAGCTCGGCCTCCGACGTGTACGTCGTCGGCGACAATGGGACGATCCTGCACTACGACGGCGTCGCCTGGACGGCCGCCAACTCGGGGTGGACGGAATCCTGGTTGTGAAGCGTCTGGGGCAACTCCGGGGCCGATGTTTTCGCCGTGGGCGACGCCGCCACGATGCTGCAATACGACGGCGCGGCGTGGTCGCCGATGGCCGCCGGCAGCGCGACGATGACGACGTTGGCCGCTATTGGGGGCAGTTCCTTCGACAACGTGTACGCCGTCGGATATGAC
>Ga0181520_10006258_pt1 | contig 18348 bp, 15 predicted proteins | sample PEATcosm2014_Bin_29_FD_132451 | JGI IMG/M metagenome (GOLD analysis project Ga0181520, IMG submission 132451) | Peatland microbial communities from MTU Mesocosm Facility, Houghton, MI, USA - PEATcosm2014_Bin02_30_metaG | ecosystem: Environmental > Terrestrial > Soil > Wetlands > Peat | place...
ACGGCTGCCCGGGCCGCCGAGCCACAGAAAACGATCCACGTCGTGCTTTGGGTGGGCGGGTTCGCCCACGACTTCGACGCCTTTGCAAAAACCCTCTCGCACGACCTGCCCAAACGGGCCCCGTTGCGGATCGAGGTGGCCCACGACGCCGCCTTCCTCGATCAGCCGGAGACGGACCGGCCGGCCGTGATCCTGATGGACCATTGTTACCAGTCGGCCCAGGGCGTGCTCACGGACCAACAGAAGGCCACGCTCCTGAAATGGATCCGCGACGGTGTCGGCGCGGTGGCCGTCCACGCCTCGTACTACTCGTTCCCCGAGTGGAGCGAGGTCCGCCAACTCTATGGGCCGACGTTCATCAAGCACGAGAAAGTCGACCAGTACATCCTGGGCCGGTTCGTCGACCGCAGCCACCCGATCAGCAGGAACCTGCCCGAGACGTTCCGGCTCCGCTCGGAGCTGTATCAATCGACGCCGCTGCCGGCAGATTGCCACCTGCTGGCCGTGGCCAAAGACGAGGGCGCCAGCGTCGAGTATCCGTCCGTATGGACGCGGAAGTACGGCAAAGGCCGCGTGGTGACGATCTTGCCGGCCCATTGGCCCGACGCCTACCACGTGCCCGAGTTTCAGCAACTGATCGTCAACGGCATTTTGTGGGCCGCCCCGGGCCCGCGTAAGTGAGAACCCGACCACCCGGCCAACCGTTCAGATACCAGCGGTCATCACCACCGCGAACTTGCCCCCGCGTGACTGGGGCGTAGGTATGCTCCGCAACGCCAACACGGCTCCTCGCCATCGCCGCCGGGCTATGTCGCGACCTTCTTGCAGACGGTTCCCATTATTCATTTCGCCTTTCGGATCTGCTTGTCATCGGGGCGGGGCACTACGGTCCTCACGGCGGTACCCAAACATCGCAACCTCTGCATCTCATCGTCTGCTAGCATTCCGAAAACACCCTCTAAGACAATACAAGACTGTCATTTTAGCGAACCCATTTCCTGATTACCAATAACAGCGGGTGGTGAGGGGCATTACTCAAAATGGGTGCCGTAATCGTCGGCATGTACTGCCCAAATTATGCCAAATGCTGCCCAGATTATGGTCAGATTCCATCTGCCTGAGATAAGAGGCAGCCCAGTTCGCTCGTGGATCACAGATTTGCCTAAGGCCAGAAATCGGCCTTCACGCCCACAAGCATCGTCGATATAGTCTTCCGCCATGGCATGATGCCGCTGCTTGCAACACGGAGGTTGCAGGAATGCCGCTCGGAGCGTATCCGACCGGCGTCCAAATGAGAAATACCGGTTCAAGACTCTCAGTATGAGCCGAATCGCAACATTCCAATTCGATCCGGATCGTCCGAATCGCTGTGTGGCGGGGCCACGGGGCATTCCGGGGGCTCGGGGGAAATCCGCAGTCTCGATAATTGGCGCGCGGCCTGTTTCAATTCCCCTTTTCGTGCTCGTGGTGGCGACGATCGTTTTCCGTTTGACCGACGTCGACATGGCTTTGGTACGGTGGTTCTTTGTGGCCGGTGCGTCGGAACATTGGCCGCTGATGGAAGCCTATCCCTGGAAAGCGTTGTACGATTGGGGAGTGTTTCCCGCCTGGATCCTGGGCTGTGGCGGCTTGGTGATCTGGATTGTCAGCTTCATCTGGGTGAAGCTGGAATCTTGGCGCGACGCGGGGCTGTACTTTTGCCTGCTGTTGGCCCTTGGGCCAGGGTTGCTCGTCAACGGAGTGCTGAAGCCGTGTTGGGGGCGACCGCGTCCGAACAACGTCAATCGCTTTGGGGGCGAGCAGGAGTTCCTGCCCGTGTTGGCATGGGGACATGGACTGAACAAAACGTCCTTTCCCAGCGGCCATGCCTCGATGGGTTTCTACCTCATGGCGCCAACGTTTGTGTGGTATCGCCGTCGGCCGCGACTGGCCTTGGGGTTCTTGCTGCTCGGGCTCATCAGTGGAGGTGCTATCGGTATGGCACGGATGATCGCCGGAGGGCACTTCCCCAGCGACATCGTTTGGGCGGGCGGATTCATCTATTTCACCGCCTTGGTGCTCGCAGCGCCGTTCCATTTTGGGGATAGTATCCCACCGATATGGAAGCGAGGGATCGTCTCGCAAACGGTCACGTCATTCTGAAGCGAAGAGTCTCCGTGACCGGTGCGGCAGAAACGTCGGGTAGGGCCGCGGATTCGTCGGCCGATGCCCCACTGCTGACTATCAGCAGCGTAGCAGCCATAAGCCAACCGGTAGTTCCCAGGCCCAGCAGGCCAATCCGGCCAGCATAGGGCAGCAAGACATACTGCACCACGATCAGCACGCTCGGCACGACGGCCAAGATGGTAGCCGCCCGAGAACGGCCTCGACCGTCGAGCCTCAAGGGGACGAACAATACGGCAGGCGCCATTAACACAAAATAGTGGTTTCGTGCGACCGGCGAGACGACCAACATCGCCGCGCACGCCAGACCGAAACCGGCCGCCTGGCATAGCAAGACATCACTGTGGCCGCCCAGCCGCAGGCCGACCAACAACAAGGCTAACAGCAGGGTAATCCGTACGAACAACAAGCACGTGTCCACACAGGGGGAATCCATCATCCGCGGTGGAGGGTTGCTGTCGTCGACTAGCGGGTCTTCCGGACCACCGGCCACCATGTACGCCGCAAAGTTCCCCAGCCGGTAGAGAGCGTTGCCGAGACACTGGTTCCGCACAGAGTGCGTATCCCTTTCAAAGCCTGGCGTAGTGGTGCTCTGGCCGGCGTTGCTGAGCACCAGGTGTTCCCAAGTGTCGAGGTGTCGCAGGTTGGCATTCCAGCCGATTAAGGCGGCGGGGAGCAACAGGAAGAACAGTACCAGTCCCAACCCCACGCCCGACATGGCAGCAGCCAGTTGCCTGCCGAGTTCCGCGGCCAGTGGTTGCCGCCGCCATCGTTGCTGCAAGAAGCCCGCCAATTGGATGAACAAGACAAAGGCGACGGGCAAGATAGGGATGATCTTGATGGTCACCGGCGCCGCCAGCACGATGCCACCAGCGAGGCGGGCCGCAGACGTCCGCCCGCTGAGAACCAAGCGCAGGCCCAACAGTAGCAGGTAGAGAACGAGAATAGTCACCTGGCCGCGTTGCAGGCAGTTCAAGGCGGGCAAAGTTACGGCCACCACGGTAGCCACGCCAAACCAAGCCACGCTGCGCCGCGAGCCGGGGGGCCGATCGCCGGCTGGACGGCAAATGACGGCCAGAATCCGCGTGATTTCGCGGTAGGCACCCCAACACATCCAGAGACACGCGAAAAACCAGACCGTCACCTGATCCTGCATAGGCAAGAAGTGCAAGGGCGCCAGGAGCATTGCAAACAGAGGCGGATACACATAGGTCCAACCGCGCGGGTTGCAGACTGCATAGGGCGGTCGGCCGTCGAAAAACGCCGCACCGGCCTCCGTGTAGACTGTCAGATCGCTCTTGTGTTCCGCCGGCGTCTCGGGAAAGGCGTATCCTCGGCGACGCACGTCGACCAGACACCAGATCGTTGCCGCCACCAGCAGAGCGACAAGCAACTGCCACGATGCCAGCCGGCAGTTCTGGCAGAACTCGCGCGATATTGTGAGCGCAGACCGAAAACGCGTCAAATTCTCGTACCTCAGCAAACTCTTGCTTGGGTGGTCTGCGCCAGATTATCAATCCCAGGGATGCCTACAGACAAGAGAGGGTGGGTGAGCCGGGTAAGATGCGATGTGTTTTTCCGAGACTATCCGCTGGTCACTTGTTGCTCACTCATACCGCAGCGCTTCGATGGGGTCCAACCGCGACGCCTTCCACGCCGGATAGAAGCCGAAGACCACCCCCACCGTTGCCGAAACGGCCACGGCGGCGATGATCGCCGCCAGCGACGGTTCGGTAGGCCAGTGCTTGATTGAGCGGACGAGAATTGAGGTGCCGCGGCCCGCCACGATGCCCAGCGCCCCGCCGCAGAGACACAAAACCACGGCCTCCACCAGGAACTGCCGAAGGATATGATAGGTCCGGGCGCCGACGGCCATGCGGAGACCGATTTCCCGCGTCCGCTCGGTCACCGAGACCAGCATGATGTTCATGATGCCCACGCCGCCGACCACCAGCGAGATCAGGGCCACCACCAACAGAAGAGTCCCCATCGTCTGCGACGCAGAAGCCAGCGTCCTCGTGAGTTCGGTCATGTCGCGGATGTTGAAATCCTCGGCATCGCCGGCACGAATGCGGTGCCGCTCCCGCAACAGTTCCGTAATCTCACCGATCGCCTGTGTGGTCTCATTCTCGGAGGTGGCCTTGGCCAGAATCTGGTCGACGTTCGTGAAGCGGATGGGCTGCGGCGTGTCGGCGGTTTGGGTCGAGGTGGGCGTCGAATAGAGCGAGGTGGTCGAGGCGGGATACACATTGCTCAGCGTATTGACCGTCGTACTGGTGGCGGAAGTATCCGTGCTGCCGCTGGCGCTGCCGCTCTGGTTGCCGTTGGAGAGCAGGGTGCCGGCCACGCGGAACTTGATCGTGGTCCAGGGCGCCAAGACGACATCGTCCTGGTCCATGCCCATCATGTTGGCCCCCTTCCGGCTCAGCACGCCCAGGATTCGGAAGGAGACGTTGTTGATGCGGATTTCCTTGCCGATGGGCGACTGCCGATCGAACAACTCGCGTTTTATTGTCGCGCCAATGACGCACACCTTATTCCAGTTGCGGACGTCGCGATCGCTAAACATGCCGCCTTCCGAAAAATCCTCCCAGTCGCGGACAGCCAAGAACGCCGGGGTCGTGCCGCTGATCTGATAGGGAACCCAGTTGCGGTTGCCGTAGACGATCTGTGAGCGGGCGCGAACGATGGGGGCCACGTCGCTGATGGCAGGGCACTGGCGGCCGATTTCATCCGAGTCTTGCGGCGTGAGCGTCAAGATCGTACCGGCGCCCATGGTAACGCCCCCGCTGGCTGCTGCGCCCGACTGGACCATCAGCGTATTGGCCCCCATGCTGGCGATGGTTTTCTGCAAGGCCGCCTTGGAACCTTGACCGATCTCGATCATGGCAATCACGGCACCCACGGCAATAATCACACCCAAGGCCGACAGGGCGGCGCGGAGTTTGTTGCGCCTTAGCGCGTCCAAAGCGCTGCGAAACGTGGGCGGAACCAACGCCGGCAGGCTCCAGCCTCGCGGTTTGGTTTCCGCGCCGTCGTAGAGCGAGGCCGTATGGCCGGAAGACGCCATGGTTGCCGGCCCCGGATCGGGTTGCCCGATGGGCTGCTCCTCTTCCGGACCAGATGGCGGTGCCCCGTCGCTGTCTATCCGGCCATCCACAATGTGGATCACCCGATGTGCATAGGCGGCCACCTTGGGATCGTGCGTCACCAGCACGACGGTGATCCCTTCGGCGTTGAGCTGCTGGAACATCCGCAGAATTTCCACGCTGGTGTGCGAATCCAGGTTACCGGTCGGCTCGTCTGCCAGGACCAGCGCAGGGTGGTTCACCAAGGCACGGCCGATCGCCACCCGCTGCTGCTGTCCGCCGGACATCTGCGAAGGCTCGTGATCGACCCGATCGGCCAGTCCCACGCGATCCAAGAGGGTCTGGGCTAACCGGCGGGCTTCTGCCGCGGAGGGACGATGCACGGCATAATCCAGCGGCATGGTGACGTTCTGCAGCGCCGTGGTGCGCGACAGCAGATTGAAGCTCTGGAAAACGAAACCGAGCTTCTCCGTTCGCACCAACGCCCGCTGGTTTGGCGTGCGGCGGCTCATCTCCTCGCCATCGAACGAGTACTTGCCCGAACTCGGGCGGTCCAGACAGCCGAGGATGTTCATCAGCGTCGTCTTGCCGGAGCCGGAAGCGCCCATCAGGGCCACCATCTCGCCGCGGGCAATCGTCAGCGAGATGCCGCGTAGCACCGGCACGTCGACTTCACCCAAATGATACGTCTTGTAGATGTCTTCGAGTCGAATCAGTTCCATGGCTGGCAACTCCGCCCCGCTCATTACTTGGGCTTTTGGTTCGAGCCTCGCATTAGCTGGGGCATGAATGGATTGGTCGCGCCACTCTCCTCATCGTCCCGGTGTCCTTCGCCGACGACCACCTTCATCCCCTCGTGCACGCCCTCCCCGCTAATCTCGGTCATCGATCCGTCGCTCGGGCCGACGACCACCTCGATCGACCGGACCAACCCCTCGGCCGGCACCCAGACGCGGCTGGGCTCGTCCCGCTCTTTGCTCGGTTGGACCGGCTTGTCTCCCGCCGAGGCTGGCTGCGACGATGCCTGCTTGCCTCCTGGTCCAGTTTTCGGTGCCGCCAACGCCATCTTCCGGAACGCGGGATCGATTTGCTGCGGCCGGGGTTTCCACCGCAACGCCATGTTGGGCACCAACAAGACGTTCGACCGCTGTTCGATCTCGAACTGGAGGTTCGCCGTCAGATAGGGCAACAGTCGGCCGTCCGCGTTGTCGGTCACGACCACCACCGTATAAGTGACCACGTTCTGCGTCATCGTGGCATTCAGGCGGATTTGGGTCACCTTGCCCCGGAAGGTCTTGCCGGGATACGCATCGACGGTAAAGCTTACGGGCATGCCCGCGCAAATGCGGCCGATGTCCGCCTCGTTGACCGAAGCCCAGACCTGGATCCGCCGCAGATCCTTGGCGATCAGAAACAAGCTGGGAGCGCTCAGGCTGGAAACCACCGTTTGGCCCACGTTCACGCGGCGATCGACGATCATGCCCTCCACCGGTGACTTGATGACCGTGTATTCGAGATTGGTCTTCGCCAGTGCCAGCGCCGCCTCGTTTTGCTCGATAGTCGCCACCCCCACCGCCACGTTGGCCTTGGCGGCCTTGTAATTGGCCACGTCCAAATCGTAGTCGGTGTCGGCGATGGCCTTGGCAGGAACGAGGGTCACCGCACGTTTCCATTCTTGCTCCGCTTGGTCGGCATGGGCTTGCAGCTCCCCCAGATCGGCCTTCGAGGACTCCAGCGTGGCCCGGGCCTGATCCACCTGGGCCTTGTACACGGCGTCGTCAACCAAAGCCAAAACGGTGTCTTTGTGGACGACCGAACCATAATCGATGGTCTTTTCCGGGTGACTGGGATCCTGGCCCAGCGACTTGATGATCCCAACCACCTGAGCGCCCACGTCGACGACTTCCTCCGGCTCCACGGTTCCGGTAGAGCTAATGGTGGAAAGCAAGTTGTCCCGCTTGACCGCCACGGTGCGGAAGCTCACCACGGCATCGGCGGCCACATGCTTCGTATAATACACGGTGCCACCCGCCGCCAAAGCCACTACCACCAGGGAAAAGAATACGGTTTTCATAGAATCGCTTCGGATACCGGAGGGTGAGAACGGTTCTTTTTCGGATGACTATCTTGTCCCTTGGTCGCAATGCAAGCCTGGATCATCGTCTGCAGCCCGGTGGTCACCCCGTTTCTCGCGTCCGGACTCAAATGCTCCAATGCCGTCGCTATGTGGCGGACGCGAACTTCTTCATGAAACCGCATCATCGTCTCGCCGCGCTCCGTCAACCGCAAACATCGCACGCGGTGGTCGTCTCCTTGGGTGACGCGTTTGACCAACTGGGCCTGCTCCAGGCGGTCGGCAATCTGGGTCATCGCGCTTACGGACACCCCCAGTTCCCGACTGAGCGGCGACATGGACCGTGGTCCTTGATAAAGAACGCGGCAGACTCTCAGTTGCGCTAGCGGCAACTCGACCGCCGGATCTTCATCTGCTCCCGCCGCAAGCTGCCGCAGCAACTCGATCAACAACGTGGCTATCGTCTGCGCTTGCTTCGCGGTGCCTGTTGGATCCATGAGTTGCAACCTGGAAAAGAACCGTCGCACGTTGGTGAAGCCGGCGGCGTCGGCAGCCCTGCCACAGCATCCGCCAGCTTGTTAATTGCCCTGTATAGTTAATATACCTTAACTACATGGCGGCGTCAATGGCATCCGATGCCGCCTGGCGAGGCCCGGCCACGCCAGCTACCGAGCAAACGGCCGAATTCAGCGATCGGGTGGGACCGCCCAACGGCTTCGTCCGACTGGGGTCTGTCGCAAATCCCATACAGGACGAAAGAGAACTTCCTGGGAAATACGGGATTGGACTTTCCATCACGCAACAAGAAAGGGACCCGTTCCGTTGGGGAAACGGATCCCTGGTACATTCTCACCATGCAATCGAAACCCAGCGAAGCCGGGCACGTCTACTTGCAGTCCTTGTGTTTCTCACACTGCTGCTTGAGTTGCGACTTCTGCTCCGGCGTCAGGATCGTCATGAGCTTCTCGTGAAACTCTTTGTGTAACTCCTTGACCTTCGCCTTCTGGTCGTCGGTAAGGTTCAGCCCTTTGAGAAAATGCCAATGCCCCGTCGCGTGATGCTCTGGCTTGGTGGCCGCGCATTTCTCTTTCAATTGCTCCTTCTGCTCCGACGTCAGGATCGCCATGAGCTTCTCGTGAACCTCTTTGTGCAAGGGCTTCATGACTTCCTTCATCTTGGCCTTCTGGTCGTCGGTCAGCTTTACCGCCTCCATGGCCGCCTTCCCGACCTCGGGTCCCTTCTTGCCCTCCGCCTTGGCCGCCTTGACGGCGTCCTCACGGGCCTCCCTCTGATCCGCGGTCAGAACGCTATCGGCTGCCGCTTTGAACTTCGGCCCATACTCTTTTCTCAACTCCTTGACCTTCGCCTTCTGGTCGTCAGTAAGGTTCAAGCCCTTGAGAACATCCCAAGGCGTCCCCATCGCGTGATGGTGGGGCTTGGTTGTCGGACACGCCTTGTCGTCGGCAGCCGAAAGCCTGCCGACAATGGTCAACGCTACCGCCAACGCCAAAACACTAGCTACAATCCTCATCGAACATCTCCTTTGCTCCGAACCGTGATGTAAAGCAAGCCAGAGCGGCCGCTTATCCTCAGCGGACAAACCAACGGCTGCCCTCAGCCACAATTATAGGTCTAAACAGCGGATGCGGCTGCCGACAAGAGACGACTCCGCCCCCACTGGCGGCCCCGAGAAACTTCGCCGAGGCTTTCCTGTACTATCTAACACCGGCTCGCCTCGACGGTTTCGCGGGCCGACTGGAAATACGTTGGGGATTATTCTGGTTCGTTTCCGGAGCAGATCCCCGGAAAACCGAGGGCGGCGATTCGATCTCAATACGCGACCAAAAACGGAAAACCCTTCGGAAGGTCGTCCGAGGGGCTTTTCAAGGCTAGGCAGTCCGCACGTCCGCAAACCTTTGGTAAGTGAGCCGATCCCAACGCAATGCATCTTGCCTATCCTTGCCAGTGTTTCTTGACGCCGGAGATTGCACGTCCAATAATCCCACCGTTGCTGTTGTCATAGATCGTTGCTGTTGTCATAGATCAAGGTCGACGTGGCAAGATGCCGCGTCTCCTGAAGTGACCGTACACCGACTCACGAGGAGACTGCCGTGGCACGGATACGTTCGCTATTGTTATTGATTGGTCTCACATTAGCCGCCGTCGTGTCGACCGGTTGCCAGTCGCCATACAACTCGGATCATGCCGCGCTTGACGGCGTGCTGGGACCGGGCACCGGGGAAGTTTTCGGCGCCGCCATGGGGCAGCCACGGGGGACGGAACACCCGACGCTAAATCAATGACAAATCGTGACCTTCGTCAATTCTGACGAAGGTTCGTGCTCGCAGAGACACACGACCGCGACTGACACAGGCGAAACTGCGTCAAGACCGCTTGAAGCGGCATGACCTGTTGGCAAGCGTGGCAATAAAGAGCTGCCGAAGCAAAGCGGGCAGCCAGGGCAACTGACAGACACTGACTTATTCGTTGTGGTCCCTCGATTCGGTCGCCCGACCGCCCAATCGCAACATCTTCTGCAACCTCCCGAGCAGCCGGCCGGTAAGGCGTTGAGCCTTTCCCGCTACACGTAAAAGAGCCAATGTGTATGAGACGGCTCCTTCTCGTTCGGCTAGCAGGCCCAGGGCTGCACGAAGTTCTGCGAGGTCGCTGGCACGAAGTTCCTCCTGCAATTTCAGCACCTGGGATCGTGCCAGCCGGCACTCCTCTTTCAACGAGGCAAATTCCAAGGCGTACCAGTTCGCGTCGGCGTCCTGATCCGTCAGATTACAATCGGGATTACACGCATAGCCGAACGTTTCAAAGAATGGCTTGTGATCCTCCGCCATGCGAAGCGCCGCCCGAGCGGTGAGCAATTGCTTCCAGAGATTCGGTTGCCCCTGCCAGAAATGCTGGTTAGCAACCATGCTGCGCTGTTTCTCCAGCGTATTGGCGTGAGCCGCAAATTGAACGGCCTCGACGGAGGCGGGTCGCAACGCATCACAAACCAGCGACAGTTGGCGGATCGGATCCTGCACAATGCTCACCCACGCTTGCCCCTCGCCACCAACCAACGGGTCAGCCGCCAATCTTATGAATAATCCCGGTAAGTCGGGTCGGCTGGCAAGATATCCATTCGCTCTACAACTTCCGCAGGCTTCGCCCCGTACGAGATGCCCGACCGTGCAGCGTGCCCTGGCGTTTCGCCTTGCCCCGTCGCTCCGTCTCCGCCGGACGGCAACGTCCCATGTTACCTCAAGAGCCGCGGGGCTTCCAGTCGATTCAGCCGACTTCTGCCGAGACTCCGGCTCCGTAGGGGGGCATTACGCCTGCCGGTTCTTGCGAAAAGGCGGCGGTCATCGTCTGTCGCCCGGAACCGCGTATTCCCCGTTGTTTTCGCCCTAAACCTGTTTCTCTCATGGTCATGGAAACCCAGACCCAACATGCCCCGGTATTTGACGGCAATGCTTTTCTGAAACGCAGCAGTCAAGCGGGTGTCGTTGATTTCCACCTCTAGGAACCAGCCTTCCACATCTGGGAAGGTGGGTGGACCTTGCATCGTGCGAAGCGATAACGTGCTGCTATAGAGACGGCCGTTTATTCCCCGCGATCATCACCAATCTTGGCTCACCACGGCACCAGCCAAGACGAATCCCACAACCGCCACGACCAAAGCAAGTGCCAAGCCCGTGGTCGAGCAAAAGGCTGCGGCGGCCCCCAATTATGCGATCGCGATGAGGGCGCAGATTACAAGCCGGGCGCGTCGTGTCACGTCAATTGGCCCGCCAGCGTGCGGACCCCTCTTTTCATGGAATCAGAGTGTTCCGGTAAGCTGACTGACCCTCGGACGCCCTATGGTTTCGCCCGTTGCACCAAAATCATGGTGCGACCATGCCTGAAATTGGTTTTTGGTCGCTAACTGAATACCTCCAACATCAAAGGGCGGTAACGGCGGCAATAAGTCACACGCAAAAAACGACAAAATGTGAGTTTTTATTCTTCCGCAGGTTGTCAATAAACCCGTGATTTCGGGTATGCGCGTTTGGTGTGCGGGGAACGGGCGCGAATCGAGGTAATCCGTGTCTCCACTGAAAGCTACAACGCTGAAGAGCGGTTGTGGCCGTCTGACGCACCTGGGGAAAATGCTTGCGTGGACGGATCAACCAAGACCGCCCAACGATGCCGACACCAACCGTGCATGGAAAACGTTGAAGACGGCTCGTGGGCTGGCCCATAAGCTCCTGGCCGATCAGGCAGACCCGAGGGTTGGCCGCGTAGCAGGCGACAAAGGCCCTCTTGACCTTCCGGCAGGATCTCCGCTATCATCAATTCCCGCCTGCCAGCCGGAGCGTTCTCTCTATAAGTCATCGCTAACATTGAGCTCACGGATGAGCCCGCCAGACCTGCAGACGTTTTCTTCGACGGTGAACCAGGGGGCCGAGCCGTTCTTCCCGTGGGTCATCTTTCTGTCGTCCTACATGAGCGGGGCCCTGGAAGGCAAGCGGCTGGGTACGCCCGGCTATTCTTACGATTTCGTGGCCCGGCTGTTCGCTCCCTTGCTCGAACGCCTCGGCAAGCTGGTCGAGGTGAAATGGTCGAGCACCGAGTTGTCCGGCTTGATCCGCTCGGTTCGGCAGGAGGGCCGGGAGCCGATCGTGGTGACGTTTCGCCCCTTCCAGGACGCATTCTTGGCCCCTTTGGCTCGCAACGTGGTCGTGCCAGCCTGGGAGTTTCCTGACATCCCTGACTCGCCGTTCGACGCCAATCCGCAAAACAATTGGATTCAGACGGCCAATCGCTGCGCGCTGGTGCTGGTGGGTGGACCCTTCACAGCTGACGCATTACAGGCGGCTGGCGTCACGACGCCGATTCGCGTCGTGCCCGTGCCGACGCCAGAACCATATTTTCACCTTCCGCGGTGGCAAAGCGACTGCCGGGTCACGCTCCGATGTTTGCCCTACATCTTCGAGGCCATTGATCGGGCGTCTTCCGGCGACAATGGGCCGCACGCCAAGCCGCGGTGGCGGGAAACGCTCCGCTTGCTCGCCCGTCCCGTGTACCGCCGAGTGGTCAAACGTTGGCTCCCGCGGCGGATCAAACCGGTCGTCACCGCTGTGCTACGGACGGCCATTTCGTCTTGGCGGGAGCAATCGCTGCCTCCGCCCTCCGCCGAAGGCCTTGACCTGGACGGCATCGTCTATACAAGCATCTTGAATCCAAAGGATGGCCGAAAGAACTGGGAAGACATGATCACGGCCTTCCTTTACGCCTTGCGCGACTGCGACGACGCCACGCTGGTGCTGAAATTGATATCGAGCGAGCCCCAGGAGATCCACCGCGTCATCAGCTTTTATCATCGACTCGATGTTCCGCACCGCTGCCGGTTGGTGCTGATTCCCGATTTCCTAAGCGACGCTGGCATGCTGGAACTAGCCCGCGTCAGCACGTATTATTTGACGACGACGCGGGCGGAAGGGAATTGCTTGCCGCTGATGAATTATCTGGCGGCGGGCCGGCCCGGCATTTCGCCCGTCCACACGGCGATCAGCGACTATTTTGACTCCCGGTTGGGCTTTGTCGTCGAATCGCATCCGGAGCCGGCCGCTTGGCCACAGGATTCGCGGCTCCGCTGGCGGACCACCTGGCACCGGTTGGTCTGGACATCACTGGTCGAGCAGCTTCGCCGCAGCTACCAGGTTGCCAAGCACGATCAGGCGGCCTACCGAGTGATGGCTGCCGCGGGGCGGGAAAAAATGCGGCAGTGGGCCCATCCCGACGCCGTTTGGCACATGCTAGAGTCGGCCATGCAGGTGCTCCGCGCGGATGAAGAACCGCTGCGGGACTCCGCTTTTTTCCCAGAAGCGAGAGAGGAAGCACGGGGGCCCCAGCGACTCGTGCTTCATGGCTAGTTCGTGCCCCAGGACGGCGGTGAACCGGCTGCTCCCCAGCCCTGGCAGACCGACCAGAAGGGCATCGTCCATTGAGGGCGGCCGGGGTGAAGAGCTGCGGCACGTTCAGGGCGGTGGCGCCCAGCGAGCCGTTGATGCAAATCGCCAGATAAATGGCGGCCTCGGCGATGCCGATCTGTTCGGACTGCTGCGCCGCCAGACGCTCGGCCTGATCGTGCTTTACGATAGCTACGCCGCCGCTCGACGTTCCACCGAGGTCGATGGTGCTTGTGTCGCCCAGGTCGCCACAGAGACAACTTCCACGGGCAGTTTGGTTTCGGGGAGACGCTGCTCCGGCATTCGCACCGGACCGCGCTCGTGCCAAAGCAGCCATACGAGAAACAGCACCACCGCCAACGGCATAAGGATTTTGGCTGCGGGAAAGACCCGGCAAGCCGCACTCTCGATGTCGCCGGAGCCAAACAGCGTCAGGACGGTCCAAACAGTGGTCGTCAGCCATCTAGCCTTTCTTTCCCCATAGCTGACCAGCACGGCCCAACTGGCGGCAGGCGCGAGGATGCCGTACGTGAGTTGCTCTACGCTCGGCCCGAACGATAATTGCCACGCCGCCCAGATGGAATAGACCCGCAGCAGGAAATGGCTGTCAACCGTCGTCCGCCGCCTTTGCCAATGGCACCAACAGAGCACCCCAACGGCAGTGACCAGTTGCAGAAGGTGGTAGATGCCGTCGTGGACGGGCGGACAAAGCTCGTTCCAGATGGTCCAGGCATCGCGATACCAGATCGGACGGACGTGAAGCAGAGGGGAACCGGCCGAGTTCCCATACTGGTTGGCCATTTGGCTCCTGACCTGTGGACCGCACACATGAAGCGGGCCGGGACCGGTCAAGTCCCTATACCACTCCATGTATTGCCAGGCGACCGTTTCGGGCGGGCGGGTCAAGAAAGGGACCAGGGCGAAAACGGCAAAGGCCAGAAGGAAGCGTCCGGCCAGTTGCCGGGGCCAAAAAGTGATCAGCAAGAGGACCATCGCCACAGGCCACAGCTTGATGAAGACGGGCGCGGCCAAGAGGAAGGCGGCCGTCCACCAACGCCGGCGTAGCGTTGCCGCGAGGCCGAGGATCATCAAGGCCGTGACCATGGCATTGGTCTGCCCCGACCAGATGCCCACCGCCAGGCCGCCCATGGCCAGCATCAGAAAAGAGCCCTCGTAGCCGTGCCGGATACTTGCCATCGGCATCGGCGCATTTGTCTCGTCCGGAGTTCTGATACGTAGTAAGCCGGTGTCTTTGGATTGGGATGCCAGCAGTGGTTCACCGAGAGCAGGCAAGATGTCACGGGCCATGACGTGCAGGGAGAAGAACAGGACGGCAATGCTTCCCAGTTCCCAGAGGATGCCGCCATACGGCCACGGCAGGTAAGCCAAGGGGGTGAAGGCGATGGCAAAGACGGGCGAATAGCGATACCTGTCGATGTGGGGGTAATCGGCGTAGAGCGACAGGTCGGCCCACCAATGCCGGGAACTGGCGGGAAATACCGGGCAGCACGCCGGACAGGCCGATCGTCCGTTTTGGCGCCAAACCGGCTGGAGGCACACGGCAACCGCCAGCGCGCCCCAAAGGACCGCAGCTGCCAAGCGGAAGCGCGGACCACGTTGGGTGAGTTGGCAACTGCCTGGGGAGCGGTCAATCTCCCACACCCCACCGTTCGGACCGATGTCGGCGACGATGCTCTCGTCCGCCGCTTGACCGGTCGACGGGATGCAGGAACCTATGTTCGGGCCCGCGTCTTTGCGGGGGATCAGCACCGTAAGTTCTCCCGGCACGGGGACAGGAAACTCATGGTTCTCCCCCCTCGACGAATGGGCGTACGGTAAGGACTTCGGGCGGTCGAGTCAAGTCGAACGTATAGCGCGAAACGCACGGCGTCGGCGCCTCCACGAGAGAGGGGCTTACGGAATCGCTGGCCGCCCCCGTCACCTTTCACAATCCCCGTCGTCGGCTTGCAACGATGCACCCCAAAAGGGCGGGCATGCCTCCACCTTTACCCGCCGCCAGCGACACTTCCGGGAGCCCGCAAAGAGGATTTCTCACCTTCCCTACGCCGTTGGCACCCGCCCTGGCTGGCCATTTGCGTCCCGTCCCTCCCCTTCCGCGACCGGCGATTCCCTCGTCCGTGGTCGGTGAGGCGACTGCCAGGAAAGCGTCTTCCTGTCGAAAAAATGCTTTCTTATTGCGGCTGCCGACTTTACACTGGTTTATAGAGGCCCAAGGGCAACCATTATCTTGAGGAGCAACTGGGATGTGGGCGTTTACAAGTCGTTTGCGGCCAGCAGCGTATCTCGCCATGGGCATCCTCGCGCTCGCCTGGGGACGGTCTGTGGACGCACAAAGCTGTTCTGGCGGCAGGCACGCAAGGGGCGGGAGCGGCAGTTATTATTCGGGACAAGGCTGGAACAGCTTGGCGTCGCAGAGCTACTCTCCTTTGCAACAGGCCGTCACGAACAACACGCTTGCGAGCGCGAACAATCCCGTTACGGTCCTGGCTCATGCGACCGACCTGAAGTTGACCAGCACCCAGGTACAGCAGCTCAAGAGCATGCTCAACTCGGGCCAGCGGCAGGCCGCCCGCGTTCTGACGATGGCACAGAGAAAAAAGCTTGCCATGATCCTCGGTTCTGCGCGGAAGTCCGGCTCCAGTTGAACACCCCTTCCCACAGTTTCGCGGCTTCTCCGAAAACCTTCGTGTCGCCCAGGAGCGAAGACGAAGCGGCCGCGTGGCAACATCCTTCGTGACGGAAGCATGCGGCCGTTGTCGTCCAAACAGGGCGATGCTCCAGTTTCTGACGGATTGCTCGCCGACACGACTTCCCAAGCCGATCGCGATCTAATGGCAACGATGGGTCTATGCGTACCGATGGCGTGCTGCCCACGATTTTTCGCGAAGGCCGCGGCACACTGCCGTTAGCGTACACCGTCGCATGAAATCGGGCCCTCAAACGATTCTCAACGTGGCGGAAGACGGTGCAATTTTTTGCGCAATCCAACGTCACGGATTCAGGAGTTGGTCATTTGCGGTCTGCCGGGGTGAGCAAGCCGGTTACTGGACCGTACGCGAGGAATAATCCTTGCAATCGGCCCCCGCGACCAATACCTGATGGGGGTGTGCGAAGTGGTTTTTCTTTGACTTGTCGTGGGGGCGTGCTGTTATAATGAGGGCATTAGGGCAACTTTGACCACTCTTCCGTCCCGACCATGAAGAAATTCCGTCTCTTCCGCAAGAACCGCTCGACTGCACGTTCCCATCACTCCCAGCCGCGTTCGCTCTGGTTGCGGCGTCCGCGTTTCGAACCCTTGGAAGACCGCTCGCTGCTGAGCGCCGTGGGCTTCAACCCGCTTTCCAACGTCACGCTCAACGCCGGCACGACGATGTTCATCCCGTTGAACAGCACCGATTCCGGCCAGACGGTGAACTACAGCGTGACGGCTGCCGACTATTCGAAGCTCACGCCCAACCTCACGCCGTCGACCAACAAGACGCTGCAGATGAACGTCGTCATCAACGGCGTCACGGAGACGATGGACTTCCAGTTGCTCGACAATCTCTCGCCCAAGACCACGGCGGCCATCGAGCAGTTGGTGAACTCGGGATACTATGATGGCCTGGAGATCTATCGCAACGGCAAGGACAGCAGCGGCAATCCCTTCGTCATCCAGGGCGGCAACGACCCGCCCAGCGGCGCCATCAAGGCGAATCAATCCTCGATGGCCGAGGAGTTCAACCCCGACCTCCAATATACGGCAGCCGGCATGCTGGCCATGGCCCGCAGCGGCACGCCGGACAGCAGTTCCAGCGAGTTCTTCGTCACAGAAGAAGCGGCCCGGTTTCTCGATTTCAACTACACGCTATTCGGTGTTCAGACCACGGGCCAGAGCGTCGATCAGGCCATTGCGGCGATGGCCGATGAAAGCTCGACGCAAGACCCCAGCGGGCTCGGTTATCTAGTCGATCCCCTGACGATCAGTTCGGCGTCGATCGTCACCGACACGCAGAACGGCGTACTGGAGCTGCGGGCACCGACGGGAGTCACGGGTACGGTTACCGTGACGGTGACCGCCAGCGACGGCACCAACACGCCCACGACCCAGTCGTTTACCGTCACGATCCAGCCTGACGACAGCTCGAACGCGGCCAACCCCTGGGCCTCGGACATTCCCACCGCCCCGACCGGTTTGACGTATTTGCCTCCCAGCGGGGCCAGCAGCCAGTCGACCAACCTGAACAATTCGACGAGCGGCAAGACCTTGCAGTTCCAGGTCTCCGGCGTCACCCCCGGCTACAACGTGGAAGTCCTGGCCGACGGCAACGTGATTGGCACGGTGAACGACGCCACTAGTTCGACGGTAGTGGTTACGACCGACGGTTCGACGAAACTGAGCGATGGCTCGCACACGTTTACCGCCATTCAAGTCGCCCCGAATCAGACCGTGACGGTCAACGAGAGCGATAGCAGCAGCAGCACCGGGACGACCGCCGAAAGCGAGACGGCCGACGTCCCGAGTCTCGATTCCTCGGCGGTCTCGCTTACGGTGAACTCAACGATAGCGGGGGTATCCTCAACACAAGCGACTGGGGCCTACGGGGCGGGAACGGCCATCCCGATCACCGTGACGTTCAGCGGACCGGTCACGGTGACGGGCACGCCGCAACTGGCGCTGAACGCGAGCAGCGTCGCGGTGGCTACTTACACCAGCGGCAGCGGCACCTCGACGCTTACCTTCACCTACACCGTGGCGGCAGGCGACGACACTTCCGACCTGGACTACAGCTCGACCACGGCGCTATCGCTCAACGGGGGCACGATCAATGACGCAACGGGCAACGCCGCCGTCCTGACCCTGCCCACGACCGGCACCGACGGCCTGGCGACCCAAGACATCGTTATTGCGCCCACGGTGACGGGGGTCTCCACGACGGAGGCGAGCGGAGCGTACGGGTCGGGAACGGCGATCCCCGTCACGGTCACGTTCAGTGAGCCAATCACGGTGACGGGGACGCCGCAATTGGCGCTCAACGCCAGCAGCGGCGCGGTGGCCACCTACACCGGCGGCAGCGGC
>Ga0181520_10006262_pt1 | contig 18345 bp, 19 predicted proteins | sample PEATcosm2014_Bin_29_FD_132451 | JGI IMG/M metagenome (GOLD analysis project Ga0181520, IMG submission 132451) | Peatland microbial communities from MTU Mesocosm Facility, Houghton, MI, USA - PEATcosm2014_Bin02_30_metaG | ecosystem: Environmental > Terrestrial > Soil > Wetlands > Peat | place...
GCGGGCGCGATGATGCGAAGTGTATCCATGAGTGTTACAAATTGGCCGGGGAAGAGCGACTGCGCGCCGTCGGAGAGGGCTTTGTCGGGATTGGGGTGAACTTCAATGAGCAGGCCGTCGCCCCCGGCGGCGACAGTGGCTCGTGCCATGGCGGAGACTTTGTCGCGGCGGCCGGTGGCGTGGGAAGGGTCGCCGACGATGGGCAGGTGGGAGAGCTTTTTGACGACGGGGATGGCGGAGATATCCATAGTGTTGCGGGTGTAGGTTTCGAAGGTGCGGATGCCGCGCTCGCAGAGGATGACGTCGTAGTTGCCGCCGGCGAGGAGGTATTCGGCAGAGAGGAGCAGCTCTTCGATGGTGGCGGCGATGCCGCGCTTGAGGAGCACGGGCCGGCGGACTTCGCCGAGTTCGCGGAGCAGGTTGAAGTTTTGCATGTTGCGCGCGCCGACCTGGAAGAGGTCGACGAACGGCATCATCAGCTCGATCTGGGAGATTTCCATCACCTCGCTGACGATGAGGAGGCCGTGCGCGTCGCCTGCTTCGCGGAGGAGCTTGAGTGCATCGAGTCCGAGGCCCTGGAAGGAGTAGGGGGAGCTGCGGGGTTTGAATGCTCCGCCGCGGAGGAATTTTGCGCCTGCGTCTTTGACGATTTTTGCGCAGGCGAAGATTTGCTCGCGGCTTTCGACGGAGCATGGACCTGCCATGACGACGACTGCATCGCCGCCGATGCTGACGCCGTTGGGGAAGCGGACGATGGTGCCTTCGGGACGGAAGCTGCGCCCGGCGAGTTTGTACGGCGAGGAGATGCGGATGACTTCCGCGACGCCGGCGAAGACTTCAAATTCCTTATGGTCGAAGGCGCCTGGCGTGCCGACGCCGGCGAGGATGGTCTGCACCGTGCCGGTGGTGCGGTGGACGTTGAAGCCGATTTCCATCATGCGCTCGACGACGGCCTGGATTTCTTCTTCCGTCGCGCGGTCCTGCATAGCAACGATCATTTTTCTTTTCCTGTCGGGCCTTTTTCTGTGAGGTTCGGGTGCGCCAGATTCGCGGGAGTGCCGGGGCGGGAGGCGAGTTCGTTGCGTTGCAGAGCGCGCATGACGTCGATGATGCGCTCGTAGATATGGACGAGCTCGCTGTCCGGCAACGGGCCGGGATTGTGGGTGCGGACGTTCTCGAAGATGACGCGCTCGCGATTCGGTTCGTAGACGGGCAGGTCGGTGGCGCGTTTGAGGCGGCCGATTTCCTGCGCGGCGGCGGCGCGCTCACTGATGAGCGCAACGAGTTGCCGGTCGAGTTGGTCGATTTTTCGTCGCAGGGTTTCGAGGTCCATGATTTTCCCTGATCCCCGGCTCGGCGGGGCAAGAAGAAATCCGCAAAAGGCTATCGTATACGGAACAGCCGCGGGATCAGCGGGCCGGCACGGCGGGTTCTTTGGCGACGCCGCGCAGGCCCTGGATAAATCGGGCGATGGAACTGGCGGCGTGTTTGGGTCCGGCCTGTTCGATGGTCGCGACGAGCGCGCTGCCGATGACGGCGGCGTCGGCGAATTCACCGACGGCGGCGAAGTGTTCGGGCGTGGAGATGCCGAAGCCGACGGCGATGGGAAGTTTTGTGAAGCGGCGGAGGCGGCGGACGAGCTGCTCGGCATCGGTGGTTAAGGATTTTTGCGTTCCGGTGATGCCGGTGCGGGAGATGGCGTAGACGAATCCCTGAGAGACGGCAGCGATGCGTTCGAGGCGGTCGTCGGGGCTGGTGGGGGCGGCCAGGAAGATGGGCGCGAGATGATGGCGACGCGCTGCCGTGAGGTACTCGCCCGCCTCTTCGACGATCATGTCGGTGATGAGGACGCCGTCGATACCGGCCTGCTCAGCGGCGTCGCAGAAATTCTCAAGGCCGAAGCGGAGAATAGGATTGTAGTAGGAGAAGATGACGAGGCCCGCGGCGGGGCGTTCGAGTCGAAGTCCGGCAGCGAGGGCCAGGACGTCGTGAAGGCGGGTTCCGTTCCTGACGGCTCGCTCGCTGGCGCGCTGGATAACGGGTCCATCGGCGAGCGGATCGCTGAAGGGGACGCCGAGCTCGAGGACGTCCGCACCCGCGTCGATGGCGGCGATGGCGATGTTGTGCGTGGTGGCAAGGTCGGGGTCGCCGACGGTGATGTAAGCGACGAGGCCGGGTTTGCTGGCGAACTGGATCGGCATCGTCTATCAGGCTCCGAGATGTAGTTCGCGGGTGAGGATGCCCATGTCTTTATCGCCGCGGCCTGAGACGTTGACGATGACGATGTCGCGCGGCGAAAGTGTGGGCGCGAGGCGGATGCATTCGGCGACGGCGTGCGCGCTTTCGAGCGCGGGGATGATGCCTTCGGTGCGGGCGAGGCGGAGGGTCGCGTCGAGAGCTTGGGCATCGGTGGCGGAGGTGTACTCGGCGCGGCCGGAGTCGTGGAGGGCAGCGTGTTCCGGGCCGATGGAGGCGTAGTCGAGTCCGGCGGAGACGGAGTGGGTGAGGGCGATTTGGCCGTTGTCGTCCTGCAGAACGTAGGAGTAGGTGCCCTGGAGAACGCCGGGGGATCCTCCGGAAAAGCGCGCGGCGTGTTCGCCTAACTGAGTGCCGCGGCCGCCGGCTTCAACGCCGATGAGGCGGACTTCTTTGTCGGGAATGAATTCGTAAAACGCGCCAATGGCGTTGGAGCCGCCGCCTACACAGGCGATGATCGCGGTGGGGAGGCGGTTTTCTTTTTCGAGAATCTGTGCGCGGGCTTCGCGGCTGATGACGCGATGGAAGTCACGGACCATGGTGGGATACGGATGGGCTCCGAGGACGCTGCCGAGGAGATAGTGCGTGGTGCGGACGTTGGTGACCCAGTCCCTCATGGCCTCGTTGATGGCGTCCTTGAGGGTGCGCGAGCCGGAAGAGACGCCTCGGACTTCGGCGCCGAGCATCTTCATGCGGTAGACATTGAGCTGCTGGCGTTCCATGTCCTCTTCGCCCATGTAGACGACGCAGTCGAGGCCGAAGAGCGCGCAGACGGTGGCGGTGGCGACGCCGTGCTGGCCCGCGCCGGTTTCCGCGATGATGCGCTTCTTGCCCATGCGCACAGCAAGGAGCGCCTGGCCGAGGCAGTTGTTGATTTTGTGCGCGCCGGTGTGGAGCAGGTCTTCGCGCTTGAGATAGATCTTTGCGCCGCCGAGGGTTTCGGTGAGACGCGAGGCGAAATAGAGGGGCGTGGGGCGGCCGGCGTAGTCGCGCAGGAGTGAATCGAGCTTCAGATGGAAGTCGGGGTCGGCCTGGGCTTCGGCCCAGGCGTGGTCTAATTCGTCGAGCGCGGCAACGAGGGTTTCGGGAACATAGCGGCCGCCGTAGGGGCCGAAGCGTCCGGCGATGGTTTTAGTCGCGGTGGCAGCCATAGATTCAGGGTACAGGGTGCAGGGTGCAGGGTACAGGGTGCAGGGTACTCTTCCCCGGGTGAATGGTCGATGAAACTTACACTGGGTCCATCGCGGCGGGGAGCATGGGGGGCGGCTCGATTTCGAGGAAAGCGATGCGGGCCTGGCGGATGAAGTCGTAGACGGTATCCGGATCTTTTCTTCCGGGCGCGAATTCGACTCCGCTGGAAACGTCGACGCCCCAGGGGTGAAGTGTGAGGATGGCCTCGCGCACATTGGCGGGATGCAGGCCGCCGGCGACGATGATGCGGAGGGGTCCGGCTTCCGCGGAGAGAATGTCTTTGGCGCGATTCCAGTCGAAGGTTTTGCCGGTGCCACCAGTGGCAGATGCAGTCCTGGTATCGAGCAGGACGGCGTCGATGTCGGAATGCCGAGCGATGGCGCGCAGTTCGTTGCGGAGTTTTTCTTCGGCGCGCGCGGGATCGCCGTTGATATTCCAGTGAAGGGTTTGGATGAGGAAGAACCGCGGGCCGAATTCGCCGCGGAGCCTCTCGGCTAATGAGAAGTCGAGCTCGCCGTGCAGCTGGACTCCGTGCAGTCCGGCGGAGCGGAGAGAGTTGACGATCTCATCGAAATCCTGGGTATTGAAAACGCCGATTTGGGTCAGGTCGGGCGGCAACTCCGGCTGGAAAGCGGCGATCTGACCGGCAGTGACGCGGCGCGGGCTGTGCGCAAAGACGAAGCCGGCGGCATCGGCACCCGCGTCGGCGGCGAGCTGTACGTCCTTAGCGTTGGTGTTGCCACAAACTTTAATCCACATGCTTCGTCAGGCCTGCTCGGTGAGGATTTCCGCCGGGATTGGATCGACGGAGTGGAGGAGGGCCTGGAGGGCAACTCCGGGTTGGGGCTGGCGCATGAGCGATTCGCCGATGAGGAAGGCGTGGAAGCCGGCGTTGCGGAGGGTGCGGATGTCGGCGGCGGTGTGGATGCCGCTTTCGGCGACGCGAACGGCGTTGGGCGGGAGCTTGCCGGCGAGTTCGAGCGAGGTTTCGAGGCGGACTTCGAAGGTCTTCAGGTCGCGGTTATTCACGCCGTAGGCGTCGCAGCCGATGTCCCGAACGAGGTCGATCTCCTCCGGCGTGTGGACTTCGCAGAGGACGTCCAGGCCATAGCTATGGGCGATGGCCGTGTAGTAGTAAAGGTAGCCGTAGCCGAGCGCGCCGGCAATGAGGAGGATGGCGTCGGCGTGGTGGGCGCGAGCTTCGGCGATCTGATACTCGTCGACGATGAAATCCTTGCGGAGGCAGGGCAGGCTGGTGGCGGCGGAGGCGATTTCGAGGTTCTGCAGGCTGCCCTGGAAGAAGGGCTCGTCGGTGAGGACGGAGAGGGCGGCTGCCCCGGAGCGTTCGAGGTCGATGGCGAGGGAACGCGGGTCGAAGTCGGAGCGGATGAGGCCCTTCGAGGGCGAGGCTTTTTTGAGTTCGGCGATGATGGCGGGACCTTTGGCGGAGGCTTCGCGGAGGGCACGGGCGAATCCGCGAGGAGTGTGCTGCTTTGCCTGCTCTTGCAGTTGGGTCAAGGGAACGCGCTCGCGACGGCGGGCGACCTCGGCGCGGGTTTCATTGAGGATGGGGTCGAGATGCAGGTTTAAGGCCTCTGTTTCAAGTATAGCTATCGGTGTGTTGGGACGGTGTCCGACGCGCGTCAGACATTTGGCACAGCGCGTCTGACATTTGTCGCGTGCCATTGCTGACGATACGCACTGCCGGGGCGGTGGGGTTCGGGGCGATGCTGGTTTCTGTCGGGAGGCGGTCATGAACAACGCAATTCCCAACCCGGTTTCCGGAGGGCGGGCGCAGCAGCAGGCGATTGAGAGGTGCAGGCGCTCCGACGGATACATTGTTTTCGGGGTTGGCGTAGTGATGCTGATCTTTGGGCGCGGCATTTTCGGATTCGCTCAGGCGCCGCTCGTCGGGCTGGCGCTGATCGTCTTCAGCCACTATCTGGATTGAGAGGGGAAGCTGTGGACCCACTCAAGCCAAAAGAGGGCTTGAATGGGGCACCCAGGCTGCTTCCCAACGCCGCAGTACCCAGAGGAAGTAGCATGGCTGCATGGAGTCATTCGACGAGTTGCTGCGGCAGGCGGAGATCGCGCATGGGCATTTGTGCGCCGGGCAGATTTTGGGCGTGCGCATGGCGATGCTGGGATGCCGGCGGCTGGGGATCGCGGAGCCGCGCGGGGCGGATCGCAAGCGGCTGGTGACCTGGATCGAGATCGACCGCTGCGCCACGGACGCGATCGGGGTGGTGACCGGATGCAGGCTGGGCAAGCGGGCGCTGAAGTTTCGCGACTGGGGCAAGATGGCGGCGACGTTTGCCGATTTGGCGACGGGGCGGGCGATTCGGATTGTGGCGCTGGAGTCGTCGAAGCAGCGGGCGCGCGAGCTGTATCCGGAGATCGAGAACAAGAATCAGCAGCAGATGAAGGCCTATCGCGAGATGGATGACGCCGAGCTGTTCGGGGAACAGTGGGTTGAGGTGGAACTGGGTCCGAAGGAGATGCCGGGATACAAGGGCGAGCGCATCGCGTGCGCGCAGTGCGGCGAGGGGATCAATTACGACCGCTTTGTGAAGCGCGACGGACGGACGCTGTGTTTCGCGTGCGCTGATCCGGGTCAGAAATATTGTCGGCCGGCGGGGGAGCGGGAGACGCGCGAGGCAGCGATGCCGGAATCGGGATGCGAGTGCGGGTGAGGCTGCGCGTTTACAATTGCAAAGCCGGTTGTAATCACGTCCGCCGGAAGATGACTTCCCTGGAGTAGAACGACGCATGCTCAATTTGGAAGGCCGCGTGGCGGCCGTGTTTGGACTGGCCAACAAGCGCAGCATTGCCTGGGGCATTGCGCAGAAGCTGCATGAGGCGGGGGCGAAGCTGGCGATCAGCTATCAAAACGAGCGGATGAAGTCCGAGGCGCTGGGCTTGATTGAGGATTTGCCGGGCGCGGAGCCGTTCCAGTGCGACGTGTCGAACGACGCGGAGATCGAGCAGGTGTTCGCGCAGATGAAGGAGCGGTACGGGAAGCTGGACGTGCTGGTGCACTGCATCGCGTTTGCGCCGGCGGAGGATCTGAAGAACGACTTTCTGCAGACCACGCGGGAAGGGTTCAGGATTGCGCACGATGTGAGCGTGTATTCGCTGATCGCGCTGAGCCGGGGGGCGGCTCCGCTGATGACGGAGGGCGGGTCGATTATTACCCTTACGTATTTCGGTGCGGAGAAAGTGGTGCCGCACTATAAGGTGATGGGGGTGGCGAAGGCGTCGCTGGAGGCGACGGTGCGGTATCTGGCGTGGGATCTGGGAAAGCAGAATATTCGCGTGAATGCGATTTCGGCGGGACCGATCAAAACGCTGGCGGCGCGCGGGATTGGCAACCTGGGCGACATGCTGAAGTATCACGAGGACCGCGCACCGCTGCATCGCAATACAGAACAGACGGAGGTGGGCAAGACGGCGGTGTACCTGGCGTCGGACCTGGCGAGCGGCGTGACCGGCGAAACGATCTACGTAGACAGCGGCTACAACATCATGGGGTGGTGACCGGACAGGGCTCAGGGCTCAGAGCTCAGGGCTCAGGGCTCAGAGCTCAGACAGGGGCTCCGCAGTCTGTTTGACAGCTTGACATCGCCCGTCAGCTGATTTGTAGTGGAATTAATCAAGCGGCGAAGGAGTTCGCCTTTAACCGCTGTCCTCAGTAGCCGGACAGATGATGACTCCTGACAGGGAATCCTGTTGCGGAGTCATGTCCCGGCGCGATCCCTGCACAAGAAGTGAATTCAGATCGGCTGGCGCTCGGGCTTTGCGCTCGCGGCTTCCGGTTCGATGGTGGTTCGCCTCGGCGAATCGGCAAGGAGGGGGGATTGCAGAAATATCTGCTCATCGCTATGGGCGGCGCGCTGGGATCGATAGCGCGGTACTGGATCGGCTCGGTGGTGACGAACCGGCTGGGGACGCGGTTTCCCTGGGGCACGCTGATCATCAATATGACGGCGTGTGCGCTGATCGGGTTTATCCTCACGTTGCTCGGAAAGCGCGCTGGGTTCGGATCGGGCTGGCGCTATCTGGTTCCAGTGGGATTTGTGGGGGCGTACAGTACATTTTCGACGTATGAGTGGGAGACGCTGTCGCTGCTGCGGGCGGGCGGCTATCCGATGGCGGCACTTTATGCTGTCGGCAGTTTGATTCTTGGACTCGTCGCAGTATGGGGTGGCATGCTGGCGGCGGAGATGCTGCCGTGACCATGGGTGAGGAGGAGGAAGCATGCTGACGACCGGAAAGGCGCTGAAGGTTTCGATCACGGTGAGCGAGGGGACGCGGTATCACGGAGCGTCGGCGTATGCGAGCATTCTCGATTTCCTTTTCTATCGCGGCGTAAGCGGGGCGACGGTGCTGAAGGGCATTGGTGGATTCGGTGCGGATCATCATCTGCACTCGACGAGCGTGGTGGAGGTATCGGACAAGCTGCCGGTACGGATTGAGTTTGTGGAGACGCGAGAGAAGGTGGTCGAGCTGATGGGCAAGCTCGAGGAGATGGCGGGCACGGGTCTGATCGAGGTGCAGGAGACCACCGTGGCCAAGGCTCCGCAGATCTCGAAGCAGAAGAAGCCAACGCCGGAGCACATGAAGATCGAAGGGAAGGCGCGGCTGATGCGCATCTATGTGGGTGAGAGCGACCGCTGGCACGATAAGCCGCTGCACGAGGCGCTGGTGCATGCGATGCGGGCCAACGATATTGCCGGAGTGACGGTGTATCGCGGCGTGCTGGGTTACGGGGCGCACCGGCGCGCGAACAAAGACAAGCCGGCGCACCTGTCGAAGGACGCATCGATTATGCTGTCGGCTGTGGACGCGGAGGAGAAGCTGCGGGCCTTTCTGCCGGTGGTGGACCAGATGGTGCAGGAAGGGCTGGTGGTGTTGTCGGATGTGGACATCGTGAAGTATTCCTGGCGGGCGGCGGAGCTGGAGGCCGGTTCGAGCGGACTGTGACGGAGATGGGGCGATGAAGGAGCAGTTCGAGGCGCGGATGCTGCGCATATTCTTCGGCGAGAGCGACAAGTGGGAGGGCAAGCCGCTGCACGAGGCAATCCTGGCGAAATGCCAGGAGCTGGAGGTGGCGAGCGCGGTCGTCTATCGCGGCATTGAGGGCTACGGCAGCAGCACCAGAATTCATCGGGCGAGCCCCTGGAAGTTTTCGCGTGACGCACCGATGATGGTGACGGTGATCGATCGCGAGGAGCAGATCGCGAAGCTGGTTCCGCATCTGGACGCGATGGTGGGCGAGGGGCTGATCGTGATGTCGAAAGTAGAAGTGCTGCGCTACACGCGGGCTTCGGCCGAAGCGGAGGCTTCCTGAGTTCGCGCTATTCCGAACGCAGGGCCTGCATGGGATCGACGGAAGCGGCGCGGCGAGCGGGGATATAGCAAGCCAGCAGGGCAACGCCCATGAGGACGACGATGACGCCGACCATGGTGATCGGGTCCCAGGGATGGACGCCATAGATGATGGACGACTTCGCGAGGGAGATGCTGGCCATGAAACGGGTGACGAGCAGCGCGGCGACGGTGCCAGAGGCCACGCCGATGCCGGCGAGTGTGGCGCCGCGCCGGAGAACCCAACGCAGGACGTTACCGCGATCGGCGCCAAGCGCCATGCGGATGGCCATCTCCTGAGCGCGCTGGCCGACGAGGTAAGAGATCACGCCATAGAGGCCGACGGTGGCGAGGAGAAGAGCCAGGGCTGCGAACACGCCGAGCAGGATCATGGAAAAGCGGCGCGCCGCGAGACCTTCCGCGATGAACTGGTCCATCGTTTCCGGACCATACGCTACCTGCCGGGCGTTCATGCGTCGCAGTGCACTTTGAACATCGGGGAAGACAGTGTCGGGGTGGTCGGCGCGGATGACGATATCGGAGGTAAAACCAGCGGTTGAGACGAGCGAGTATTTCGAGAGCTGGATGAGCGAGATGTAGCTTTCGGCGCGCAGGGGGAAGCCCGCGTCATTGTCGAGTGTCCACTGCATGACGTGGCCGACCTCGCCGACGATGGTCGCCTTCTCTTCCGGATCGTTGAAATTCAGGGTCTGGCCGATGGGATCGGCATCGCCGAAGTATTGATGGGCGAGGTCCTCGTCGATGACGGCGACGGGCGGCGCGTCGACCTGATCCGCGTCGGTGAGGAAACGTCCGCGCAAAAGAGGGAGCTCAAGGACGTTGAGGTAATCAGGCTCGACGATGTAGCGAAGCGCCCAGTGCATATCGTTCGTGTCGGCCGGCTTTGGCTCGGTGGAAAGCCAGAAGAGCTGCTCATCATCGTCACCGGTGAGCGGGATAGCGGCCCAGGTGAGGGAGGCGGCGCGGACGCCGGGAACGGACTTGATTTGGCGGTCAACTTCGCGGAGATAAGCGCGGGCGCCGTCATCGGTGGAGAGGGCCTGGGAGTAAGGCACGGCGAGGCTGAAGGTGAGGATGCCTTTGGGCTGGAAGCCAGGATCGGTGTGAGAGAGGGCGATGAGGCTGCGGATCATGAGCCCGGCGCCGGCGAGCAGAACCAGGGCAGCGGCCATTTCGAAAACGACCAGCCAGTCCTGGGCGCGATGGCGCGATCCGTGAACGGTGCGGCTGGTATCGCGCAGGGTGTTTTGCGGCTGCTGTGCGGCGACTCGCCACGCGGGAATCAATCCGAAGAAGATGCCGACCGCGAAGGACAGCAAGAAGGTGAAGCAGAGGACCATGGGGCTGACGTGAATTTGTTCTGCGCGGGGGAGTGCGGCGGGAACGAGCTTGACGGCGGCGCCCGTTCCCCATGCAGCAAGCGCGAGACCGAGGATGCCGCCTGCGAGGGCGAGCAACGTGCTCTCGGTGAGGAGTTGCCGGATGATGCGTTTGCGGCTGGCGCCGAGGGCGAGACGAACGCCGAATTCCTGGGCGCGCGAACTGGCGCGGGCGAGGAGCAGGTTCGCGACGTTGACGCAGGCGATGAGGAGAACGAAACCGACGGCGGCGAGAAGGACCAGCAGGATTGGTTGAACGCTGCCGACGATTACGTCGCGCAGTGGCGTGAGGCTGGCGCGGAGGCCGTGGTCGTCCTCGGGATAGACCGCGGCGAGGTGATCGGAGACGGCGTACATGTCGGCGCGAGCCTGCACCAGAGTGACGCCGGGTTTGAGGCGCGCGATACCGTGAATGCCGAGACCTGCACCGCGCAGCTTGAGCGCGCCGGTGTCCCACTGACCGATGGGGACATAGACATCTTCCGCCCTGAAGCTGCCGACGTTGAGATCGAAGGATGATGGGATGACGCCGATGATGGTAAAGGCGCGGCCGTCGAGGTCAATGGCGCGGCCGATGACGTTGGGATCGGAACCAAGCTTGCGAGCCCAGAATCCCTGGCCGATGATGACCAGCGGGGCATGGCCGATGTCGTCTTCCCCGGGAGTGAAGAGGCGGCCGATGACGGGTTTGACGCCGAGAATCGAGAACAGGTCGGAGGAGACGAGGTCTCCGTGGATGCGCTCGGATTGCCCGGCGCCGGTGAGGACGAAGCCGAGGTGGCGGTAGATGGCGAGCGCGGTGAAGCTGCGGTTGTCGCGCTGCCAGTCGCGGAAGTTGGGATACGAGATGGAGCCGCGTTCGAAATTCGGTTTGGATGCGTCGACGGCGACGAGTTCGCCGGGATGCGTCAGCGCGATGGGGTGCAACAGCACGGTGTTGACGATGGAGAAGAGCGCGGTGTTAACGCCGATGCCGAGGGCGAGCGTGACGATGACGACGGCGGTAAATCCTGGGGATTTGCGGAGCTGGCGGAGCGCGAAGCGGAGGTCCTGGGCCAGGGTTTCCGCCCACGGCAAGGTGCTCCGCTCGCGCACGGTTTGCTGGGTTTGATCGAGGCCGCCGAGCTTGATGAGCGCCTGGCGGCGGGCTTCTTCGGGAGTCATGCCGGCGCAGAGGTTGTCATCGATGTGCATCTGGAGGTGGCTGTCCAGCTCGGCGGCGATGTCGGCGGCCGCGGAGCGATGGCGGAAGAGGCCGCGGAGGCGGATCCAGAATGCTCGGAGGGTACGCGGCAGAGAGTGCATCAGGCCTCCTCGGCGGGCGAGAGAAAGCGGGCCAGGATGGCGGTGGCCTGCTCCCAGTTGCGCGCCTCACGCTCAAGCTGTTTGCGTCCGACGCGCGTCAGACGGTAAAACTTCGCCTTGCGGTTGTTGTCGGACGTGCCCCACTCGGAGACGATGGCGCCTTCCTGCTCGAGCTTGAGGAGGGCCGGGTACAGGGTGCCGTAGTTGAGGGAAAGCAGGTTTCCGCTGGTCTGCTCGATGCGGCGGGCGATGCCGTATCCGTGCTGGGGGCCCATGGTTTCGATGGTTTTGAGCACCATCAGAGCCAGGGTGCCCTGCCAGACATCCGGTTTGTCGGACATTTGTCTCTCCTATGGGTCACCCATAGATATAGCACTCTGACTTATGGGAATGCAATAGGAGAGTGACGAGAGGCAAAAAGCAGGTCCCTCCGCTCCGCTGCGCTTCGGTCGGGATGACAATGTCGAAAGAAAAAAACGCAGCCGGCGGATCGCACCGGCTGCGCACAGGGTAAGGTACCAGCAACTCAGCCCTCGGGACTTAACCCTCGGAGCCCTGAGAAGGGTGAAGGACGCGGAAGGTGGTGCCGCCGTTGGACCATACCAGCACGAGCGCATCCTGCCCCGCGGGGACGCTGGAGAGCTGCTGGGCCACGTCGGACGCGGAGGCCACCGGCTTGCGGTTGACGGAAACGATGATGTCACCGCGCTGGAGACCGGCGTTGTCGGCTGCGCTGCCCGGACGGACATTCTGGATCACCGCGCCGTGCACGCTGGCCGGGGCTTCGATCTGCTGCCGGATATCGGGCGTGAGGTCCGCCAAGCCAACTCCCCAGCGACCTTTGCCGTTGCCGCTCTGCGCGACCACCTGCTCGTGGCCGGTGTTGGGCGAGTCGAGCGTGACGGGCACGTCGATGGTTTTGCCGTCGCGCACCACCTCCAGATGGATGGTGTCACCAGGCCGCTTCTGGCTGGTTTCCATCTGTAGTTCCCCGGCGTCGGACACGGGCTTGCCGTCGAAGCCGGTGATCACGTCGCCGGTTTTGAGGCCCGCCTTGCTGCCGGGCGAGTCAGGCGTCACGTCCGACACGACCGCACCCACGGCCTTCTTCACGTCGAAGAACTTCGCGCTGTCGGGCGTGACGTCTTCGATGGAGATGCCGATGTAGCCGTGGCGGACTTTGCCATCGCGCATCAGCGTGGTAACGGTGGGCTGAGCGATTTGGGTCGGAATGGCGAAACCCATTCCGGCAAACGCGCCGCTCGGCGAGTAGAGGAAGGTGTTGATGCCGATGAGCTCACCGCGCGCATCGACGAGTGCACCACCGGAGTTCCCCTGGTTGATGGCGGCGTCGGTCTGAATGAACTGGCCTGGCTTGCGGCGATCGGATTCCGGATTCGGGCGGTTGAGCGCGCTGACGATGCCGCGCGTGACGCTGAACTGGAAGCCGTAGGGATTGCCGAAGGCGAGCACCGTCTGCCCGGGCTGTAGCCTGGTCGAGTCGCCCCACGGAATGCTGGGGAAGCCATGGCCTTCGATCTTGATGACGGCGAGGTCGGTGAGTGAGTCGGCGCCGATGAGCTTCGCAGGATAGACTTCGCGGTTGCTCATGGTGACGCGGATGTCAGTCGCGCCATCGATAACGTGGTTGTTGGTGACGATGTAGCCGTCGGGCGAGATGATGACGCCGCTGCCGAGGCCGTGTTCAAAGGTGGGCTGCTGCTGGCGCATCATCGGCCCCTGGAAGAACTGGCCGAAGGGCGAGTTCTGACCGAAGAACTGCTGCATCTGCTGCTGCTGTTCCTGGCCGTGACCCTGGTCCTGATTCTGGTCTTCGTCATCGCCCTGGCCGTTGCCATTGAACTGCATGATGCGCTGCTGTTTTACTTTCGCGGTGACGGTGACGTTGACGACGGCCGGTGTGACGCGGGCGGCCAGGGTTTCCATCGCCTGATCGAGCGAGAGCAGCGGTGCGACGCTGCTTTCGTCGAGCGGACCGGCGAGCGGGGGTGCTGCAACCGCGGGGCGGGCGAAGCTCCACGCTCCGACGGCGATGATGGCTCCCGCCGCGACAACGGGTAGAATCATGCGCCGAGTAAGCATTGACTTCATTCTTTCGAGGTTCATGGTTTTGTCTCTCCTGTTAACTAACGAATTAGTTGATACGGTTAAATTTTTTTAGATCGACTGCGCGTTCGATCCAAGCTGCTGCGGCACGACGAGCACAATGTGCAGAATCTGTATTGGCGCTCCTGTTTCGGGGTCGGTGACCTGGATCATCTGGATCTGCAGGGCTGGGTCTTCCCTGCTCTGCAACTGTCGGACGTGGGCTGGCTGGAGTTGTGCGCCGATGGTCCGCAGCAGCTCCATGCCGGCGGAGATCGTGTACGATTCGGAGGTTTCGACGACGATCAGCATGGGCTCGGGCGCGGCGCCAGACCGCGGTTTGAACTCGTAGTCGCTGACGCGGGCCATTACGAGGGGAGACTTCGGCGCGCGCGGTTCAGCCTGTGCCCATTGTCTGACGCGCGTGGAACGCGATGCCGGATTCCGATGCAGCACCGCTTTGTGCGTGAGGGCCGGCCTCGAGGCCGGAGTCTGCGGAGGATGATAACTGGCGGGAATGACGGCGGCCGGGAGTTCAGCGCTGTCGATCAGCGGCCGGCTGAAGTGGGCTGCGGAACTCGCTGCGGGATTGGGATTCAGGGGGACGAACTCGACGAACTGGGGCACGAAGAGCGCGGTTCCTGCGCAGGCCAGCGACAGGCAGGCAGCAACGCCGAGGGCGGCGCGTCCGACGCGGGTCGTTGCGGTGGGTCCGACACGGAGAATGCGGGCGATGCGCACTGAGGCGTCGCGAGCCCGAGACACCGCGGCCTGGGCCATCGACCATCCGCGCCGCGCGCAGTTCTTTTCGAGCAGGTCGATGAGGCAATGGGCGTAGGCGCGCGGATTGCCGGTGGCGGCGAGCACGGCGTCGTCGCAGGCCATCTCACGCTCGAGCGAGAGGCGGGCATCGATCCACCACACGGCGGGATGGAAGAACAGGATCGCGCGGATGGCCTTCTGCAGGAGGTTGGTCCAGTCGTCGTGACGGCGGAGGTGGGCCAGTTCGTGAATCACGATGGGCTGCAGTTCGGAGGCGCTCAGTTCGCGGAGCGTCCATGCGGGGAGCACGATGGCCGGATTGCGGAAGCCGAGAGCGGCGGGGACGCGTGCTTTTTCCGACATGAGCAGACGGACAGGGCGCTTCGTTTCCGCGAGCAAGGATTGGATCTCGGGGAAGCGGTTGCCGGCGGGGATTGCGGTGCAGCTGCGTCGAATCTGCCGGACCTGCCAGAGCCCGACCGCTATGCGCGCCAAAGCCACGGCTGCAATCGCGATCCAGAGGGCAAAGAATGCTGAAGCCCAGAATGCGGCAATCGCGATTTGAGGATGCGCGTGCGCAGCGGCGATGTCGGGATTCGGCGCGGAACCGAATCCGCTGAGGAACGGCAACGCCACAACCCCCGCGAGCGCGACGAGCCACACGGCGAAGCGCGTGCCCGAGTTCTGGCGGCCCATGAAACGCAGCAGCAGCCACGCGCCGAGAGCAAGGAGCAAACCTTCGGGGAGCGAATTCACCGCGCGCTCGACTGCGAGTTGGGCGAAGGTGATCATCGCGTGTCGCTCCGGGGGTCTTCGCTTCGGTTGAGCATCTTGCGCAGGCGCTCCAGTTCCTTCGGGTCAACACCCCGGTCCTCCAGAATATTGAGCACCAAATCCTCATGGGAGTTGCGAAAGAAGCGGCCGACGAGATGACGGATTTCGGAGCGGCTGGCTTCCTCTTCGGCGACCAGCGGCGTGTAGATGTGGGCGCGGCCGTCTTTGGCGTGCTCGACGTAGCCCTTGCGTTCGAGGATGCGGATGGTCGTGAGCACCGTGTTGTAGGCGAGTGAGGGATTGCCGGGGAGAACGTCGAGAATCTGCTGGACCGTGCCGGGACCCTTGTGCCAGAGCACCTGCATGATGCGGATTTCGGCTTCGGTGAGAGTCTGGGATGTCCTGCGCGGCACGGTCGATAATTCCCTTCCCTACATTCGACGCACTAAGGCGTGGAAAGTAACTAATAATTTAGTTTTTACCGCAGAATTTGGGATTTTGACAAGAGGGCGGGGAACAAAAATGGCGAGAACCCGAAGGCCGGCTACGGCTTAGAGCGAGGCAGCGGCGGTGGGCTCATCCTTATACAGGCCGGCGTAGCGGGAGATGCCGACCATGGTGAAGACTTTTTGGAAATGCGGCGTGAGGCCAAAGGCCGCGACTTTCTGACCGGTTTTGTCCGCTTCCATCAACATCTGGATGATGAGCGCGATGCCGCTGGAGTTGATGTAGTCGACTTTGGTGAAGTCGAGCAGCACGGGGTCGTTGCTGCCGACACTTTGCCAGGCGCCGAGCACCGACTCTTTCGACGTGCTGGAGATATCGCCGGTGAAGCGGAGAACGGAGATGGAAACGCCATTCGCGCCGGTGGTGCGATCGATGGTGGTTTTGGTGTCGGCCTGCACTATTCGCTCTCCTTGTCGTGCTCATTCTCCCTGTCGAGCCGGATGACCAGCCGTACGTAGCTGCCTTTGCCTTTGCTGTCGCGCACCCACTCGGCCTCGTCAACAAGTTTCTGGATGAGGAACATGCCCATGCCGCGCGGGTCCTCTTCGCCGTGGACTTTGCGGTCGATGTTTGGCGGAGGCGGCTGCCTGGATATGCCGGAGCCGTTGTCGAGGACCTTGACTTCCAGTTCGTCGGCACTGGTGGAGAGGATGATCCCGACGGAAAGATTCTCATTCAGCTTGTTGCCGTGCTCCATGGCGTTGATGCAGGCTTCGGCGACGGCGGTCTTCAGGTCTTCGATGCGCTCGTCGGAAAAACCTTTAAGCCTGGCGACGCTGGCGGCGGTTGCCATGGCCACTTTTTCAAACCCGAGACGCGAGGGGAGCCGTACCTCGACCGACGTACCCGTGGTGTCTGTCATGGGAAGCTCCCCCGTTAAGCACTCATGCGCATCAGAGCCAGCGCGGTCATATCGTCATCCTGCGACTCGCTTCCGGAGAAGGCGCGCAGTTCGTGCCACAGCGTATCGAGCATAGCAGCACACTCCGGAGAGTTGCACTGCAGGAATGTGGCCAGAAGGCGCTCGGCACCAAACTCCTCATCGCCCTGGAAGACTTCGGTGAGGCCGTCGGTGTAGAAGAGCAGACGCGATCCGGGAGGAAAGTCGAGCGTCTCGGAACTGTATTCGACGATGGGCAGGATGCCGATGGGCGTGGCGCTGGCTTTCAGTTGGTGCGTCGTTTCGTCTGGCCAAACCAGGAAGCCTGGATTATGCCCGGCGTTGACGACTTCGAGGCGGTGCGTTTTGGGGTCGAGCTTGAGAAAGATGCCGGTGACGTAGCGTCTGCGGGTCTCGTCTCCTTCGGCGCAATGCTGATGGTTGAGGCGGGAGACGAGCTCGGGCAGCGGCAGGCCAGCGCCAACGCTGGCGCGAAACGCGGCGCGGAAGGCGGTGCCGACGATGGCCGACGCGAGACCTTTGCCGGCCACGTCGGCGACCGCCATCACCTGCACGCCGTCGGGAAGGCTGACGATGTCGACACAGTCGCCACCGACTTCGTAACAGGCACTGTAACGAACGGCAACGGAGTAGCCTGCGATCTCCGGCATCTGCTGGGGGACGAGGCTGCGCTGGATGGCGCGCGCGGCGTGCAGATCCTGCTGCACGCGAGCCCACTCGAGGCTGCGCTCGTAGTAGTGCGCGTTTTCGACGGCGACGGCAGCCTGCAGGGCGATGCGCTCGAGGAAATCTTCTTCGTAAATGGTGAGGGGGCGGCCATCGGGCGTGGCCACGACGAGCTCGGTGAGATTGCGGCCGTCTTTATCCTGCAACGGAAACCGGAAGCAGCCGACCCAGGGTTCGGCGGGCATTTCTCCGTAACTCATGCGCGGCTCGGTGGTGAGTGCGCCGGGCAGTTCCAGTTCGCGGACCACGATGCGCAGAACGGTAGTGAGCACCTCGTCGAGGCGGATGGTGGAATGCACCTGGCGCGAGGTTTCAAGCAGCGCCTGGAGGCGCACGATCTCCTGCTGCAGATCGAGGGTATCCACGGAAGGCGCGGACTGCATGGGTGTGGCCATGGCAATGCTGGTGGGCATGGAGCCCGGGGAATTGGTTCAATGTAGCACACGGGTGGAAGCTGAAGGCGAATCACGCGCGGCGGGGCAGTCTGCGCGGTGTCTGTGAGCGGCTTCTCTCGACGCGTTTGTGCGGCGCGGGGCGAGGGATTCAGACCGAGGAGCCGGCCGATTCGAGCACCGGCTCGCCGGCCCAGGATTGACCGATGAGGAAATGGCGCGAGTATCCTGGGGGATCGGCGGAGATTTTTACGCGCAGGTTGCCGTTGGCGTCGCAGGTGTACATCTCGCGCACGGTGAGATTGGGCTGCCCGGCGAGCCGCTGGATGGGATGGGCGGACAAATCTGAGCCGCTCTGCAGGTGCGGATCGAAGGGGAAACGGATCTGCTCCCAGTTGGTGATCTCGCCGAGTGGCTGTCCGCGCTCGTCGAGCTTCGAGCACTCGAGATAGCGGAAGTGGCCGACATCGTGCGCGGGATGATAGACGCGCTCGCTGGCCAGGGCTGCCTCTCCAGGCTGCGGCAAGCGCGAGCCGCGCGGAAAGATGAGGTCGAAGACGATGGTGCCGCCGGAGTCGGCCTCGCGCCAAATGCCGAAGTTGCGGGTGAACTGATCGCGGAGGCCGTCGGCCTGGGCGGAGGCGCGGATGGCCAGGCC
>Ga0181520_10006263_pt1 | contig 18344 bp, 26 predicted proteins | sample PEATcosm2014_Bin_29_FD_132451 | JGI IMG/M metagenome (GOLD analysis project Ga0181520, IMG submission 132451) | Peatland microbial communities from MTU Mesocosm Facility, Houghton, MI, USA - PEATcosm2014_Bin02_30_metaG | ecosystem: Environmental > Terrestrial > Soil > Wetlands > Peat | place...
GCCGGAAGAGGTTGTCACTGACTTCGGCAATGGCGTTCGGCTGCGGTCGAGCTTCGAGATTACCCAGGAAGAACCGGGGCAAGTAAGCATATCTATCGAAGGACCGTTTTTCGAGTTTGATGACGATGATTTGCCAGACGGCCCAGACACCGAGCCCGATTGCGGCATAGATTGAAAGGACACAACGATGGCTTGGTCTCGAAAATGTGCATGGTGCGATACGGTAATCACCGACAAGAATGCCTACGGCTGCCCCTGCTGCGGCTCGTATGTCTGCAAAGAATGCTGGGGGCCGGATGGCAAGGAGTGCATCTACTGCTATGAGCGGCATGAGTACCTGGATGACGAATCGTGCCAAGAGGACGAGGATTGCGATTGCGACGACTGCGACGATGAGGATTGCGATTGCGACGATGAAGACGACTGGGACGATGAAGACGACAGGTAGAAAAAGGCCCTTCGCCCGAAGGGCGAAGGGCCTTTCAATCAACGGGCCGATTGTGCCTGCACAAAGCCGGAATGGCAATCGGCTTCAAATGGGCCTCGGGAATCCGAGTGTCAAAAGCAACAATTGAAAAATCATTTTCAAAAAAATACTGGAAGGGACTCCTGGCCTACCCGTTCGGCAGCCATTTCGCCGGTTCTTTTCTTGGGACTCCGGTGGCGGGCCAAGGCGATTGAGAGAAGTGGCTGGGAAATGAGAAGTTGCGAATCACTACGAACCAGATTCCAACTCCTTCAGCCGCCGCTCAAATATGCCACGATAACGACTCGGCTCGAAATCGGGATACTTATTCTTAACGTACTCAAATTCCTGCCAGAACATCGCCTCATCAAACCGCTCAAAGTCCAGCGACGAGAACAATGCGACATCATGCAGCCAGTCGGCAACGTCGCCTGCGAATCGTACTTGGCGGAAACGCTGTCGCCAATGAAACGGGTTGAGAACATGCCAGCCCTGAAACCATCGGTGGCAAGCAAGCGGGCGAATATCAAGTAGGGCCGAATACAGTAGGTAACGGTAGGCGTTTTTTCGGTTGTCATCCATCGACTGATCCCCGCACTGCAATCTACAATCCCCTATTCTTGTCGAACCACTCCCGGCGATTCCATTGGGCGGGCCTTGCCCCAAGCGGCCCGAACTGAATTCTGGGATCGTCGCTCTGGACTAAGGCCAAGAGGCGGCGACCGAACAGGAGGTAATCACGGGAATGCCATTCGATTATATCCAGAACCCCCTGTGCAACGTGGGGATTTGCCGCCTTGAGCAGATCGTAGCGGAGAAAGCAGAGGACGAGGCCAGCCTCGGAATCAATGTCCAGGCATCGGAACGCATCATTCAGCGCGTCAAGATTGCCCGTCCAATCGTCATAGCCAAAATTCTCCTTGAACTGGAAGGTAATGCTCACTTGGCGGTAGAAGGCGGGTAGCTCTTGGCAGTCGATGGTCTGGATGCGGTAGCCACGTTCACCGAGCCAAGCCAAATCTCCTTCCAGAATGTCCGTCTGGAAATAAAGCGTGACCGCCCCGTTCTGCATCAAATGCCAATCGAGCCTGTCCATGTCGTTTTCGGAGAATGAAGCCATGACTACTTGCTCCAAGCTGGACGCCGATTCTCTGGCCCTGTCCAGCCCCAATCGTTCAGAATCTCGATGAAATGTTCTCGGTCATAGGGTAACTCCTCGCCGCAGAACATCGAGTAGCCATAGCCCTCGGTGGCGATCTGATCGCCCAGCCTACGAAATGTCTCTGCCGCCGCTTCTGTGGCAACGAGCATCGGGCCGAAGTCCTTGACCAGAAGATCGGCCTGAACCTGCTCGCCGTGTTTCAAAGTCAGGACGTAGGGGACCACGATCTGCTCTCGCGTCTCAACATCGACCAGCGTTCGAGGTTCACCCCCGCTGAACACTTGCCCGACGACGACGCATACCACGCCTGCAATGGCGAGAGCCAAGGGTATCGGCCAGCAACGCTCTTGATAGTAAGAGTCGTCTTGAAATACGGCCCGCGTCGTCAATTCCATGCCGAGGCAGGAGGCAAACGTGACGACTGGGACCAGAAAGCCGCGACCAGAAAAAACGAGATGAACCATTCTTAGATTCTCCTTTTCCAAGCAGGCGGGCAAATGCGACACCGGCCCGATCCCAGCAAGATTCTACCCCAATCGGGCAGGATCAACAACCTGATTAGATTTGGCATGGTTCATTCCTTCTTCAGGAACACGACCATCGTTCCGCACACGCATCCTGCCGCCAGCCCTCCTATGGCATAAGCGGGAAACCAAATCGGCTCGGGGCCTCGCACTCAAATGCCCATCATCATCAGCGAGGCACCTACGGAGCTTGCGGCCACAAAGAGCCACGTCGCGAAGGACCGATTCCATGTCGGCTGGTAGACGGCCCAAAGCAGCCCGACGCCAAGCAGAATTGGGAAAATATAGAACCAGCCGAAGATTGCCAAGAACGGCGATGCAAGGACGGCCAAGGGGCCGCTGACGATTCCAAAGAGGACGGCAGCCCCCGCCAGAAGCCCGACGAAAGAAATCGAAATAATCTTGAGGATCGTCAATGCCACTTCCGTTGCCATCACCAGGGCTTGTTCGGCCAAATCCAGGCCAGATACTCCATAAATACCAGGATAACCCAAAGTGGCGCGACCAGAAGATGTCGCCACCCAGAAACCGAACGGGCCAGACCGAAAAGTGCGAAGGCCGTGATAAAGGTGGTGATGACCTGGAACTCGATGGGCTGTCGTGGCCGCCCAAATCGCGGGGCAGCCAATGCGGGCAAGATGAAGCTCATCACCATTGCCCAAAGAAACGCGGCAAGGATCAATCTAGGTCGTGATCGCCGCCCGTTCTTGATTTCGCAGTCAGATTGGTCCTTATGGCATTTTGTCTCGTCACCACCCCATCGAATGCGGGACTGGGCAGAATACGCCCCACTCCCCTCATCTTCGGCCCGTTGAAGAGTCGCAAGAATCTTTGCCCGCACATTCTCCAGTCGCAGACCGAGGTTTATTCCAAGGTCGGCGCGTGAAAAAGTCTCAAGAATCTCCACCCGCACATTCTCTAGTCGCAGACCAAGGTTCATTAGTATCTGGGCAGCAACACCCATGTCCTCTCGCAATAACCCCAGCAAGATATGCTCGGTGCCGACGTAATCGTGGCCCAGGTTGCGAGCCTCTTCTATCGCGTACTCGATCACTTTCTTGGCACGGGGCGTCTGCGGGAGTTTGCCCATCGTCACCATATCGGGACCGCTTTGCAAGAGCTTTTCCACTTCAAGGCGTATCTTACGGAGATCGACATCGAGATTCTTCAGCACGTTCGCGGCCACGCCGCTACCCTCTCTTACGAGTCCAAGCAGAATGTGTTCGGTGCCGATGTATTCGTGATTGAACCGCTGTGCCTCTTGATTTGTGAGTTGCATGACCTTTCGGGCACGATCAGTGAAGCGTTCGTACATGCCATTCACCTTTCCTGTAAGGCTCGACAGGCTTCCAGCACCGCCTCCCACAAGTGCGGCGAAACATCGTGGGGATGCCCCGCCACGATCTCCTTCAACTTTTCGTCGGGACTGCTGCCCTGGATGATGGAGATGGCGGCGGCCACGACGGCGGGCGAGCGGCTCATGCCCGCCCCGCAATAAACCAGCGTCGGAATTTGCTTCATCAGCAAGGACACGACCGTTTGGATCGCCACGTCGAGAACGCGCAGATCGTCTGGTTCCCCGTCCGTAAGCGGGAAATGGCAATAGATCATGCTGCGGGGCAGTTTGGGCGACGGCTCTTCGGCCGCAAGGTTGACGACGGCCACGACACCAGCCGCCAGCAGGCGTTCAGGATCGCGGCCATCGCCTGCGTTGCCAATCCAGAGTTGGTTTGGAAGGATTTCACGCATGGGTCATGTCGCATCCGTCGTGCCAGCGTTCAGTTGCTTCACGATGCCCCTGCCGCCGTTGGCGAGTATCGCCTTGAAGAACGGTATGGATTTCATTGGCGGGCATTCCATCACGGCCCGTTGAAACTGCTCGGGCGGCGCGTACCCGTGCGAGTCGATGTAGTGTAGGATGAGCGACGGGGCCACGTAGATGAACCCCGAGGCGGGAACGAAGAGATTACTCGCTCCGATGCAGACCGTGTTGTTCTTGAACTCAAAGGCGGTGGGGCCGCCAGTGAAGCGGCAGAATTGACATTCGTGCCGTCCCATAAACATCCCAGGCTGCCAGACATTGACGAGAAGTTCAACGAGTTTCACCATGAATTGCTCGTCCACATCACCCTTGGGATAGGGGAACTCCGCATCGAGCCAGCCAACGGCCAGCAGCTTCCCGTCAACATCGAACGGAAAGTAATGGCACGGCGACAGGTCAGCGTAGTGGGTCATGTTATTTTGCTGCTGTGAAGCCCCATTGCTTAAGAATGGCGAATCAGCCCTTCAAGGTCGGCTTTGGAAGTGAAGCGGCGAGAACCTTGCGAAGATCATCTGTCGCCACCAGTGCCGCATCCCGACGCGATTCCTCATGCCGTTGTGTTCGTACAATGGCACGAAGTCTGCCAACCAGCGGCTCAATGTGTGGGTGAAAGTTGGAGCCCACCAAAGCCTTCGAGGTCGCAAACAACAGAGCATAAACGTCTATTACCGTGGATTCATGGTCAAATAGCCGATCCAGCGAATCAAGCACGTTTTCAAGAAGGGCCTTTTCGTCTTGTGTCATTGTTCAACCTTTATTATGGAAGCATAAGGTGCTGCCCATGTCGTCTTCCCGAATCTGCTTCACGACGTATTATCCCACTTCGGGGCCGTCCCTGCAAGAAGAGGGGCGACGGAGGCAGCCTACCCCGCCCGTTCCTCAAGCCACGCCGCCAGCTTGTCCAGATCAACGCGATTGAAGCCGACCTTGTTCTCGTCGCGCCACGCCTTGTAGAGAACGAAGAGCCCCTTGTTCAATTCCTCGCGATCATGGACGGCAAGGTACTTGTCGAACGCCTTGGCAAGACGGTCGTACCAGCCTTCGGGAAACTTTGCCTTGATTTGAGAATCGTATTCGTCGGCGTCATGGACTTCATGGCCGACGACGGTTTGCTTGATCCGCTTCCCCTTGCCGTAGATGACCTGGAATTCCTGTCCGCCGAATTGAAGCGATTTCGTCTTGGCCGCGATCTCCGTGGGCAGTCCCTTCTTCTCAGGTTCCTTTTCGGCCTTCTTCGCCTGGGCCTTGGCCTTGAAGATCGCGTAGAGCAAGGCGGTGGAGTAGCCGAGCAATCGAGCGTCGTCTTCGGGATACCCCATGTGCCGAGCGGCCTGATGGGCGAAAAGGCCGAAGAGCGGGAAACGGTTGAGGGTCGTGGGCTTGGGCATGGTGGGCCTCCTATGGAATTATAGGAGGCGAGCAAATCGCTCTTTGTCACCGCCAAGACGTGGGGTACAATCGCGGAATCGTCGCCCATCCGTCGAAAATACTATGTCAGAACGAGTCAACCAGCATTTCGTGCCGCAGTTCTACTTCAAGAACTTCAGCGGGGGCAATCCCAAAATCCACTTGCTGCTCAAGCGAGCCGACAGAATTATTCTCAATGCAGCGATAAAAGGCCAATGCGCAGAGAATCGACTGTACGGCGATTCTGAGGTTGAAGGATTTCTTTCCGAGCTTGAAGGGAGGTACAGCCGTGCCATCAAGGATGCTATCCACACAGCCTGGAATCCGTCCGATCCACGGCTGGACTATGAGTGCCTGCATGATCTTATGCAGGGGGCACTCGTCCAAAGGCTCCGCACGATGCGTGAAGTTGAAAAATTCGCATCTATGAGCGAATCTTTCGCCCTTGAAGGCTTCAAGGAACATCTCAAGACCGCGCCCAACGTCGAGAGACGTGACGACATGATTGCGGCGATTGAGAAGGGGCAGTTTCGCGTCACGTTCAGTCCTACGCAAATCGTGTTAGAACTCTTGCTAATGGCACTCGATGCCGTTACGCTCATTATGGACCTGGGCATTCGGCTTCTGCGCAATCACACAGAACTCCCGTTTCTCTTTGGCGATGCCCCTGTTGTTTTCTACAACAGCTACTACAGGAATGTCGCCTCCCGAGGCGTCTTGGGGCTTCAATCCCCAGGACTTCAGATCATCTTTCCGCTGGATTCGCACACTCTACTCTTGCTTATGGACGACAACGTGTATTCTGGCAGCTACAAAGCCCACACCACTGTCGATGTTACGGAGCGATGCGACGTTTCTCAGTTGAATGCCTTGCAACTGCACTACAGCCTTAATACAGTTTACTTTGGCGACGAGAAGGACGCGGCCTACGTCGAAGACTTGTGGCGGGCACACAAACCACGCACGGCCCAGCCCGCGTCATCCTTCGAGGTCCGCACAGACGTTGTTGTTGATAATGAACCCGTCGAAAAGGTGTTTCACAGTTTCGATCCACACTTGAACTTCCTCCTAAGTCTCTCTTTCGTGCAATGCGATCCCATAGATGAAGCCGAGTACACCCCCTCGCGTCGAAGGCCAGAAATCGCAGCAGAGCATAAGCGTCTAGCAGAAAAGCGACAAGAAGAAATACGACAACTGCGTAGGCTCAAGAAGCAGGCGACGGATGAGGAATGATTGTCAGGAGAAAGGAGCGTGCGAGCTACCTAACCCCACAGATCGACAACATAATACTCGCCGTGAGCCTGGAAGGGACGGGCATCGTCAGCAAATAGAAACCAGCCATCGGGTCTAGCTACCAAGTATCGGCTGGCTGCCCCGACATCGGTTTTCAACAATTCACCGCGAAGCCGTTCTCGCACAGCCGAGGGAACACCTACTCCCGCACAAGCCGCAATGATCTCCATCACCCGATTCTCATTGCCCACCTGATCTCTTAGCCAGCGGTTCGGTAAGCGTCCCGTCAGCTTATAGGCAGTCTGAAACCCCTTGGGCGTCACCATGAACGCTTCGTGCGCGGTGTCCATTGGGTCCGAGCCAAGCACTTCCAAGAGATCGCAGTCAAAAAGCTCGCGCACCGCTCGATACCACTGAACTTCCGACTCTGTGTTCCCTCGTTCCGCAAACTCACGGCCATTCGCTCGTACCGATAGACCGCGATTTGTCGTCGTGCAACTGAGTTGCCCCCACGAATCGTTTGCAGCTTCGATAAGGAGCATACGAGCATTGGGAGAAAGCGTGAACCCAATGCTCTGCTCCGTTGCGGCGGCTTCCTGTACGGCAGCCTTTACTTCCTCCACGGTAGGATCAGGCGTCGTCTTGCCAGTCTCTACGGCTTCCACCAAACTGCATAGATCGGCAAAGAATCTGGTCTTCGGAAGGTCTTCTGCAAGCAAGGGGTGAAGTGCGAGCCCTTTCTTCGGAATCTCCAGCGCAAAATCCTTGATGTTCTCGGAACAGAAGTAGAGTTCTTCGTCCTTCGGAAGAGCCGCCAGCACCGATTCAATTATGCTCGCGTCCTGGTCGGCCTTCTTCTCGGACGGAGGCATACGCCCTGACATCAGGCGGCGTTTTGCCTTGAGCATTATTTCCACGTCGTATGGAACAAGCACAACCGCCTCGGAATGGAGCCAGTCGTTTACGGCCTTGATGCGGTCTGGGAACACCGTCTTCTTCTTTGCCGCTTCGGCATCAATGTGGGGAGCGAGAGATTGCTTTAGGTCGTCAATCTCATTCCATTGTTTCTGCTTCTTGGTGCAGGCTTCGGCAACGTCCTTTTTGAACTGTTCAATCGAGGCCGCGAATGCGTTTTCGAGTTCCCGACAAAACTTGTCGAATTCCAGCACGACGACCTCGGGGACTACGACTCGGATTTTCCCGTCCTGGGCGAGCTTCTTCAATTCCTCAAAGCACTCAATCGTGCATCCTGGCTGCCCCTGTGTAACGATGCGGTTGAAAATGCAGGAATCCAGACAGACGTAGATCATTTTCGCGGCCCTCGGTAAGTCTCGCGGCAGCGATACTGCCGCAAGCGATGCTCGAAGCAAATCGCTAGGCCCTAATCTACAGCCCCCCAAGCGAGCCGTCAATTATCCCGCCGCCATCCTCCTCCACCCGCACCCCAAGTGGATCAGCCCCACCACCAACATCGACCCGAAGACCAAATTGATCTGGACGCCGCCATTCACGGCGGCGAAGAAGGCCGCCCGCCCAAGATCAGCAAGCCACCGATCCGTTCTCATTTCCAGGCGACGACAAGGCGGACGAGGATCGTGGTCAGGGCGGCGATCAAGGCGATGGGATAAACGCTGTCCGGCATTTCTTGTGGGGGCCGTCGCGCGTGCTTGTTGTTCGGCTCTGCGGTCCAGCGGAGGACGGCGACCCCAGACACGTCCACAGTTTTAGTGCCAAAAGTGCCAAGACGCATTGTAAGGCCCTGCTACTCCCATTACGGGGAATATGCCTTGCTCTGCATTGGGCATGACTCGTCGCAACGTAGTCCAGGGCTACGGCGACGTTTGATTCCTCTAACGGGAAGAGTTCATTGAGACATTTTGGGCATAAATTGTCCCAACGTAGTCCAGGCTACGGCGACGTTTGATTCCGCTAATGGGGGATGTGCCACATGATAGTTTGGCACTAAATGTGGCACTAAATCCTGTGAAAATGGGGTAAAAAACAGGGATTTGGGGGCTGTTTTTTGAGAGGCGAGAATGCCTGAAATGCGTTGCCTGGAAAGGCTTTAGATGCGATCCCCTGGATTATCCAATTGAGCTACGGGGACATGCCATCACTTGCCCTTATGCAGCAAGGAGTTACAATTGCTGGTAAGGGCATTGGCATTAAATTTGGCATTAAACGAGGCGATTCCAAACCCGGTATCTGCACAATCGTTCACGATCGAAAAACGGTCGGCCGCGAGTTTCATGGGTTTCTGATCGCCTCCTAATAATGCCACGTCCAAAGTATAGCCAGTCAGGGAGGGGCTTTCAATGGCCACCAAACGCAAAGCAAAGAACGCTGACCACGGCCGCCAAGCCGGTGGCCACAACCGCGGCTACTGGTATAGGTCTGGCCGCGGCTGGTTCGTCACCGAGAACGCACAACCGGCCCCTCTGCTGGCTGAAAACGGCGAGCATATCAAAGATCGCCACACCCCCACCGATGAGTTGGATCGTGCCTACGCGCGTCACGTCCTCGGCCAGCAGGAGAAAGCCAAGCGGTTGGCCACCGGGGACACGACCCCGTTGCTCCGCATCGTCCAGGTCTACCTCCAGCACTGCAAGGCGAACAACCGCGAATCGACGTTCAATAAGCGCGGCGAGTACCTGTTCGACTTCTGCTATGGGCTGCCGGCGCGATTCTGGGACTACGACACGGGGCGCAAGGTCCCCAAGCCGGAAAAGAAGGACTACATCCACGAGGGCTACGGCAGAAAGCCCGTGGGCGAATTGACGCCCATGGACGTTCAGCAATGGCTGGATAAACATCCGACCTGGGGCAAGGGGACGCGCCGGATTGCAGTCCAGGGCCTTAAACGGGCACTGAATTATGCGGTCTCGATGCAGGTCACTCCCCGTAATCCGATCAAGGGTTTCAAGATCAGTTTGGGCGGCAAACGGATCACCTTCTTCACGCCGGAGGTCGAAGCCCAATTGCTGAGCGGTGCCTTTGCGGCGCTGCGGACGGCCATCACGGTTTGCATCCGCACCGGCGCCCGGTATGGGAGCGAATTCGTCCCGTTGACCGCCGCCCACGTGGAAGAGACTCCCAAGGGCATGCTGTGGAGGTTTTCGCCGGATGAAAGCAAGACCCACAAGCCCCGTACGATCTACGTTGCGCCCGAGATCGCGGAATTGGTGCGTCCCTTGATGAAGCGCTACGCGCACGGACCGCTGTTTCGCAACCAGCGCGGTGCGCCCTGGACGATCGACGCGCTGCGGCGGGCCTTTCTCCGGCTGAAGAACCGGCTGGCAAAGAAGAAAGTCCGCCTGGACGACGATGCCTGCATGTATACCTGCCGGCACACGTTCGCCAAGCGGACTTTGGGTGGTTATTGGACCGGAAAGCCGTGCACCATCGAGCAATTGTCAGGGCTCATGGGGAACACCCGCCAGGTTTGCTGGGAACATTACGCAAAATGGTGTGACAACTATACCGATCCGCTTTGGGACGCGGTTGCGACTAACTCGGGCTCTTGAGCAAGTCCCATCCAAAACCGCAGACCTCTTCGGCGCTCTCGACGGCTTTCCTCTTGCCTGGCCGCTTCGTAGGCACCCGCCGCGGTTGCTCACCCGCTGGGGCAACGGTGTGCCGGGCGATGAACTCGTCCACCCATTCCGGCTTGAACTTCAGCCGCCCGCGTTTGCCGTGCTGGAAGTAGCGGATCTCACCGCGGGCAACGACCTTGCGGACGCCGCTGACGGTGCAGCCGAGCTGTTGCGCTACTTCTTCGATGTCCAACATTGGAACTACTTGAGCTTTAGCTTTCCGGTCGAATAACCAACTCCGGCGATTCCTACGTTCTCAACTTCCACGTCCAGGGCGGCGATCCAGCCAAGTTCCGCCGGCCGCACTCGGGCCGAGGCGAGGCCCCATCGCTTGGCCAATTGGCCAGGAGAGCTGGCGTCGGCGCGTGTTTTCGGGCGGGGCATGATCGACCTCGGCCGAATTGGAGTATCCAAGCCAGTGTACCGACCAGGACGGAAATCTGGCCAATTGGTTCTGAAAGTTCCGGAACCTTGACTAGCGGCTGCCAAACGGGCCGCACGACACAAACCGACCACTACACACTCCACGCGGCCTTACCGTCAGGTAGAATAGGTGTTGCCGCAATCTTGCAGCAAATCGCGGCCACTACACGGAGTCGTCGAGAAGATGGTTGAGCATTACAGTATTCCAAAGGCAAAGGCGTTGCGCGACTTACGAATCTTGAAGGCGTCGCTCCAGGAATCCGAACGACGCGGCATCAAGCCCGACCCCGAGGAGCTTTGGAAATTCAGTCATGTCGCCGTGCTCACGGAGGGTTACCACGGGATGCCGACAACATGGAACGAAACTGATCCGGAATCTCCCGCGTATCCCATTGCCATTCAGGTCCGCATCCAGGTCGAGGCGGTTATTGCTGAACTGGAAGGGAAACGGCCGCCGCAAATGCCAAAGTCTTTTCCCCCGAAAGACGAGTCCGGTCAGATCGCAGAAGCCGCGCTGCATCAACTCTTTGCGCTGAGAAGGTCGTTGGTGGAATGCGGCAAACTAGAAGTCAACCTGAGTCCCGCAGAGCTTAGTCAGTACAAATACGTCGTGGTGAGACTCCAAATGGCCGACTACGACGTCGAAGTTCTAACTTGGAACCATAAGGATCCGCAATCGCCCGACTACCCGTTGCCTTTTCGAATCCTCATGTGGGTCAACGCGGCCATCAAAGATGTCCTTGGATTGCCGGTAGAGGCCAAACCCCAAGTTATGGGCGCGGAACCGGGGGCAAAGGCTGAGACTCCCAAGGGCAAAGCCGCGGAATTCCCCGAGCTTCGACGTGAATTGAAAAGGAAGATTGATGTCAACGCCCCACTTCTTAGCCACGGTCGCTATAAGGAATACCGACTCGCGATCCTGGGGATTATCTTTGATGACAGAGATCCTGAGTCGCACAGGATCATCCTTGAATTGCTCGAACGGACAAACGGGTTGGCTCCGTATTTTCTCGCGGTCAGGAAAGCTATTGGGCTAGTTGACCAATCGAAGGGCGTCGGCACTGGGCGCCGCGCGACAATCGACGAATTGCTGCAAGCGCTGAAGGACGCCAAACATAGCGGCCGAACAAGCAATTCGCGATTTGGACTCGCTCTGTTACTGCTGAAGACCCTTGACGTGCAAGACGATCCGCCAAAGGGGTGAACAGGGTGATCACCGCCGTTCGTCCATCTGGGCACGGCTGATGCCAGCCGGAAATGCGGGTCTCTACCGCCATTTCTTATCCCGCCGATCCATTCTTGAGCTCCCCACGGGTGATGCTGGGAATCGTGGCGGCCGTCGACCCTCCAAGCATACTTCTCCTCTTCGCCGGCCCCGCCGATCGTGGTTCCGGAACTTCCAGAATCAAAATGACAGATCAGCGACACGGGGGTCTAATCACGATGTGCAGGGTCCGCAACGCAGCGTTCGGCGCGAACGTCGGCACTGTGGTCGGACAAATCCAGGGTGATACGGTTCTGCGGAACGACAAGACCCGCCCTGGCGACCGGGATCATCAAGGGCAAGGAAGAAAGCTCGGTCTCGCTTAACCTGGCACTGCGGGACCGGCATTTCACCAATCATAGGAGACAAACCAATGAGCACGGACGGCTTGACGCTACTGGCCGACATCGTCGAAAAGCCAGTCGAATGGATATGGGACGGTCGTATTCCGATTGGCGAACTTACCATCATCGAAGGCGACCCCGGCACGAACAAATCGAGTTTATGCGGTGCCCTGGCTGCCTGTCTCACCAAGGGCATCGCCATGCCCGCATCGAAGGGACGGCCGCGCAAGGGCGGCGCGTTGTTTCTCATCGGTGAAGACAGCATCGCCAAGACGGTCCGCCCGCGGCTTCTGGCAGCGGGCGCCGACCTGAACAAGATCGCCGTGCTCGGCGACGTGGCCATCCCAGGCGACATCGAAAAGATCGAAAAGGCGATTCGCGAAAGCGGTGCCAAGGTCGTGGTGATCGACACCATTACCGATTTCGTGAGCAGCTATCTGCTCAGCAACCAAGCGGTGCGAAAGGCATTGCGACCCCTACGTGAACTGGCAGAACGGATGCAGGTCGCGGTGGTGTTGCTCCGGCACTTCAACAAAAAAAGCAGCGGAAAGTCGCTGCTCCGCGGCGGCGGCAGTGTCGCCATCACGGGAATGGCGCGGAGCCAGTTGAAGCTCTACAAGCACCCGTCGGACGAGCACCTGCGGGTGCTGGTGCAAGACAAATCGAACCTGGGGCCGCTGTCGCCCTCGCTGCTTTTTGAGGTGGTGTCGGCCGACGACGGGCAATTCCGGCTGGAGTGCCGCGGCGAAACCAAGCTGACGATCGCCGACCTGGAAAGCAGCAAGGGGGCACCCAAGCTGGAGGCGGCCACGAAGTTCCTGCTGGAGAAGTTGGCGGACGGACCCAAAGAGTTCAACTGGATCGTCGAGCAGTCGAAGGGCCTTTGCTCCCTGCGCACGCTGCACGAAGCCAAAGCCAATTTGGGACTCGTCACCGATCGCAAGGGCAGGCGGAAAGACCAGATCACCTCGTGGGCGCTTCCTACGATCGATGAGCCGAAGAAACGCCAGGCAAAGCCCAAGCCCAAGGCGAAGAAGCAGGCGGACAAGACGCCGCGGGCGAAGAAGCCGGCGAGCAAGAAGCAGGCGGACAAGACGCCTGCTAATAAGAATCCGGCGAGCAAGTCGCCGCGCCCGAAGTCCACGAAGGTCTATGTGCCCAAACCTTCGAAGTACGACATTTTCGAGTAGGCAGCCGTCAAGGGCCAGTCAACAACTGGCGTAATGAGGAAACGAAGTAACTCCTTGCAGACAATCGTCTGCAAGGAGTTACTTGGAGTGCGACCTGGCGTCCGCCATCGGGCGAGGCGGCGCCGGGTTATTCCGCTGGATTACGGTGGCCATCCGTCCACAATTCGGGCGACGTGGGGATGGCCTTCAACAACTACTATTTTCATCGCCAGCCGTTCACGAGGCGCGGCTGGGGGCAAGCGATTGTAGCCCCGACAAGGAGACGATAATGTCCGAAATGAATACGGTGACGTATCAAGAGCTGTTCGATTACTTGAAAGAACGGATTGATGCCGAGGACGATCTGTGGGAGGAGGACATGCCTCCGGCGGCCTGGACCATCGATTTCGAGTTCACGAAGGAGTTTGCGGAGAAGCACGGTCTTTATTGGGGCGAGCTTTCCCAAACGCTCGAAGACCGGAGCTACTGTTCCGACGCCGACCTGCTGTACTTCGGGGTTTACCACATCCCTGGCCATGAGATCATCGGGCAAGAGTCCTTCAAGACTCCTCGTGAGATCGCGGTCGAAAAGGGACTGTACTGCCATCCCCAAGTGAACGGCAAGCCCGTATCGCCACACGAGGCATTCGAGGCGCAGGAGGCGGGGCTGCCGCATGAGTGGGACGTGCCGTGTGCAAAAGACGCTCCCTACGCCACACCGGACATCGCGCGAGCGAGGAGCTACATGTGACGGCCGTGACTGAGCACACGGCTACCATGCCAGCATGTCCGGGTCAAGACTGAGCCCACAATCTAGCGCAAATGGCAGGCCGTCCCTTCCACGATGCGGGCGACGTGGGGGCGGCCTGCAATGACTACTATTTTGATCGCCAGCCGCTCACAGGGGCGCGGCTGAAAACAAGCGATAATAGCCCTCACCACAAAACGGTGCGGTCGCCGAATCGACCGCGAGGATATTGAACATGGACATAGAGAAGTTTACGGATGAAGCGAGCGCAAAGCTCGACAAGATGGACGAACAGTTGAACGAACTGGAAACCGGGCATTTGCGATTGCTGGCTCAACTCGACCAGGCTGCGGAACAATCGAAGGAGGAGGAGCAGGAAGACGAAGAGATCGAAAAGCCCGCATACGAGCAGGAAGACGAAGAACTCGAAGAGCCGTCATGCCCGTGCTGCGGCGCGATTCAAGACATGACGGGCAACCTTAGCCGCCACGAATGCACCGAGTGCGGTACGATCTTGATGGCAGTGTGGCAAAAGATTGCACCTCCGAACGATTGATTGCTGGCCGACGACCGTTTGGAGGAAGGTGTCTGCAAGGAGTTAGCAGCGATGCAACCGGCGTTTGCCAGCGGGCGAGGCAGCGACGAGTTGCGTAACAAAGGCTGGGTTGGCCACGACCAACCCAGCCTTTTCTTTGCGCTCATTGCCGACGTTGGAAGAAATTGGAACCGGCTGTTGCACAGCGGCGGCGGATCTGCTAAATTAAGAAGTGCCTCGTGATTACGGGCACAACTTTTTCCTTTTGACTTTCTTTTGACCACACGGCGGTTGTTCTGCCATCTCGGTCGTATTCCTACTTCATTGCCGGTGCGGTGCTTCGCGCTGGCATCACCACCGCCGCAAGCAATGCGGCCAAACCAATCGGAGGAAATCCATGTCCACATCGTATAGCTTGAAAGACGTAGCCGCCATGCTGCGCCTGCCTGCCTACAAAATCGAATATCGGCTTGCTCACGGTCGTGTGCCCGAGCCTGCCCAACGTATCGGCAACCGTCGCGTGTTCATGCCCGAAGACGTGCAACGGCTTGCCGAGCACTTTGGCGTAAAGTTGCCGGGCGCAGAAGCCACGGCGCAGCCCGCAGCAGAAATTGCGGGCGTATAGAAAAGCAGCAAGGCCGGTCACGGTGACCGGCCTTACCAGATGATCCATTTCTTAGCCGCCGAGCAGCAATCGGCGGCGAGCAACAAATAGCATCAAGGAGATGCAACTATGACTTCCAATATAGCAAATCAAAACGACCACGTCCAGACGCCCTACACGATCGAGTACGTGCTCAAGCACCTCGCAACTTACGAGGAAGTATTCACTGCTGCGTACGGGCTGTTGACGCCCTCGCACTTCTGCAAGGCCGGCGAATCCATTTATCGAATAGTCTGGGAACACATAATCAGCTACCACGACGAATTCGGCAAGCTGCCAGACTATGAGGTGCTCTCGGCGCGTGTCCAGTCGGAACCGCCGGTGCCTGGCATGCTGGCCCTGTCAGAGATCGATCAGCAAAACAGGGACGACCTCATACGCTGGATCTACAATCGAGCGCCTGAGCTGCCGCTGCCGCCCGAAGACGCCGCGCATCCACGACAAGATGATGTGCCACAAGCAAAAGCCTGGCTTAAATCGCTGCTGATGGATCGTGCAGTCTGGGATCGGTTGAAACAACCGGGGGTGGTGATGGCGCGTGCCTGGACGGAGGCCTCGCGGATAAAGAGTGAGATTGAAGCGCGATTCGAAATACAACAAGACACCGACGTATCGCTCGAAGCGCTGACCTTGGGAACCTACTCGCACAACTGGCTGATAAAGAACGTCCTGGTCGAGGGCTCGCCGATGATCGTGGGCGGGCCGAAGAAGGCGTTGAAGACGAGCGTCCTGCTCGATCTGGCGGTGAGCGTAGGCATCGGCGAGAGCGCCATGTTCCTCAATCACCATCGCTTCAGGGTCGAAAAGCGGGTGGCGGTCGGCATGTATAGCGGTGAAAGTAATGCCCCGACCGTGGCCACTACCGTCCGCAATATCTTGGCATCGAAGAATCGCAAGCCTGGTGAAGCCGCGGTCTACCTCCAGTTCGCAACGCCCAAGCTCAGTGACGATGGCGATATTGCTGCGGTGACCGCCTTTATCAAAAAGCGGAATTTGCGGGTCATCATTTTCGACCCCGCGTATACGAGCTTGCTCAAGGGCAACTCCAAGGCCAGCGCGTCGAACGTCTTCGACATGGGGGCGGTGCTCAGCAAGATCAGCGAGGCGTGCCTGGCCGAAGGAGCCACGCCGGTGTTCGCCCACCACACGGTCAAAAACGCTGGCAAGCAAACCGGTCGCAACGGTGCCACCTACAAGACGTATGAACCGGCCGAGCTTGGGGATCTGGCGTTCGCAGGGTTCGGAGAGTTTGCCCGGCAATGGCTCCTGTTGGCGCGTAGAGCCGAGTATGAGCCGGGCACAGGCAAACATGAACTTTGGCTCACGACGGGTGGCTCTGCCGGTTTCAATGGCTGCTACGCGCTCGACGTTGACGAGGGCGTCATGGCCGAGGACTTCAGCGGTAAAAAGTGGGAAGTTCAAGTGCAGACCCAGGGAGAGGCAGCCAAAAGCCAAGTGACGGCCAAGGTTGACGCTAAAGCTCTCCGAGAGCAGGAGGATCGGCAGAAGGTCTTGAACGCGCTCTCCGAGCGTGGCGGCAAGCAAGGCATCACCGTGAATAAGCTGATGCCGTACACCGGGATGCGTCGGTCTGCTGTCGAGCGCCACCTGGCAGCACTCTTTGCATCGAGGAACGCCGAGATCTGCGGAGAATTCAAGGGCGGCGACCTTTGGAGGAGTTCGGTCTGGAACCAGGGGTAAGATTGTCCCGGTTAATCTCGGACAACCTCCTGTCTGTGTTTGTCCCACCTATATTTATATAGGTGGGACGAACAGACAGACACAAAACGGATCGTCGAATCCAAGGGAAGTTGCTGGGACAATCTTAACCGATTTCTCCAACGGCAGACCTCGAACCAAGAGGTTCTTGTCGTGGCCGGCACAATCCCGAAGAACAAGGTCACGAGCCGGGCACTGTCTGACTACGCGCTCCCAGTTCCCTCTTTATCCCTGCCCGGCCGGTATACGCTGCCGATACCATCTATACCGTACTCCGGCCCACCTCGTCGGTACGCGCTACCGCCGCCTTTACCGCGGCCAAGCATCCCCTGCCCACGCCACGATCGACAGGACCGTGCAGGCTGGCTGGGCTGTGGGCGTGGTCCTGGGGGCAGCGAGTAGGGCTACGGGACGCGCATAGGCCAGCAGGGATCGCGTAGGGCAGCGGGGTATCGCGCAGCATCGGGCCAGCACCAACCATCGCCAACTCCTTGCAGACGGAAATTTTGCAAGGAGTTACCCGCCTTCTCGACCCCGGCTCGCCATTCGGTGACTGTCCACGGTTGGCAGTCGAGCCATCGATCGCCATGCTTTTGGGCCTCGACCGGGCTGCTGAACTGAGCCGCTTCGTGCGCATCGGGGTTATCGCTGCCGCCGGCGCGAACGCCATTGGACTTCTCCGATTCTGGCCTTGCGCTCCCGCCCTGCCTCCATTACCGTGACGGTAACGACGACACTTTGTTCGTCGCGGCAGACGCGCACGGTGGAGCCTGTGCCAACTGCGAACTCTCATAACCGGCAGCACAGCGCTGCCAGCCAACTAATCCAGCCCAAAGGGGCGAACTCCTATGAACACCATCCAACAACAATTCCTACGCAAGATCGAAGAAATATCGGACCTACTGAAATACGAACAACCTACAATCGGCCTGATTATCAAGGGCGTCTGGACTGCCAGTTTACGCTGGTCCGGCGGCCAGCCCTTTGAAGAGGCTGAGGACTTTGCCTACGGTCGTTTCTCCTGGCGGGTGAAGGACAACCTGGCTCCAGACGCCCGCCTCGACGAGGCCCTCCGATTGCTGGCCAGCAGCGTCCCCTTGGGCATGCTCGCATTTCGCGACCTTGAGGCCCAGCTCGACGATCCGGCCGAGCACGACGCTGCGGAAACCTTCATAGATTGCCTTGCTTCGCTGGGCTTCGACCTACGGCTCTACATGCCGCGAGCGGTTGCTGTTTGAGCGCGGTGCCGCTTGTTGCCCGCGGCAAGATCC
>Ga0181520_10006266_pt1 | contig 18335 bp, 14 predicted proteins | sample PEATcosm2014_Bin_29_FD_132451 | JGI IMG/M metagenome (GOLD analysis project Ga0181520, IMG submission 132451) | Peatland microbial communities from MTU Mesocosm Facility, Houghton, MI, USA - PEATcosm2014_Bin02_30_metaG | ecosystem: Environmental > Terrestrial > Soil > Wetlands > Peat | place...
AGAAGTTTCGCCCACGAATCCGAATTTGCTTCCGCGGTTCCCTGGGGCGTGCCGCCGAGATCGAGCCAGAACGACCCGCCGTTGGCCTTGCTCAGCGTGGTGGGCATGTACGGCCGCCAAATGAGGTGTCCGGACGACGGATAGGTTATCGCGGTCACCGGGTGAGAAAAACCTTTCGCCTTCAGCCTGCTCGCGAGCCCCGTGGCCATCGTCGCGGACATCCAGACGGCGTCAGCGTCGCTCCCATAGAGCAACACCGGGCCGCCGGCGTTTTCGAGAGGTATCGACGCTCGGTCGATATCCTCCTTGTTGGCGACGGCCAGCGAATGCTCGTACATGGGCCTGAAGGAGTATCGCGCCCCGTTCTTGGACGCCTCCTCGAAGGCGGTCAGTTGATCCGGGGTCATTACGATATTGATATATGGCAGAGCCTTGCCCTGCCATGTCCACGCCGCGGCGCCGGCCGTTCTTCCCGCGCCCGGCCAAAGCACGCAGCTTGGGACGTTCCCAACAACGCCGACGATCTGTTTCGGGAACATCGACGCCAGAAGGAGCGCGAGTTCAGCGCCGCGCGACACCCCGAACGCCACGAACGAATCCCGTTTCACCTCGGGCTTGGCATTCAGCCACGTAAAGGCTTTCTGGAAATACTCCAGCGGGATGTTTTCGAGAAACGTCGGCGGTTCCGCCGCCGGGTTGAAGTACTCGAGCGCGAGCACCGGCCGCCTGATCTTCGACGCCAGAATCGACGCCAAGTCCTTTTCGGAACCGCCTTCCGATCCGCCGAGCACGATCAGCGCCGGCAGCGGCGCCGTCGCTTCTTTCGGAGCAAAGAACCATCCCTTTATCTCTCCATTTACTTCGAGCTGATTCAGATCGACCGACGATTTCAGCTCGACAGCCGTCTTGCCCTGCAAAACGCCGCTCACGGTCATCTCGATGATGACATTGGGGATCCCGAGAAACGGGTTTGGATACTTCGCCGCTGGATCGATCGTCATCGACCAGAACAGCCCCGACTGGCTGACCGACGGGTACGTCCCCGAAATCGGCGCGTCCTTTGAAACGTCCACCACCCCGGTTTTGCCCACCTTGAAGATCGCCTGGGAACTCCAGATCTGGCCGTACTGGTCGGCGCCGGAGGCAGCGAGGGTCACCTCGGAGTTCGGCGCGAGGTTGACGGCCTTGATCGAGATCGGGTCGCCGGCGATGACCGACAGCGGCGCCACTTCCAGCTTCGGCGACGAGGCGCTGCGATCGCAACCGTCGCCGGGGTCCGGGCAGAGCATATGGGAACTCCTCGAAAGGAAATTGTGTGACGACAATAGCGAACTTCGGGCGACCCCGATAGATGAATTTGAGGCAAAGGCCGGAAAATCCGCAAATACGGGGCATGCATCGGGAAGTACAGGCCTGCGGGGCTCGTCGCTCGGGAGATCTTCGACGCCGTGCGTGCGATCATCGAGGCGCGCGGGCCGCTCCACCCGACGATTCCGGCGCGCCCGGTCAGGCGGTCCATCGCGGAGTTCGGGTCGCGAATTGACATCTCACGTCGCGACATTAGTTTTATAGCAAGTAACCACGCAGATTTGACGGATCGTGAAAGGAACAAGCCATGAGCGAGAAGGAAAAGCTGACGACCGCCGGCGGCGGGACGACGAACCGGGATTGGTGGCCGAACCAATTGCGGCTCGAACTCCTGCACCAGCATTCCTTCGAGGCCAACCCGATGGGCGAAGGCTTCGACTACGCCAAGGAATTCAAGAGCCTCGATTTGGCGGCAGTGAAAGAGGACCTCTGCAAGCTGATGACGGAGTCGCAAGATTGGTGGCCGGCGGACTTCGGCCACTACGGACCTTTGTTCATCCGTATGGCTTGGCACAGCGCCGGCACCTACCGCACCGGCGACGGCCGCGGCGGCGCGGGCAACGGCAACCAGCGTTTTGCGCCGCTCAACAGTTGGCCGGACAACGTGAACCTCGACAAGGCGCGCCGGCTGCTGTGGCCGATCAAGCAAAAGTACGGCCGGAAGATTTCCTGGGCCGACCTGATGATCCTCGCCGGCAACGTCGCCTTGGAATCGATGGGTTTCAAGACCTTCGGTTTCGGCGGCGGGCGCGAGGACATCTGGGAGCCGGAAAAGGACACCTATTGGGGCTCCGAGGGCAAATGGCTCGAAGACAAGCGCTATTCCGGCGACCGCGATCTCGAAAATCCGCTCGCGGCCGTGCAGATGGGCCTGATTTACGTCAACCCCGAAGGCCCGAACGGCAACCCGGACCCGCTCGCCGCGGCCCGCGATATTCGCGAGACCTTCGCGCGCATGGCCATGAACGACGAGGAGACAGTGGCGCTGATCGCCGGCGGGCACACCTTCGGCAAGGCCCACGGCGCCGGCGATCCGAAGCACGTTGGGCCCGAGCCCGAAGCGGCTGGCATCGAGGAGCAGGGCTTGGGCTGGAAGAGCAGTTTCGGCGCGGGCAAAGGCGACGACACGATCGGCGGCGGCCCGGAAGTCATCTGGACCAATACGCCCACGAAGTGGAGCAACAACTTCTTCCGAATCTTGTTTGACTACGAATGGGAACTGACGAAGAGCCCGGCCGGCGCGCAGCAGTGGAAGCCGAAAGGCGACGCCGGCGCCGGAACCGTGCCGGATGCGCACGACCCGTCAAAGCGGCACGCGCCGTCGATGCTGACCACGGATCTGTCGCTGCGGTTCGACCCGGTTTACGAGAAGATTTCGCGGCGATTCATGGAGAATCCGGATCAGTTCGCGGACGCGTTCGCCCGGGCGTGGTTCAAGCTGACCCACCGCGACATGGGCCCGCGGGCGCGCTATCTCGGCCCGGAGGTTCCGGCCGAAGAACTCATCTGGCAAGACCCCATCCCTGCCGTCAATCACGAGCTGATTGACGCCAAGGACATCGCCGCCCTCAAGAAAAAGATCCTCGCGTCCGGCCTGTCCGTGTCGGAACTGGTTTCGACCGCTTGGGCGTCGGCATCCACTTTCCGCGGCTCCGACAAGCGCGGCGGCGCCAACGGCGCGCGCATTCGTCTGGCGCCGCAGAAGGATTGGGAAGTCAACCAGCCGCCCCAACTGGCGAAAGTCCTCAAGACGCTGGAAGGCATTCAGAGCGGTTTCAACAGCGCGCAATCCGGCGGCAAGAAAGTCTCGCTCGCCGACCTGATCGTGCTGGCCGGCTGCGCGGGCGTCGAGCAGGCGGCGAAGAATGCCGGCCGCAAGGTCAAGGTTCCCTTCACGCCGGGACGCATGGACGCCTCGCAGGAGCAAACCGACGCGGCCTCGTTCGCCGTGCTCGAACCGATCGCGGACGGCTTCCGCAACTACCAGAAGGCCCGCTATGCCGCATCGGCCGAGGAGTTGCTGGTCGACAAGGCGCAATTGCTGACCCTGACCGCTCCGGAAATGACGGCGCTCGTCGGCGGCATGCGCGTCTTGAACGCCAACTTCGGCAAATCCCCGCACGGCGTCTTCACCAAGCGGCCGGAGGCGCTCACCACGGACTTCTTCGTGAATCTGCTCGATATGAGCACGACGTGGAAGGCGACCGCGTCAGACGACCGCGTGTTCGAAGGGCGCGACCGCGCCACCGGCGAACTCAAGTGGACCGCCACCCGCGTCGACCTGATTTTCGGCTCGAACGCCCAACTCCGGGCGTTGGCCGAAGTCTACGGCAGCGACGATTCCCAGGAGAAGTTCGTACACGACTTTGTCGCGGCGTGGAACAAAGTCATGAACCTTGACCGTTTCGACATCGCCTGACCGCGGCAAGGATATCTTCGAGGGCCGCCGATCGGGCGGCGAAAAACTCGTTGCCGGCTAACCCGCCAGCCCGAGCCAAGTCTTTTCCAAAGCGGGATTGAAGACCGCCCTACCGCTGTGGAAAAAACGAATGCGCTTCCCGCGCCGTGCTTAGCCGGCGTCGCCGCCCTTCCCTGCGGAAAATCGACGCGCCGGGATGCCCGGCAGGCGACGGAAAGGAACCGGCCCGCCTTTTTCGGTCCGGAGGTCGGCGGCCAGGCGTTCGTCCTCGCCGTTCATGACGTTTTTTTCGGTCGAAAATCCCGCGTGTCAATGCAGGCGTCGTAGGTGGGCTTGTCGATTTGAATCCAGTCCGTCTTGTTGATCCCCCGGCTCTTTTTCAAGAGCGGGCGGCACGGAAAAGCGCTCGCGATCTTTAGCCAGCGCTGCTGCTCCCGCGCGAAAACCCGCACTTCATCCGCGACCTCGCTCAAATCTTGGTCCTGGCTGCAGATGACGACGACTTCGCACTCCCGCAACCGTATCGCGCGGACGATATCGAGCGCGATACGAACGTCGATTCCTTTTTCCTGCCCGACGCGCAACGCCTGCTGCGAGCCATCGGGCGACGTCGCCATTTTCGTCTGATACCGCAATGGACGCGAAAACACTTTGACGCCCTGGTGGTTCATCGCCGGCAGCTTGGCGGCCCAGAACTGATGCCAGAACGGGTTATCGGTGAGGTCCGGAACGCCCGTGTAGAACTGGACACGCTCACAACTCCAGCCCTGCTGCCCGCAGACCGCCTGCGCCAGGCTGAGCACATCGTAATTGGGGTAGCTGTAGCCGAAAGTCTTCTTGACGGCGTGAAAAAGATTCTGCCCATCGACGAATACAATGGCTCGCGGCTTGGCGCCTTCCGTCATGGTTCCAGATCCAGAAATGAATAACCCCACTGGGGGCGCAACGCCGGAGTCCAGCGGGGAGAAAGTGTTTTTATTATAGCGAGCCGACACGAAGAGTCAAGCCCGTTTCTGGTTGAAGAAACGCTCTCTGGCTCTTGCCCGATTGCGCGACAGGCCGCGGCGCGGCGCAGCAGCGCTTACATCGTTTCAAAAACCGCTGCCAGGACGCCTTTTATCGCTCTTCCGGGCAGCGGATAGAACAGCCCGGCCGGGTCGCTCCTGATCGCTTCGAACATCTTATCGAACTGCGTCGCGTCGAGCTTGATGTCGAACTTCGGTCTCACGCCGCATTGTTTCTGCAGCGCGCGCACGGCCTCGGTGGTCAGCGTCACCAATTCCTGGTCCGAGGCGCCCGGCCGATAGACGCCGAACGCCCGCGCCATCTTCATCGCCGACGGCAGATAATGCTGCGGGTAATGCTCCATCAGAACGGGGATCAAAACCGCAATCGCGCTCCCATGCGGGATGCGCAACAGGCCGCCGCACGGGTGAGCGACATTGTGGATAGGATAAAAGCTGCCGGCCATGGAAAACCCCATGATCGCCATATTGCTCGCCGCCAGCATGTTGGTGCGCGCTTCGAGGTCTTTCCCGTTGGCCACCGCGCGCGGCAGGTTCTCGACGACCAAACGGATGGCCGCCTCGTCGATGGCGTCGATCATCGCGTTGGTGTTCGGCGAACTCAGCCCTTCCACCGCGTGGGAAAGCGCGTCGAAGCCCGTGTCCGCCGTGATTTTCGCGGGCAGCCCGAGCGTCAGGTCGGGATCGAGAAAAGCGAAGTCGGCCCCCAAGAAAGGGTGCAACAGATCGCCCTTGACCTGCTGTTCGGCGTTGTAGACGACGGCCACGGGCGACACCTCGGCGCCCGTGCCGGCGGTCGTGGGGATCGCCACGTGCGGAAAGTTCAGCCGCTTGCCCACCGGCCGCGAGTAAAGGCCGATGTTGCCCGGCATGAGATCCTGAATCCGCACCGCCTTCAGGCCGAGCATCGCTTTCACGCCCTTGACGGTGTCCAGCACGCTGCCGCCGCCGACCGCCAGCAGGCCGTCGATCGCGTTTTCCCTTACCCAGCGCGCGCAGTCGTTGACGCCGCTCATCTTGGCGTCCGGTTCGACCTTGTCATAAATGCCGGCCAATCCCGGCTCGCGCTGCGCCTTGAAGACATCGACGACCATCTCCGCGACGCCGGCCTTCACGAGCCCGGCATCGGTGATCAAGCCGACCCGCCTCGCGCCCATTTCGATGAAACGCTCCGGCGCAAAAGTCCGGCAGCCGGAGCCGACTTCCACGACGCTGGGGTAATCCCACACGTAATATCGTTGCGCGGCCATTGAACGTCCTCCTTGCCCAAATTACAAATCGCGAATCGCGAATTGCGAATTACCCTCCGCGCTCCCCGCGTTTCCTCGCGAGCCAACTCGAATTCCTCTGTGTCCTCTGCGTCCTCTGTGGTTTAAGTGGCCATCCCATTCTTCCTCCGCCGCCTTACCGGTTGTTCAGCCCGATGAGCGCGTCGAATGTCATATCCGCAGCCGCGGAAGTCAGATTCTGGCAAACGTGCTTGACCTCGCTGTAGGCGAGCAGCGCGTGATAGCAGTTCTCCCGGCCCATGCCGCTTTGCTTGTAGCCGCCGAACGGCGCGTCGGGGCGCAGGATGTGCCAGGTGTTGATCCAAACGGTGCCGGTGCGCAGCCGATTGGCGATGCGCTGGGCGCGGCCGGCGTTCGTGCTGATGACGCCGCCGCCGAGACCATAGGGGCTGTCGTTGGCCATGGCGATCGCCTCGTCTTCTTCGTCGTACGGAATGACACATTGCACCGGCCCGAATATCTCTTCGCGCACGTGCGTCATTTTGTTGGTGCAATTGGCGAAGATCGTGGGCTCGAAAAAGAAGCCGCGGCCGAGTTCGCCGTCGGTCAGGCGCCGGCCGCCGTACGCCAATTCGGCGCCCTCTTTTTTGCCGATATCCACGTACGTGGCGATCGTGTCCAACTGCTCCTGGCTGGCGATCGGCCCCAGATCGGTCTTCGGGCTCAACGGGTCGCCGATGACCATTTTTTTGATCTTGGCGATCATGCCCGCGATCAGTTGGTCCTGCATCCGGCGCGGCACAAACAGGCGCGTGCCCGATTCGCAGGCCTGGCCGCTGTGCATCAGGAACGCCAACAGACAAACGTTAACGGCGATATCCATGTCGGCGTCGTCGAGCACCAGAATGGGCGACTTGCCGCCCAATTCCAGCGTCACCCGCTTGATGGTTCCCGCGGCGCTGCGGGCGATGCCGCGGCCGACTGCGGTGGAGCCGGTGAAGGCGATCTTCCCGACATCCGGGTGTTCGCAGAGCCGCCGGCCGATTTCGGAGCCGGGGCCGGTGACGACGTTGAAAACGCCGGCCGGCACGCCGGCGTCATGGAGAATTTGGGCCAGCAACAACGTGGTCACGGGGGTGATGCTGGCCGGCTTCATGACGATGGAATTGCCCATGGCGAGCGCCGGGGCGATTTTGTACATGCCCAGGATCATCGGGAAGTTCCAGGGCGTGATGCCGGCGCAGACCCCGATCGGCTCGCGTTGCCAGTAACTGTGCATCGGCGTGAGCGGCATCGACAGGGCGGCATGTTCGCATTGCGGCAGCTCCTTCAGGAGCGTCGCGGAAATCATCAGCGACATGGACACGGACGAAATATCCAACATCATCATGCGTCGTATGGTGGCGCCGGAAGTCAGCGATTCCAGAAACGCCAACTTCCTGGCGTTGGCCATTATCGCCAGCGACGCCTTCGTCAAAATGTCCGCTCGCTCGGCGACCGATTTGCCTGACCAGACCCCCGATTCAAAGGCGCGGCGCGCCGATTCCACCGCCCGGTCCGCGTCCGCGGCGCCGCCTTTGGGAACCTGCGCCACCGCCTCTTGATTCGCGGGGTTGATGACGTCCATCGTCTCCCCGCTTTCGCCCGGCGTCCACGCGCCGTCGATGAACATCCCGTATTTCATGTCATCGGTCACGGCATCCGGCTTTCCCATTTGGCGTTCCTCCTTTTTGCGCGTGTGAACTGACAAAAGCGCGAGTCTGTCCTTTGAGCCTCTTGCAGAAATACCGGTTCAATGCGCGACTTGCCGCGCCGACCCCTCCCCGAAAATTTCGGTTCCCGAAATTTTCCGCCCCTCCCCGACGCGGAGAGGGGCTAAGGGGAGGAACCGCGGTCGGCGCCGGGTCAGCAACGGCGTCCTCTCGCCCCTCTCCGTGGCGGGGAGGGGCGCGGCCACGCCGTGCGTGGCCGGGGGAGGGGTCCGCGCGAAATGCCGATTATCGAACTGCCTTTCTTGCAAGAGGCTCCTCAGCTCACCGACGGACTGCTGTCGTCGTCGTCATCATCCGTTCCGCCGCACGCGTTCAGGCATTGGAAGAGCACCTGCGCCTGCGCCAGCCTCGACGGCCTCGTGCAGGGATTATTCACGGTGCAGGCCGCGTAGCAAGACCACGGTACGCTGGCGTCGAACTGGCAATAGGCCGCCATATCCATCTCGGGAATCCAGAAATTCGTGCCCGTGAACGTGAATTCGACGCCGCAGGAATAAATCATATACGTGGTGTGCTCGCAACCCGTGCCGCCCGGGTCGGGCCCCAAAAAGCAACGGTTGAAGCAGTCCGTGGAACAGGCCGCCGCGGTGACGCAGTCGCCGCCGCAACTCCAGAACGGAGAAAGCGAATCGCTGCGCAGGATCCGTTCGCTGTCGCCGCACCACGTGACCGCGTCCGCCTCGCTCGCCAGCGCGCCGTCGAGTTCGGCCAACGCGTATTTGCACGTGTCGATCATGCCGCCGGCCACCTCGGCGCAGTCGGTGAGCGGCGAAGCGTCGTCGTCGGCCGGAGGCCCGCCGCCGCGGCTCTTGCTGGCGCCGGCGCAGGCCAGCAGCGCCATCGTCAACAGCAGCGAGAACGACAACAGGCGGGGCTTCATCGCGAAACCTCCGGGTTCGACAATAGGCAAGTTAATGACCCGTGCGCGTGGACGCTTGGTTCCAGCGCTCACCACGTTCGCTGGCGCGCCTCATAAAACGCAACGCCCTTTGCCGGACGGCCGGCGTAGCGGCCGTCGACCTTGCAAACGCCTTCCCAGAGCGACTTCGTCACTTCCTGATCTTCCAGGTCCGGCGTGATTTTCAGGTCGGCGTCGAGGTCGGGGATGCGCACGGTCCAACCGACGGACCAATTGCGGCCGGTCGTCGGGCTGACCCAATTTTTCAGCGGCCGGATGACGTACGGCAGGCCGTGCCGCACCTGGCCGTCGGGCGCGACGACGTCGCAGACCGGCGTCCGCGCCTTGCTGTGGCGGCGAAATTCAAAGATCAATATTTCGGTGTTGTCGGCCAATTGGATCGAATACCAGAACCACTGATCGAATTCGCGGTCGTTCCAGTCGCCCCATTGATGATCCATCCAGCCTTTGCCGTGCAATTCGACGTCTTTGCCGCGAATGCGGCCTTCGCCCTCGACGGCCATGTTGGTGAGCGAATAATAGTAGCTGCGGCCGCCGTCGCCCATGTCGATCAGGCCGTCGCCGCCGACGGCCAGCGGAAACTTCGCGGCCTTCAGGCGAAGCGTGAACTCGGCCATCGGGTGGTCCAGCCGGAATTCGTAATTGAACTTCCAACGATCGAGCTGCTCGAACCGGCTCATCGGCGCCGTCACCAGGCGCAGCAGCGGCTGCAGCACCACGGCGCCCGTTTGGTGCATTTTGTAGTGCCGGCCGTGCTGGACCATCGTGAACGAGCCGAGCACCTGCCCGGTGCGCAGCAGCGCGAACATCAGGCCGTACCGGCGATTCTTCTGGTCCAACAGGTGCGCGTTGAAATACCACCACTCCTGCGGCTCTTCCTCGTGCGACCGCGAGAAATCGAACGCCTGCCGCGCGCCTTCCGTCGCCTGATCCAGCCCCGGCGCGGGCCCGGGCGGCGGACCGTCGCCGAAAATGTACGCCGCGTCGGCCGGCGCGCCTTTCACGCGGTCGCTGAACAACCACCAGATGTAAAACCCGGCGGCGGCCAGCAACGGCGCCAGGATCAACGGCAAAAATAGTTTCAGCGCTTTCATGCGGTTTACCGTTCGATGCCGTCGCGCGCCGTCACGCCGTTGCGCCAATAGTGTTTGACTTCCGTCATTTCGGTCACGAGGTCCGCCAGCGCGAGAATTTCCGGCGGGCAGCGGCGCCCGGTCAGGATCAACTCGACCCCCGCCGGTTTGCCGGCGATGAGCGCGCGCATGTCGTCGACCGTCACGAGGTGGAAAAAATGCGCCGTGTTGATTTCGTCGGCGACGACCAGGTCGAACGCGCCGCCGGCCAGCGCCGTGCGCAGCCGCGCCAGGCCGTCCTCCGCCAGGCGCACATCGGCCGCGTCGGGCGGATTTTTCACGTGCACGAACGTGTCCGCGCCGTATTGCTCGATGACGATCGCGCCGTTCGTGCGCGCGGCTGCGGTGAGTTCCGCGTACGGCTGGCCCTTCATGAACTGGCCGACGTACGTGCGCAGGCCCCGGCCCCACGCGCGCAACGCCAGCCCCAGCGCCGCCGTGGTTTTGCCCTTGCCGTCGCCGGTGTACACCTGCACGAAGCCTTTGCCGAGCATCTCGTTGGGCATCTGCGCTCCTTCCGCCCGCCTCCGCGGCGCGGCCGGGCATTTTAGTGCAAAGCTTTGGAAGTTGACAGCGCTCGCAAAAGGCTTGAAAAGGACAGTGGGCGACTGAGACGCATCACGGCCAAGAGCCGAGAAGGCAGAGAAACCGAATGAATCCGATCCTGCTCGCAGTGTTGGCCAGCATTTGCTGGGGCATCGGCACGGTCATGCAGAAGCACGGCATGTCGACGGCGTTTCCGAAAATTTCGTTGCGCGATTTCTTCCGGCAAATCGGCCCGGTGCTGGGCACGCTGTTCACCAACTGGCTGTGGGTCGTCGGGTTGGCGCTGCTGCTCGGCGGCGGGATGGTCTTCATGACCGCGCTCGGCCGCGCGGGCATCACCCGGGTCCTGCCGATCGTCTGCCTGACCGGCGCCGTCGCGGCGCTGATCGGCGTCGTGTTCCTGAAAGAAAAAGTCGCGCCGATCGAGTGGGCGGGCATCGCCTTCATTCTCGCCGGCGTCGTCGTCGTGAGCCAGGCGGCGGGCGGCGGCGAATCGCCGCAGACGCCCGGCAACGCCGCGCTGCTGGGCTTCACCGCGGCCACCGCGATCCTCACCGCCGGCGCGATGATTGCGCGCCGCGTCGGCGTAACCACGGAGATCTCGATGGCCGTTTCCGCCGGGCTGATCTTCGGCTTGTGCAACATCATGATGAAACTGATGACCCAGCGGGTTATCGAACACGTTCACGGCGTGTTCTCGCTCGGCCGCTGGGACGTTTGGACCGCCGGGCTGACCGACTATCCCGTCTGGATCGTCATCTTCGGCAACATCGGCGCCTCCGCCTTTTTCCAGACCGCCTTCGCCAACGGCCGCGCCAGCGTCGTCTCGCCGGTCGTCACGATTCTCAGCAACGTCCTGCCGATCGTCGCCGCGGTCACGATCTTTGGCGAAACCGTCCGCCCGGCCCATGGCGTCGGCATCGTCCTGGTTCTCGCCGGCACCGCACTGCTCGCGATGAAGCGCGAGACGCCGGCCGTCGCGGAAACAGTGAACAGCGAACAGCGAACGGCGAACAGTGAACAATGAACAATGAACAATACGACCCGAAAAGTTAGCTCGTCATAATGTCCCGCGCAGTGACAACTTCCAACAAATCATCGCGTTGATCCCGTTGAGCCTGTCAAAAAAAGCTCTCCTCACACGTCGACGCCCGATTTCTTCACGCGGGAAAGCAAACGATCGACGAAGCGGCTTTTGAGCTCCTGCCGCGCGAGCAGTTGTTTCGCCGGCGGCAGGCTCAGGATCGCGCCGAGCAGGCGGTTGGCGGCGAGCAGGCCGAAGCCCTGCGTATCGTCGAGAATGAGGTGCTGCAGCTTGCCCTGGTCGATGGCGTGCGAAAGGATTCGTTTCGCGGCGGTCTCCGGCGTGATCCGGCGGCGGGCGCGCGGCTTCATCGCCAGCGCGCCGAACTGGCACGCGCCGTGGCAGACGCCGCAGCCGAGGCACATCGCGGCGTCGACCTTCGACAATTTCTTGAACGTGCGTTCGCCGACCGCGTGCGGCGAATCGAGTTGGTCGATCACGCCGACCGGGCAGGCCTTGGCGCACTTGCCGCAGCCGGTGCAGGCGGCCGGGTCGATGTCCGCCTGGAAGTTCGACGAGAACGCCGGCTCCGCCGGCCGGAATTTCTTGAACGCCGCCAGCACGCCGCAGCAGCAGCCGCAGCACAGGCAGACGAATGTCGGCTGGTGCTGCACGTTGTCGCCCGAGTAAACCAGGCCGTGCGCGCGCGCCTCGGCCAGCAGGTCGAGCGCTTCGGTTTTGCCGATCGCGCGGGCCAGGCCGTGCCGCGTCGACCACTCGGCGCCCCCGTTGAGCGACAGGCACGATTCCATTTTGAATTTCGTGCAGTCGGCGCCCAGATGGTGCGCGGTGTGGCGGCAGTGGCACAGCGCGACCGACCATTGCCGCGCGGTCTCGACCATCACCGTGGCGCGTTCGTAATCGAGGATTTCGGTGAACGTGCCCTCGGGCAGCGCCGTCTCGTGGACGCGGATGCGAAACGGCGCCGACTCGCTTTGCTCGAATTGGCTCGAAAAGTCCGGGCCGTCCATCAGCACGCCGTGGAACAAGCCGGCCAGCCGTTTCTGGTCGAGGTCCTCGCGCCGGCGCATCATCGAGAATTCGAAGAAACCCAGCACCGTCGGCGGCAGCATGAAATACTTTTTGCCGCGCATGTCGAAGTCGAGGATCAGCCCCTTGTCGGCCATGGCTTCCAGCCGCGTTTGCAGCGTTGCGGCGTCCAGACCCGTGCGGCGCGAAATCTCCTTCAATCCGGCGGGCATCATCGGCATCTGGGCGGCGAGCCGCGCCTCCTCCTCGGAAAAGACCAGCCGCAAAATCTCGTAGATTTGCTCGCTGTCGGGCGCGCCCACCGGATATTTATCCAGCCGGCGCCGCAGTTCGCCGTACACGCCGTTCGCCGTCAAATGTCCCATGTCAACCTCCCCCGGGGCGCCGGCGATCCGCCGACTTGCGCCGCATTCTTGCGGCGCGCCCGGTTGCATTCCTTCTTGTCTTTACGACATCGCTGCATTCGTAGCAACAGCGCGTGAGCGAATTCCTTCGCCATCGGTTCCGTGCGTCCCCTACGTCCCATGCTTCCCACGGCGGGCCGGCGCCTCTGGTTTGCCGACGCCGAATTTGCATGGTGACAACCGCGGTCGATTGCGGTATCAATTTCGCACTTTGAACCATCGCTCCCCCCGGATTTGCACGCGCCATGGCTGACCTGCCGAACCAACGCGGGTGGGTCCGCTACGGGCCGCCCGCCTTGCTGCTCGCCGCGGTGGCGGCCTTCTTCTGGAAGATCGTCACCTTTCAGGGCGCGCTGTTTTTCTTCGACCTGATTCAATTCACCGTGCCGATCCGCGAATTCTTTTTCAAGAACATCGCCCACGGCCGGTTCCCGCTGTGGTCGCAGGAAATCTGCGGCGGTTTTCCGCTGTTCGACGAAGGCCAGATGGGGCCGCTGTATCTGCCCAATTATCTCCTATTCACCTGGTTGCCCGGCTGGTGGGCGCTGAACGCGTCGGCGGTGTTGCACGCGGCGGGCGGCGCGCTCGGCGCGCACTTCTACTTGAAGAGATCGCACTCGGCGGCCGCGTCGGCGATCGGCGCCATGACCTTCGTCCTCGCGTTTCCGATCGTCGCCCATTTGGTGCATTTCATGTTCTTCGAGGCCGCCTGCCTGATGCCGTGGCTCTTTCTCTTCGCCGACCGCTTCCTGGAAAAAGGCCGGATCGCCGACGTCCTGGCTGGCGCGCTCGTGCTGGGGGCCATGTTCACCACGGGGCACCAACAAGGCGGGTTCTTCATCGCGATGGCTTTCGGGGTCTACAGCGCGGCGCTGGCGGCCGAAGCCTGGGCCGGCGGCCGGCGGCGCGCCGCCGTCGAACTCGCCGCGGCCGGCTTGGCGATGGCCGCGATCGCGGTGGCCGAATCGGCGGTGATCATCCACAGCATGATGCGCCTGCTGCAGCAGTCGGTGCGCCACGAGGCGATGGCCGGCTCGTTCATCTTCCGCTATTCGCTCGTGCCCGACGCGTTGGGGCGGCTCGCGAGTCCGGCTCTGCACGGCCGCGGCATGAACTCGACGTGGTTGTTCGCCAACATTGACGAACGCGAGGTGGCCGTCTACCTCGGTCTCGCCGCCTGGTGTTTCGCGGCGCTGGCCTTCGCCGGCCGGGCCGACCGGCGCGATCGGGCGCATCTGGCCGTCGTCGCCTTCGGGCTGCTGTTCATGCTGGGCGGCGTCGGGCCGCTGGCCGGCCTCATCGCGCACACGCCGTTGCTGAACCGCATGCGCATCCCGCCCCGGTTCGCCATGCCGATGTCGCTCTCGCTGGCGTTCCTGGTCGCCTCGGGGCTCGACCGCCTGCGCGACAAAAACGTCGACTGGCGCCGCGCACTCGCCTTGTTGCTCGCCGGCGCCGCGGCCTGGGCGGCGACGGCCTGGATCGACGCGTACGCCGCCTATGGCTTCAAGCTTTTTGCGCGCGCCGAGACGGGCAATGCCCTCCCCAATGTCGCCATCGCGCTCCGGCACGACCTCGCCCTGCGCTCGTTCCTGGCCGGCGGCCTGGTCGCGGCGGCGTTGCTGCTGCTCGCGCTGCGCGGGAAACGGCCGGTCGCGCAGTGGGCGGCGCTGGCGGCGATCGGCGCGCTGGTTTTCGCCGATCTGGCTGCGGCAGGCCGCGACGAGAATCCGGCGGCCAATCCGTCGATCTATCGGCCGCAGACGACGCTCGATTATCTGGCGCCGCGGCTCGACGGCTATCGCATTTACTCGTTCGAAAGTTGGGGCGGCGCCAGCAGCCGCAGCGGCTGGCAGCTCGATCTCCGCCCGTACGTCGACGCGATCGAAAGCTTGCCCGTCGCGTCGGCGTCGCTTTTTGGCATCCGCACGGCCGCTTGCGAATCGCCGCTGACCGTGTCGCGCCAGCGCCGCGCGCTGGACGAGCACGAACCCAAATGGCTGCGCCAGTTCTCCGTCAAATACGCGCTCAATCACGCGGACCACGCCGGCGGATTGCCGATCGTCCAGCACGCCGACCGCGTCCACATTTTCGAGGTCGCCGACCCGCCGCCGATTTACGGTCTGGCGCGAACGGTCGTGCCGGTCGCCGACGGCGAGGCCGCCTACCTCGCGATCGATCGCCACGACGTCGACGTGGACATTGCCTTCGTCGAGGGCGCCGGCGCGGCGCGGCTCGCCGCCTCGGCCGGCGGCACGGTGACCGTGCTCGAAGAACAACCCGATTTTCGGCGGTTGCGCGTGCAGTCGGACGGGCCGGGGTTCGTGATCGTGCGCGAAAACTACTACCCCGGCTGGCACGCGGCCGTCGACGGCGCGCCGGCCCCGATTTTCCGCACCAATTATCTGTTTTATGGCTTTCCGGTCGCAGCGGGCGTTCGCGACGTGACGCTGACGTACCGGCCGGCCGGATTCCGGCCGATGCTCGCCGTCAGCCTGGCGACGTTCCTCGGCGCGCTGGGCCTGGCCCTCTTTTACCGGCCGTTTCGCCGGACGCGGCCGGCGCTGCTCGATGCGCCGGCGGACGACTGGGCCGCTGCACTGGCGCTGTTGTCGATTCTCGTGCTGTTCGCCGCGCTCCTGATCGCCGCCATCGCGCTGCACCCGCAGTTTTGGAATTTCTCGCAGATCCGCAACCCGCGTTGGTAGTGGATGAGGAAAGCGATTTTAACCACAGAGGCGCAGAGGTCACAGAGATTGAAAAATTGATAAACGCCGTGTCCTCTGCGCCTTTGTGGTGAAAAACACCTCCGCACATTCCGCGCGCGCAAAAAAAGGGGCCCCGATTGGGACCCCTTTCGCACGGTCGATAGAATCTTCGCGGTTAGCGTTTGCTGAACTGGAAGCGGCGGCGGGCCTTGCGGCGGCCGTACTTCTTGCGTTCGACTTCGCGGGCGTCGCGCGTGAGAAAGCCGGCCGTTTTGAGCGGCTTGCGCAACTCGACGTTGTAATCGAGCAGGGCGCGGGCGATGCCGTGGCGGCAGGCGCCGGCCTGGCCGGTCAAGCCGCCGCCGCAGACGTTGATCGCGGCGTCGAACTTGCCGTTCGTGCCGGTGACGTCAAAGGGCTGATGGACGGCCATCTTCGCCACGTCGCGCGTGAAATACTTTTCGAGTTCGCGGCCGTTGATCGTGATTTTGCCGGCGCCGAGCGTCAGGTAGACGCGCGCGATCGAGGTCTTGCGTTTGCCGACGCCGGTGTATTGCATTTCCGCCATGGTTGACTCCTCAAATCTCGAGCGGCACGGGTTGCTGCGCCGCGTGCGGGTGTTCCGGTCCCGCGTAGACCTTGAGTTTGCCGAGCAGTTTCCGGCCCAAGGTGTTCTTGGGCAGCATGCCGCGCACCGCATGCACGATCACGTCTTCCGGTTTCTTCGCCATCAGCTTGCGGGCGTTGATCGACGTGAGGGCGCCGGGATACTGCGAGTGCCGATAATACATCTTGTTGTCGAGTTTCCGGCCGGTGAGCAGAATCTTGCTGGCGTTGACGGCGATGATGAAGTCGCCGACGTCTTCGTGCGGGGTGAAAGTCGGCTTGTGCTTTCCCCGCAGCACTTTGGCGATCTCACTGGCGGCGCGGCCCAAGGCCTTGCCGTCCAGATCGACCACGAACCAGCCCCGCTCGACCTCGCCGGGCTTCGCGCTGAACGTTTTCATGACCCACGGTCTCCTTGCTCTAACTCTCGGTTCGCCGCGAACCTCGCTCCGGCCGGTTTCGCTCGCCGGCGGCCCGCGGCGGATGCTCTCGCACTTCGCTTTTTATCCGGGTGAAAAGCGCACACCCCAAGCACTCGGATGCAACGGGGCGAGTAAGATACGGAAAATGAAAACCAAATGCAAGGGGGAATTTTTGGGAATGCGGAATGCGGAATGCGGAATGCGGAATGCGGAATGCCGGACCGCGAACCCCGGAACCCGGATCCCGGATCCCGGATCCCGGATCCCGGAACCCGGATCCCGAACCGCGAACCCCGGAATTCGGTTTTTTTGGTTTAACCGCGAATGCACGCGAATCGGCATGAATGAAATTTTGCCGGCATTTGATGATGCGCATTCGCGGCAATGGGAAATCCATTCTTCGCTTGCCGGCCATATTCGCGTGCATTCGCGTGAATTCGCGGTCAAATCCAATCATTCATTTCGTGTTCCTGGCGGCCTGATTCTTTACTATTAGATTTTTGTTGTTATGCTGGTAGCGTACTTGAGAGCCGGGAGCGCGGATTCAAATCCGTTCCATTTTTCTTGACGTTTACAGGGGTTAGCGAACCATGAATTTTCAAGCCGTCGCGGCCTTTTTGCGCCAATCGCGGTCGATGTTTCTCACGTGCACCGTCGTGCCGGTGGCGGTCGGCGGGGCGCTGGCCTGGCAGGATTCCGGCGTTTTTCATTGGGGCCTATTTCTGCTGACCCTGCTGGGAGTATCGGCCGCGCACCTGGGCGTCAACCTCTCCAACGACTTTTTCGACTTCCGTTTCGGCGCCGACCGCCCCGAGACCGCCGAACGCGCTTACTCGGGCGGCGGCGGCTCGCTGACCCGCGACAAGCTCGATCCGGAACGCGTCAAGCTGTGGTTCTGGTCGTGCTTCGCCGTGGCCCTGGCCATCGGCATTCTCATCCTCTCGCTCATGGAAAAAGGCAAAGGCGTGGTGATCGCCATCATGCTGCTCGGCTTCTTCGGCGGCTACTTTTACACGGCCCCGCCGTTCCGCTTCGCCTATCGCGGCCTCGGCGAACTCGACATCTTCTTCTTCCTGGGGCCGGCCCCGGTGCTCGGCACGTACGCCGTGCAAACCGGCGGGCTGACCTGGCCGGCGTTCGTGTGCAGCCTGCCGGTCGCCGGCCTGATCGCCGCCCTGCTCTGGATCAACGAGTACACCGATTTCGAAACCGACAAGCTCGCCGGCAAGAACAACCTCGTGGTGCGGCTCGGCCGGCGCAACGCGCGCTGGGGCTTTCTCGCGCTGATGACCTTCGTCTACGCGGTTGCGATTTTCGCCGTGGCCCGCCATTACACGTCGGCCGCGATGCTGCTGGCGCTGCTGACCGTGCCGTTGGCGCTGCGGTCGGCGTCGCGCGCGCTGCGGTCGTACGACGACCCGCAAATCATCGCGCTGGCGCAGGCCGACTACTTGAAGGTCCACCTCTTCGCCGGCTTGCTTTGCGCGGTCGGCATCGCCGTCGGGACCTGCCTATGAGCCAAACCGATCGTCTGGCGCCGTGGCTCGACTACGTCGCGGCGCAGGTGCGCGAGGCGGGCGACCTGACGCCGGCGCATCCGCCGGGCGTGCAGCCGCCGCGCCTGCCGCTGCGGGGCAAATTGGTTCGCGCGCGCCTGCTGCTGCTGGCGGCGGACGCGCTGGGCGTGCTCGACCGGCCCGCGGCGGATCT
>Ga0181520_10006267_pt1 | contig 18333 bp, 15 predicted proteins | sample PEATcosm2014_Bin_29_FD_132451 | JGI IMG/M metagenome (GOLD analysis project Ga0181520, IMG submission 132451) | Peatland microbial communities from MTU Mesocosm Facility, Houghton, MI, USA - PEATcosm2014_Bin02_30_metaG | ecosystem: Environmental > Terrestrial > Soil > Wetlands > Peat | place...
AACTGGACACAACTCCACCCGTCACAAAGACGTACTTTGCCGACATCGCTGCAACCTCGTCACTAAGTTTTTGGGATTGGCCGTACCTGGTGGGCACATTCAAGTATGGCAGAGATTCGGGGTTCGATCAAAGAGGAAAATTTGGGTGAATTCATGCCGGACGGGATCACGTACCAATTAACGATACTGGAATGAGGGTCTTGCGCTTGATTGTGGGGCCGGGCTCCTGCGGGTTTACGATGCTTTCGTGGAAGGACTGCGATGACCAACAAGATTGAGGTGGCAAAAACCGACATCACGACCCTGGAAGTCGACGCGATTGTGAACGCCGCCAATGAGTCTTTGCTTGGCGGAGGCGGCGTCGACGGGGCTATTCATCGCGCGGCGGGGCCGGAGCTCTTTGACGAGTGCTATAAAATCGGCGGCTGCCCGACCGGCGAGGCAAGGATGACGAAGGGCTACAAACTGCCTGCAAAGTTCGTGATTCACACGGTGGGGCCGGTTTGGACGGGCGGCGAACGCGGCGAATCGGAATTGCTCGCGAGCTGCTACCAGTCTGTTTTCAAGATTGCGCGAGAAAACGGAGTCAGGTCGCTGGCGTTTCCGGCGATCAGCTGCGGAGTGTACCGGTTTCCTGTGGAGCGCGCGGTGAAGATCGCGGTGAGCGAGACGGTGGCGGAGCTGGTCTCGAGCGATGCGATTCAGAAGGTGATTTTTGCCTGCTTTGGAGATGAGGTTTACGGAGCGTACCAGCGCGAAGTCGATCGGATCTCGTAGAACGACGCGACAGAGAACGAAAAAGAACCCAGTTTTGATGAGAGATGGTTGACCGAAGGCAACCACCGGGTTGCGCTAAGTAATTCCTCGGCGGGCCGCGCCTGAAATCCGCCTTTCGAAGTTCGGCCTCTGTCCCCACCCCTAATCACAGTTCTTCACGGTTATTTTGCTGATATCTTCTACGCTCAGCACGGGTTTGCGGCTGTTGTACGCTTTGGCCGAGGTGCCGATCTGAATCAAATTGGGAGTGAGCACGGAGCTGGCCGGGCAGATTTGCTGTAACTGCACGCCTGCGCCAGCCACGAGCAGTGCCGCCGCCTTGGCTTCGGCCAGATTGGCCGCCTCAACGTTCTCTTCGTTAGACGGGGGATACCAGACCGAATTCGTGGGCAAATCGACGCGGGCTGTGCATTCCTGAACTTTGGCTGCAAGCTGCAGCAGGTGGGCTTGGACGATGTCGAATTTCACATCGGTCTTAAGGTGATCGAAGTAGCAAATGGTCCACGCCTGGCGCGTTTGCTGAGATTGCGCCTCAATGATTTGCTCGGATTGTTTGGCGGCCTGAGCCATCTCAATGACCTGATCGGGGCTCGCGTCCTGCGCCGTCGCCTGCAACACACCGTTCCCTCTCTGCTCCTCAAAACGCAGCAGGTCAATATCGTCCCGTGTCTTGCTCGCTTCCATTGAGTCCCATGTCGTTATTTCGGTAACTCCAGACTGCATCAATGTGAGTTGGCTCTTGTCATCCTGCCGATCCTTGATGAATGTGAGGAATATGCCGAGGACGATTCCGGCAATGGCCAGCCACTTCCAACGCGGGCTCTTCAATTTGTCGCTATAGAGGCCAAATACGGCAGAGGCCGCGGCGACTACAACACCCAGGCCCTCGCCCGTGAAGAGCCAGGACAACCAACTCGGCAGGGAGGATACATCCTTCATGAGCACCCTTCAAGGGTTCTTCGGCAACCCAGTTTGCATTCAATTCCAGCGGTGTTAAGGATTCGAGGATGGTACCGCCGTCTTTTGTGGAAATGCAACATGGCATGCTGCTGCCCAGCAATCGAGGCGGATTGCCGGGCAACACATGACGGACAACGCAGTCAGGTTAGCTGAGCAGGCAAAGGGCCCTGAGACTTGCCGCTCGCCGTTTTCCACTTCGCCCGACTCGGCAAAGGCTAGAAGTTGAACGTAACCTTAGCCGTCAGCGCGCGCGGTGTCACGTAGTGCGTGCCGCTGAAAGTCGAGAGGAAGTTGTAGAGCGCGTACTTGTTGGTGACGTTGATCGCCGTCAGGTCGAGATCGGTCTTGAAGCGCTCCTTGTTGAAGAGGTTGGTCTTTCCCAGAGAGACATCGAAGAGACTGCGCGGCGCGATGCGCTGCGGGTCGTGGTCGTTGTCGCCGGCGTTTGGAGCGGGAATCTTGATGAGGTTCGAAGTGAACTCATTCGCCGGGCAGACGGCGGGAAGAGCTTGCGTAGGCGTTGCTTTCACGCCGTTGCAAGCGAATCCGGCCTGGAACTCTTCGTCGGCAGTCAATGCAAGGGGCGCATTGTTGGTTGCCGGGCCGGGAGGGATGTTTGTGTCGACCATGGCAATGGCCGGCTGACCACCCAGAGTGGTCGAACTGTTGCCGCAAGGGGTGTTGGGATCCGTGGTGCCGTAGCAGGGCGTGGAGCCGGCGACAAGGCCTGAATCGAAGCGCCAATTGAAACCGCTCCAGACACCGTTGAACCAGCTTCCGTCGTGAGAGACCGTGTACTGAACATGGGTAGTCTCGTTGAATTTTTCGTCGTGATCGATCCGGAATGGGAGTCCGGTTTGACCTACGGTCGCGCCGGCGCCGGCCACCTGCGGCGGGAAGAAGCGGGCGGCCACCGATGAAGTCACAAGATAGGCGCTGAAGTGATGGAAATCAGGAACATTTACATTCAGCGCATAGCCTGGAATCTTGGAGTTATGCCAGTCGATGGGGAACGTAATGGGAGTGTTGCCCAGGATGCTGAAATCGAACGCGTTGTGGGTGTACTTCCAGATGTACTCGCCACTGACGACCACATTCTTTCCGGCCGCCTGCTGGAAGCCGGCGTGGAATTCGTTACGAAAACCAGGTTCGAGAATTGCAGAAACACCTGAGGAGCAGTTAAGCAGCGGATTCAGCACCACATCGGAGCAGCCGGTGCTGGACAGCACCAGGTTTTCATTGAACGGGGTCTCCAGCGTACGCGCATAGGAGACGCGCAACACCGTGGAGGAGGGCTTGAGATTGTAAGCAATGCCCACGCGAGGTTCGGCCTGATTGGCAGCGGTGAGGCCGTTGTAAAGATCTTCGCGAAATCCGAGGTTGAAGTCCCAATTACCGGCCTTGATCTCGTCCTCAATGTAGAGGGCAAGCTCTTTGACGTCGGTGTGGCCAAAGAAAAGATAATCGCTGCCGCCGCGGGTAAGGTCGTAGGGCGCAAGGACCGAAAGATAGTTGCTATTCGGGAACGATGTGACGCCATCGCAGTCGGATTGACTCGCGTATCCGGGCAAAGGATTGCCGTTCACATCCACGCAAGGAGCGCTGAGTGGATAAGTGGGATCGACGACACCCAGACTATCGTGCTCGCGCAGAAAGGTCTGCTCGTATTGGGCGCCGGCCTTGATGTTTTGATGTCCTCGCACGTATGAGTAGTCCGCGTGGACTCCGGAGTTGGTCAGCGTGCGGTACTGCCCAATCGAAGAGGTTTGCAAGGTAGCGGGGCCGAGGTCGGCCAAAGGGTTTCCGCTCGGGTAGTAATTGTAATCGTCTCTGCGAACGTAAGCGCCAAGGTTAACGACCGAGTCGTTACTGATGACATGGGTGTATGTGGGCGAGATGTTGAGAGTGCCAATCTCGGAGCGCTGATCGGTGTTGCCCACATTGACGAAGGTCGGATTTGCGCTGGCGCCTCCGCCAACTGCAGAGCCACCGTTTTCAACGTTCTGGATGTTCAGATTCTGGAAGGCGTTGGGGTTCTGAAACCAGGAGCGGCTGTAGTTGAAGTCAAGATGAACTGAGTCAGCCTGCGTGAAAGAGTAATCGATTCGATCAAAGAAGTTCTCTTCGTTTCCTTTGTCATGGAAAACGGTGAATTCTGGCGGATCAAGAAAGCGGCCGGTGTTAAGGGCGTCGGCCTCGATGAAGTTGCCCCAACTCTTTCCGCCATAGGAGAGATCGAAGCCGCCTGCGGCCGAGCCAAAACTGCCATACGAGCTGTATGCGCTTCCCGTGGGCTTGGTCACACCCTGTCCGGAACGGGTGGTCGCAACGATGACGAGACTTGTTTTGTCGCCATACTCGGCCGGAGGCGCGCCGCTGATCACCTCAATGGATTGAATGGAATTAGACGGGAGCTGATTGGAGAAGACTTTGCTCTGCTGGTCGGTGATGGACTGGCCGTCAACAGAGAAAGAGTTCGAAGCGTGGTCACCCAGGCCGTGAAAGAGGCCGTTGGAGTCGGCGGCAACTCCGGGGGTTGTGAGCGTTACCAAGGAACTCAACGTGGATGAAGCGCTCTCCAGCGGCACTTTATTGAAGAGGTCGCGGTCGACGTCGACGTGGAAGGTTGGGTCATCTTCGATGAGATCTCCTCCCGACTGGACGGTAACGGTTTGGCTGGCGCCCGCGATTTGCAGAACGAGATTCGTGGTGATTCCCAAAGATGAACGAATTTCGGCGGTTTGGCTCAAGGGGGCAAAACCTTTTGCGGAGACGTCAATTCTGTAAGGATTGAAAGGGATATTGGGAAAGGTGAACTGTCCAGTGGCGTCGGTTGTTGTGGTGCGGTCCAATCCGCTGACCTGGTTGGTGAGATGAACCGTGGCGTTGGGGATCACGGCTCCGCTCGGATCGGTGACCGTACCGCGTACGGCTCCGGCGTTGCCGCTCTGCGCGGACGCGGAGAGCGCTGCGAAGGCAAGGGCAATCAAGGGAAGAAGGCGCTTGGTCACGCCGCGAGAAAACGTCATGGCAAAATCTCCTGGACAATGCTCAAAAAAAGAGGGTTGAGAAGCAATCGCCGCGAGACGAGCTGTCGCGGCTTCCTCAGTGCATTGGAGGGAGCATCGGTCCGCTTCAGGATCAGGATGTGCAGATGTTGCCAAGCATCGCCCGCCGAATGAAGCAATGGGTCGATGCAAGGAGCTTGAAGAAAACGGAAAGATGCTCTAGCAGAAGATGGGAGGCGGACGAATGAAGAGGCGAATCTGCCGCTGGCGGGCAACGACGATGGGCTCGGCCGGGGGAGCCGATGCTCCCAGTTGCACGATGATGATGACAGCAGCAGCAGCAGCAACCGGAATCACCGTGTGCATCACGATGCACAGCTGGCAGTGATCCGCGTCCGCATCGTTCGAGTGAAGGTGCGTGGCCTGAGCTACGGCCAGCATCGCCAGCAGGACCAGACAGAGAATCGCGACGGCCGGGAATAGACCTGGCCACGCGCCGCGCTTGCTGCGGAGATCTGTCTTAAGTCCTGTCAATCGATGGAACCTTCCGGTTCTATTCTACAGAAAGCCCGTAATAATTTGGACGCTTGGGGCCGTTAGAGGTTGCACTTAAGTTCGCATTCCGACCCGTGCAGCGAAGAGATTTGCCGGCCTCGCGCGGGAAACGCCCACTCACCGCCAGCGTCTAAACTGAGGGCCATGATTTGTTTTCTGCAATTTCGGGGAGGACGGCGCCTACCGGCGCTTTCGCTGGCTATTCTCCTGGTTGCGCCTGTGGCTGCAGCCGCGCAGAGTTCAAGCGGCCAGCCTGCTCCGAGCGCGAGCGGCCCAGCCGACAGCCAGGGGAACAAGGACGGCATGGCCGTGCAGAACCCGGACCACGCTTCCAAGCCGCTGCCTCTAAAGCCCGCCGTTCCGGGCACAGGGCGAAATCTGCGACTAATCCTCAAAGACGGCTCCTTCCAGTTGGTGCGCGATTACCAGATCGTGGGAGACCGCGTGCGCTATCTTTCGCAGGAACGCGGCGAGTGGGAAGAGCTACCGAATGACCTGGTCGACTGGGACGCGACCAACAAGTGGGCCAGGGAACACGCCGAGCTGGCGGATGAGAATGCATCGCCGGCGATGAAAGAAGCGGCGGACATCGACGCGGAAGAAACCGAAGTGCGGAGCGACGAGAGGGCACGCATGCCGCAGGTAGCTCCGGGCGTGGAGTTACCCGACGAGGACGGCGTCTTTGTGCTGGATACGTTTCACGGCACTCCCGAGCTGGTGGAGCTGAAGGCGACCGACCTTTCGCTGAACACCAAGAACCGCAAGGGGATTGAAGTGCTGAATCCGCTGGCTTCTCAACACGCCAGCCTTGAACTGGAAGGCGCGAACGCCCGGGTGCACCTTCACGTCGACGACCCGGTACTTTATCTTTCGCTGGGTGTTGACGACCAGACGGAACCGGCGCTGACGCACCCCATGACCGTGGATACGGGCGGCGCGAAGGCTGTGAACGCCGCCAAGCATGGCGCGCACTCGGCGCAATCGGGCTTTGTGATTGTGCGCGTAGACGAGCGGCAGCAAGTGCGGATTGTGGGCGCGGTCCACATGAGCCCGACCGGAACTGTGACGCAGGACGAGGACCAGATTCCCACCAAATCTGAAGTGCTGCCGGGCAAGCACTGGTTGAAGATTGAGCCGGCGCAGACGCTTACCATCGGCGAGTACGCGCTGGTCGAGATCATCTCTCCGTCCGACATCAGTGAATCGGTGTGGGATTTTCGCGTAGATCCGCGGCTGGGAGACAATCCCGGCGCGATCGGGCCGATCCTGAATACAGGCAGTAGACAGTAGACGCTGGCTAGTCAGGAATAGCCGATAGGGATCTCCCTTCCGCTTGTCATCCCGAGGAGCCTGCCGCAGCAGGCGACGAGGGATCTGCGGTTGCCTTTCAGAAATCCCCTTGCACAACTCCTTACGCGGCCAGCTTCGCCCGCCTCCGCCCGCTCACCGCAAAATGCGCCAGCAGAATCGCGCATACTGTCGCGGTGATGATTGCGTCCACCGCGGGCATGGCGCGCGGACCCCAGAGCGCGTAGCCGCGGCCATCGAGATAGATCATATAGGCGACGGGAAGATTTCCGATGGAGTTGATGATGGCGTAGCGCGAGCTGCCGCTCTTGCCTGAGCCTCCGAGGAATTCGAGAGCGACACCCGTGAAAAGCGCATAGCCCGCGCCGATCGTGAAGAGAAAAAGAACCGTGCCGGTGAAGTAGACACCCGGCCGCAAGGGTCCAATGGCAAAGATAGCCAAAGTAGCGGCATTGACCAGGCCGGCTAGGAGGAATGCTACCGACGCGCGCACGCGCACGGGTATGAGCGATGCGGCCATGGCTCCAGCAGAGGTGAGGAGCGCGCCGGCCACGCCGTTGATCCACGCTACTTGATGGCCGGTGACGTGGTAATCGCGGGCCAGTTGCGGGAGCAGGCCAATCATGGCGCCGCTGCAGCAGGGGCAGCCCACGAGGAGCGTGTACGGGATGGCTTCCCAGCGCAGAAACGTGGACTTAAATTCGCGCCAGATGCGCACGGCGGTTTGGTGCGCGCCGTGCTCTCGGATCATCGACTGTGCGGGCGCGCCGAAAGCAGCAAGCGAAGGCGCCACGATCATGGCGGCGACGATCCAGCCCAGCGCGCCGAGCGAAAGTTGGCCGGACCATGTGACCAGCACAAAGACCGCGATGGCGCCAAAGGCCAGCGAGCCAGTCTGGTAAAAGCTGCCGGCACGCCTGCGGCTCAACTCACTCGACAGAGTGCCCATGATGCCGCCGCAGGCAGCGGTGACGAACACGCCGAAACAGGCGCTCAAAAACAGGAGGGCCACCGCCCACGGGGTCGCGAGGCTGGATTGATGGAAGGCGGCCACAAGCGAGATTGCGGCAGCTGTTGCCGAAAGCAGAAGCCAGCTGCGGCGGCGCATCCAGAAATCCGTGAGCGGACCCCAGAGAAAGAAAATGGCGTGAGGAAGCGAAAGCAGCGAAGCGATGCTCGCGGCGCGCGCAGGATTGACGCCCTGGTCGCGCATCAGATAGGTGAGAGCGCCGCTGACCAGGCCGAGCGAGATGACCGCCTCTGGCGTGATCAGGAAGGCGAAAAGCCAAGGGCGGTCGTGCGGCGTCGCCGGGGACTGAGTTTCGATTTCCGGCCCAGCCGCTGGTGGCATGAGCGCTAGCCTATCATCCGCCGCGGTTTTGGTCAGTTTTTTGGGGGGTGTTGGCTTTTAGTCCGAGACTAAGTCTTCTTTCGGCTTTTGCTCGATGCCCCCGTGTCAGGCGCTTGGCGATTCTGTGCGCCGAGTTCATTTGCGATGAGCTTGCGGAGCCAGACATGTGCGGTGTCGTTGTCTCTCTGTCGATGCCACACCATCCTCAGGACGAACGGCGGCAATCCAAGGGGCTCGGGGCAGCACCTCAGGTTGAGATTTGTGCCGAATTTCTGAACCACAGATTCCTGGATGCATGCCACGAGGTTGCTCGACGAGACGGCATGCAGCACAGATAGGCAATGCGGGAGCGCCAGTCTGAGACGACGCCGAAGCCCTCTTGCAGCGAGCTCGTTATCGATCAGCCCCCATAGCTGATTACGATAGATGACCGCGGCGTGATCCAGCTTCGTGAATCGGTCAAGTGTAAGTTTGCCCTTCCACATAGAATGACCGCGCCGCGCAATCACGACGTTGTTCTCCTTCGAAATCGATTCCATCACGAGTCCTGGCGCCAGCTGACGCGCATCCGGAAAATACCCAATTGCAAGATCAAGGGCTCCGCTTCGAAGCTCGCTTTCGGGCACTGTGAACAACCAATCGAGCCGCCGAGTTTGCATTTGCAGTTCACCTGAAAGCATGGCATGCGCAAGCAATGGAACCAAGCGCAGTTCCACGTCATCGCTCAGCCCAATCCGGAAGCGGTGCGCGCTTACCGAAGGATCGAAGGAATGCGGAACTTCAAACGTCTGTCGAAGCTGAGCGAGAGCAGATCGTATTGGGCCAGCGAGTTGGTCGGCGCGGGGGGTCGGCATCATGCCCTGCGCAGTGCGCACAAACAGCGGGTCTCCAAGACGCGTTCGTAGCCGCGCGATGGCGTTGCTGAAGGCCGGTTGGCTGAGCCCCACCTGTCTTGCGGCCCGGCCCACGTGCCGCTCGTCGTTCAGCGCTTCAAAAGCCACGAGGAGGTTAAGGTCGATCCCACTGATATTCACAGTATGAATATTACAGATAACTCATATCCATTTCACAAATAGCCAGGCGATGGCATATACCTGCAGTATGTTCTCGCGTGCTGTTCCTCTCCTCGCACTCCTGCTGATTGCGGGCGCTGCCAATGCGCCCGCCGCCCCTGCTTCAGAAACAATCTCCCTTCAGGTCTTTAGGCAGTGGCTCGACGCTTTTAATTCCGGCGATTCAGCTCGGATTGCCGCGTTCTGGCAAAAATACGGGCGCAACGGAGCCGATGATCGCGTTGCGGGCGATCTGCGCCTCCGGACCATGACCGGAGGGATGACCATTTACCGGGTCGAGGAGGATACTGACACTCATCTGGTGGCGTTGATGAAGGAGAATCGCGGCGTCTATTCCGAATCCACGCTGGATCTGGCGTCAGTAGACCCTCCCGTGATCGCAGGCATGATGGGGCACCCGGTACCGCCGCCGGCGGGCACGGGAAATCCCGCCGCCAGTGACGACCAGCTTGCCGGCCTGGTGCGGGAGCATGTGGCTGCGATGAATGGGCCGGACGCATTTTCAGGGGCCATCCTCATTGGCCACAACGGCAAAATCGTGCTCGATCAGGCATGGGGCGAGGCCGATGAGTCCAACCACATTGGGAACACGGTCGACACACAGTTCTACATCGGCTCCATGAACAAAATGTTCACCGCAGTGGCAATCCTTCAGCTCGTAGGACGGGGAAAGCTCGCGCTCGATAAGCCGATTGCCACCTATTGGCCCGATTATCCCAACCGCGACCTTGCCTCGCGTGTCACGATTCGAGAGCTGCTCAATCATACCGGCGGCACGGGAGACATCTTTACTCCGGAGTATCAAGCGCATCGCGAGGACACTCGCGCTCTTGCCGACTACGTCAAACTCTTCGGAAGCCGGCCCGTGATCTTCGAGCCGGGCTCGCGCATGGAATACTCCAACTACGGTTTCATCCTCCTGGGGCGGCTGATCGAACTTGTGAGTGGTAAGCCTTATCAGAAATACGTAAATGAAAACATCTATCAGCCTGCAGGGATGATGCACACCGACTCGCGTCCTGAAACCGATCATGTAGCCGGCCGCGCGATCGGGTACTCCTCCGGGCAGAATGGACTGGTGCCCAACACGGACGAAATGCCCTGGTCGGGCACTTCAGCCGGAGGAGGATATTCCACAGTCCGCGACCTTTATCTTTTTGCTGAAGCCCTGCAATCCGGCAAGCTGTTGGGCCCTGAATTTCTGCGGGAAGCAACGCAAGCGAGTCCAAGCGCCCGGATTATGGCATGGGCTTCTACGTGCTGCCGGATGGAGGATACGGTCACGGCGGTGGCGCGCCTGGAATCAATGGCGAACTGCACATCTTGCCCCATAGCGGGTATGTGCTTGTGGCTCTCGCCAACAGGGACCCTCGAATGGCGGCCAATATGGTCGATTTCGTCACCTCGATGCTGCCCGGGCACGATGTCGACTCAAATCACCCCGCTTTATAGGCTTTAGGAACCCGGAAATCTTTAACGAACCTGGACAAAGTGTCTGCACAACGGTTTCCTGCCTACCCGGTTTGAAAACTAAATGTGGAAGGAGGCGGGGCGCATCATCCCGATGCGTGACGTAAATATCTGTATTTACAAGATTTATATTCCCGAACCGGGAGTGTCCCCAACTAGGAAATTCTTTGACGACCGGCGCAGGCTCCCACCAATGCGGGATTCCAGCACGGTCCAGGCGTGGGCTAAGCTCAATCGAACAGCGCGGAGAGCCATGAACACGCCGGTGCAGGATTACTACGAGTTTCTCCAAATCAGCCCCAACGCGGATGCTGAGACCATTCACCGTGTCTATCGGTTCCTGGCGGCGCGGTTGCATCCCGATAACAGCGAGACCGGCCACGAAGAGAACTTTCGCACGCTGAAGGCGGCTTACGACGTTCTGGCCGATCCCCGGCGGCGCGCGGAATACGATGCGGCCCGCGCGAAAGCCCATGCGCCACCCGAGCCGCTCGCCGCGACCATCGATTTTATGGACGTGATGGACGGCGAGTTGAATCGCCGGCTGGCGGTGCTGGCGGTTCTTTACTACCGGCGGCGCACCAACCCAACTTATCCTGAGGTTCCTCTCTCCGAAATTGAAGAGCGGATGGGTTTCCCGCGCGACTACCTGGACTTTACGCTGTGGTACCTGCAGAAGAAGGGCTACGTCACCAAGGCCGACAATGCGCAGTACACGCTTTCGGTGGACGGCGTGGACTTTGTCGAGACGCAACGCTCGAACATTCCCACGCTGCACAAGCTGCTCACCAGCGGTTCAGGATCGTCGGTGGAAGATCTCGCGAAAGCGCCACGCAAAGAGGCGCCCGTGCCACCGCCTGAGCCTGCCGCTCCAAAGCCGACGTATGTGAGGCCCGAACCAAAGCCGGCCGGGAAATACCAAACTCTGAGTTCTCCGGGGCCGATTGTTTTGCCCGCATCCATGAGCCAGTTGGAAGACCGGCGTCGCCTGAACAGGCCGGACCGCCGCGTGGGCAAACCCGATCTGCGCGACAAGAAAGTGGAACGGCGTTTTCACTTCAGGGATCGACGAGAGGAACCGCAGGTGCAGCCCACACCCGGAACGCCTCTACTCGCGAGCGGCGATTCCTAAAGCCTTCATCTTGCGGTAGAGGTGACTGCGCTCCAGACCCAGTAACTCGGCGGCATGGCTGATGTTGTTGTGCGCCTCTTCAATCTTCTTGAGAATGTATTCGCGCTCATAGGCGTCGCGCGCCTGCTGCAAGCTTGAGAACTCTTCCGTCGCGCGGGAGCCGGCCCTGTGCGTGAGCGGGGGCAGATGCTTGCGCTCGATGCGCAACGCCCGCGGATTAAGGATGAGCACCCGCTCAATGACATTCCTGAGCTCGCGCACGTTGCCTGGCCAGTGATATTGCGACAGGGCTTCCAGCGCCTCCTCGCCGATCTCCACGCGCGGGCGGCCATATTGGCGGCCAAATTCCAGAAGGAATTCGCGCGCCAGAAGCGGAATATCCTGCCTGCGATCCCGCAATGGCGGCACAAAAAACGGCACGACATTCAAGCGGTAGAAAAGATCCTCGCGGAAGTTGCCTTTGGCGATCTCGTCTTCGAGGTCCTTGTTGGTTGAAGCGATGACGCGGACATCCACGCGCAGAGGTTGCGTTCCGCCCACGGGAGTGAACAACTGATCGTCAAGGGCGCTCAGGACCTTGGCTTGCGTCTTGAGGCTCATGTCGCCCACTTCATCCAGGTAGAGCGTTCCACCATCCGCGCGTTCGAGGGTGCCACGCTGCTCAGCGGGGCCGCCGGGTTGCGCGCCATGCCGATAGCCGAAGAGCTCGGCCTCAATATGCGCTTCCGGGATGGCGGCGCAATTGAGCTCAATAAACACGGCGTCGCGGCGCAAGCTCTCAGCATGAATCGATCGGGCGATCAGTTCCTTGCCCGTGCCTGACTCGCCATAGATGAGCACGCGCCCGTTGGTGGGGGCCATCAGCTTGATCTGCTGGCGGAGCGCCTTAAGCGGCACGCTTTCACCCGTCAGAACTGCGGCGGCGCTGAACTGGCGCTTGAATTCCTCGTTCTGCATGCGCAGGCGCCGGGCCTCGACTGCGTTCTTGAGGACGATCAACGTTCGCTCCAGCGAAAGCGGCTTCTCGAGGAAGTCGTATGCGCCAAGCTTGGTGGCCTTCACGGCAGCTTCAATGGTTCCGTGGCCGCTGATGATCACGACTTCAGGCCGCATGGCGGGCGCCAGATCGCGAACCTCGGCGAGCAGGTCAAGGCCATCGCGTCCTGGAAGCCAGATGTCGAGCAGAACCACGTCGTAGGGCGTGTCGCGCAAGAGCACCATGGCCTCGTCAGCATCGGACGCTCCCGCCACGGAATAACCTTCCTCGCGCAGAATCTCCTCGAGCGAGCTGCGTATCTCCGCTTCGTCGTCGACCACCAGAATGTGATTCATGAGGCGACGCCCTTCACCGTTTCAGCACCGTCCGCGCCTGGCGCATGCGACGGCGCCCCCTCAACCAGCGGAAGGCGCACGAGGAACCGCGCGCCCTTGGGAACATTGGCTTCGGCGCTGATCGTGCCTCCGTGCTCCTGCACGATTTTCGCGGCGATGGAGAGTCCCAGGCCCGTGCCGCGGCGTTTGGTGGAGTAGTAGGGCAGAAAAAGCCGCTCGCGGATTTCGTCGCTGAGCCCCGACCCGGTGTCAGAGACGGTGATTTCCGCGGCGGCGCCGTCTTCGCTCAGCGCTGTGCGCAGGTTCAGAACGCGCAACAAGCTGCCCTGCATGGCTTCGGCGGCGTTATCAATCAGGTTGGCGAGAGCGCGCCGGATGGCCTCGGGATCGGCGAGCACAGGAGGCAAATCGGGATCGAGATTGCGCTGCACCGTGATGCCTTCGAGACGCCCGCCAAAGAGCGCGATGGCTTCTTCGACGATCCGGTTCATGTCGCAGGGCCGGGGCTGCGGCGCGGGAAATTGTGCCAGAGCGGAGAATTGGTCAACCAGCGTGCGCAGCGTGGCCACACAGCCCAGAATCACTTCGCTGCACTTGCGAATGATGTTGGGCGAATCGGGATGGCCGCGATCCAGATGCCGCGCGATTCGGTCGGCGCTGAGCGCAATCGGCGTGAGCGGATTCTTGATCTCGTGAGCCACCTGCTGAGCGACCTCTTTCCATGCCAGTTGCCGCTGCGCGCGCAGGAACTCCGTGGTGTCTTCAACCACCAGCACCGACCCGGTTTTGCCGCGGCCAAGTTTGAGCCGCGCGCTTGTGATGGCCAAATGGAGCGTGCGCCCGTGCGCATGAAACTCCAACTCCGTTGAGGCTGCGCCCATGCGGTTGGCGCGGCGAATCAGCGTGGCCATCTCATCGGCACATTCAGAAGGCAGGAGCGAGGCAATGCTCTCGCCTGCCAACGGCGCGCCGAGACTCAGTCCCATCAGCGCGGCAAAAGCTCGATTGGCTTGCAGCACCACGCCGGCGCCGTCGAGCGTAACCACACCCGAGGGAATGGTCTCGACGATCGTCTCCAGCTCGCGACGGCGTTCCTCCACGGCAAGGTTAGCCGCCGTCAGTTGCGCCTGCGCAGTCTGCGCCAATTGCCGGCTGGTCTCAAGATCCGATGCCATGTGATTGAACGAGCGCACCAGGTCGCCCATCTCTCCCGTGGCAACGTCGGTCACGCGCCGCTCGTATTTACCCGCTGCGATCGCATCCATGGCATCGGCCAGGGCTTCAACCGGGTAGGTGATCTGCTTTGACAGGAACACGGCGAGCCAGACGCTGGAAAAGAAAACGAAAACCGTGACCAGCAGCAACGTGAGTGACAACGTGGCGCGAATGGCCCGGCGTGAACGGAAGAGCTGCCAGTACTCGTCTGCGCCGGAACGGATGCGGGCGGTGGTCGCATTCAGGCCCTGCGGCATGGGCAAAACAGCGACGACGATCTTGCCAGTTGCGGTGGCTGCCATGCCGACTGCGTATTCCTGACCCGCGACATCCACCACCGGATTGTCGTTTCGCTCGGCGGCGGAGAGGATCGCCGCTGAAAGGGGCCCGAGGAGCGGAGTTTCCCTCCATTCAGACTCGGGCGTGGAGGCGCGAAGAGAGGCTCGGCTCGACTCTGGCAAAGCCTGAAAGCTTGCGAACATCCGCTTGTCGCTGCCGTAGATAAGCAGGAAGCCACCCTGCAGCGAAAGGCGGCGAGAACTCATGATCTGCTGTAAAGCCTGCGGAGTTCCGTCCACCGCTCCGCTTTCAACCACCGACTGCGCTTCGCTGCGCGCATTGCTGGCGACATATTCCACCAGCTCCTGTACCACTCTCGTCGAGTCATCGCGCAACTGCGAAGCGTCAGGCGAGAACCAGCGCTCCAGCGAGCGATTGAGCAGCAGATAGCTGAAGATGGCCATGAGCACGGCGGGCATAAAGGTGATGATGACCGCGCCGATAACCATGCGCGAACGCAGGCGCGCTCCCACGCCGCTGCTTCCCTGCCCCACATAGACCTTGAGCACGGTGCGAAAGAGCAAAACCATCAGCAGCAGCAAAAGCAGGAATAGCAGCAGTTCCAAGGCCGTGAGGACCATGGTCTGCGCGTAGGTTGCCGGGTTAAGGAAATCAACCTTTGAGGTGTTGAACCAGTTCAGCGTCCCCAGCAAAACAAAGACCAGTACTGCTCCGCCTGTGAGCAGAGCGATCGATCTGCGCCGCGGATCGGCGAGGAAACGCATGGGGCGATTATAGAAGGAAATGAACTGAGGGGCTTTGAAATGCAAGGACTTCCTCGTCGGAACCCGCCGGCGCAATTCACCGTTGGCGCCTTTCTGTTCCCTGTTCCCTATTCCCTGCTCTTTAGATCTGCGAACAATCGAGCGGGCTCAGAATCAGGTTCGTGATATTGGTGACGATTGAGTCGAATGCGAAGCGCAGATCAGACGACAGCTTCTTCCAGGCCGGATCGTTCCGGAAAACATCCCACTTCGCATCGAGTTCGGCCAGGTCGGCAAAGCTGAGCATGTAAGTTAGGTTGGGCATGCGCGATCCAATGAGTGTGTCGCCAAAGAACACGGGATGGAATCCGGCGCTGAGGAAGATTTCAAATTCGCCGGAATGGAACATCTCAACTTTGCGCACGTGTTCGCCGTCGCTCGGGCTTTCATACGTGCGCAGTTGAAAGATGCGTTTGGCTTTGGTGGCTGCAGCGGCGGGCGGTGTAAGCTTGGGCCATCCTTTGAAAGCCGCAAGCAGCGAAACCTCCACGCGCTGAAAAGACGGTGCCGCGGAGGTCGCATTCCGGAAAGTGTCGGCCGCCTTCAGGAATTCCGCGTCCTCAGCCAGGCGCAAATCGAGCTCCGCCAGCGCCTCGACGGATGAGCCCGGAATTAGCAGCGAATATGCGGGTGTTTCAGGTCCGATATCGAGCTTGAATGCCCCAACCGGCCCCAGCCCCATCCGGCCCAGCGCTGGAAGCAACGCGCTGGAGAAATAGCTCTCGATTACCTTTAACTGTTGACCGCTGACGAGGTTATACCTGCGCAACTGGTAGAACTCGCGGCGCGTGCTCGGGGAAGCGTCGGAGGCCGGGGCGCTCGCAGACGATTCCTGACCGCCGGCCTTTGCGGCTGCGGCTAAGGTTGAAGCGGCAATGGATGCAGCAATAAATCGGCGGCGTTTCACTCGGTCCCCCGAGAGCGATTGTACCCGCCGGAAGGAGCAGGGGCCTTCAGGCCCGAAGCGAATAAGCCGCAACTATCTTGGCGCGCCCGTGTTTTTGAAAACCAGAAGCTGTGCCGAGCTTCAATGGTTTTTCGGCAACTCCCGCCGAAACCTGTGCCGCCGTTCCCCAAAAGGACGGCGGCATTTTTTGTGTCGATTGTCTGAATTGGGTCGGACTGCGCCACAGCTAAGCGGACTTGGACCCGTGACTGTCTTTCCGCGGTTCGAAAAGCCTCGGCCGAACAGCGACTAGGCTCTTGGGAACTTCGCGGCAGGCGCAATGAACCTGGTGCTCGCGATGCCATTGGATTCGCTCTTCCAACATGGCCTTTGGCGGCATCTTGTTCCGGTCGTGCCAGAGTTTGTTCACGGGTTTCTGCATTCACAAGTGGAATGGGGTGGCGCTATGGCAATTCCCGAACTTTGAGATCCTTGAACGTGATGGGGTAACCTTCGGATTCCAGACCGACGTAGCCCTTGTCGAGGCCCACCTTGGTTGTATTCACAACCTCGCCGTTCACAGCGAGAGTGCATGTGTCGCCGACGCAACGGATGTCGTAGGCGTTCCAATCCCCGGCCGGCTTGACCCGATTCTCCTTCATGTCTTTTTTCAAGTCGAAGTACGTGAGCTTCCCGTCGACCGGAGTTTGGCCGAAAATGTATCCGCCGTCGAGCTGGGTTTGAGCCTGGTGCCAAATGGAGCCATCGAGATTGTTACGGAGGAAGACGCCGCTGTTGTATTTGGGGTTGGGGGCGGTGACAGGTGTGAAGCGCCACTTGACGTGAAAGGTGAAGTTCGTGAACTCGCGGTTGTACCGCAGCCATTCGTGGCCGCCGTTGCCGTCGCAGACGATTTGACGCCTGGCGGAATCAATGTGCCACTGCGCGACTTGGCTGACAGGGTGGTCAGGCGGGATGGCCACTCGTGTCCAGGCGTCTTGTTGATTGGCGGGAAAGAAGTCGACTTTTTGAGCGGCGGCGGGCAGCACAGCGAGCAGAAGCGTGACGCAGGAAAGAAAGATCAACGCGTCAACCGGACAGTGTCCAGGTTTCCTGGTTTCGCTCAAAACTCGAATCATCGATTGTTCCCCCGCGGGCGCTCGCGCAAGTCTTTGTCTCGTATCACGAATCGAGAGGAATTGTAGCACCGGGCGTAAAGGTGAACTCTCCGACCCGCGACGTTGTATTCTTCGCTGGGTTTGCAGAGATCGCGCTAGCGCGCGATGAGGAACATCACCCAGCTGAACACGATCACCGAGCCGACAAAGAGCGCGAAACAATACGCGCCGTAGCGGAACATGCGTCTTGGGGTGTCGCGCATGGTGATGCCGAAGACGGTCGAGGCCGAGAGCGCGAACAGCAGGACCGCTGTGAAATGGGAGGGATGCATCAATGCATTTCTCCTTCACTCGTATCTCTTGTCAAAATCACGCGAGGTTGCGATTTCTTGAGGAAATCGCAACTTGACGGCAACTGCTCCGGCCGAGAACGGAAGGAGAAATGCATCAGGACTTCCTCCCCGTGCGCAGATTATGCGCGTCAACGGCGGCGATGATGTTCAACAGCCCCGCAACCTCGATAAACTTGGTGCCGTAGTCGGCCACCGTGGTCTGCACCGGCGTTCCGCCCCACCCGGCCGCGCGGCTCAGGAAGTAGAGCAGTCCGCTGCCGAGATCGCCGGCCATGCCGAGAATGTCGAGAATGTCCTGTCCGCTGGTGTACAGCTTGCCCTGCATGGCCAGGCCGAGCGCAAACATCGAGATGATGGAGACGGCGAGCAGTGCGCCGCGAATCGGCTTGCGAACCAGAAAATGTCCAGCCCCCGGCACCAGCCACCCTGCAATCAGCGGGAGGTAGACAAATCCTTGGCTTGTGGTATTAGCCGCGGCAGGCTTGCCCGCCGCGTTGGGCTTGTTCGGAGTGGTTGCCATTCCTCTATCGACTATACAAGACAGCGGGGCCAGCCGAGTTAGCGGAGTTGACGATGTAGGCGTCGCAAGGCCCGCGGTTCACGCCGAGGTCGCCCCAGTCACTGCGTCTCAGATGCGGACTAACTCCTGTTGCATGCGGCCCGTGACCCAGGCTTTACCGGGGGCCGTGATC
>Ga0181520_10006268_pt1 | contig 18332 bp, 12 predicted proteins | sample PEATcosm2014_Bin_29_FD_132451 | JGI IMG/M metagenome (GOLD analysis project Ga0181520, IMG submission 132451) | Peatland microbial communities from MTU Mesocosm Facility, Houghton, MI, USA - PEATcosm2014_Bin02_30_metaG | ecosystem: Environmental > Terrestrial > Soil > Wetlands > Peat | place...
CGCAGCCCCTCCGGCGCCAGCAACACCGTGCCCCTGCGCATCGGCCACCAGCTCTCCGCCGGCCTGCACCCCGTCACCAGCCCCGCCATCAGCCGCTCCGGCATGATCTACGCCACCATCTCCGGCCCCAGGGGCAAGCAGACCCCCGTCTCCATCGTTCGCATCAGCCCCGACGGCCGCGGCACGCCCTTTGTCACCGGAATCCTCAACGCGACCGGCCTCGCCTTCAACCCCGACGGCGATCTCTTCGTCACCTCCCGCGCCGAGGGCAACGTCTACCGCATCGACGACGCCGGCGAGACCACCCTCTACGCCGAAGGCATGGGCATCGCCACCGGCGCCGTCTTTGATACCGCCGGCAATCTCTTCGTCGGCGACCGCAGCGGCACGATCTTCAAAATCAACGCCGACCGCCAGATCTTTGTCCACGCCACACTCGAACCCAGCCCCGCCGCCTACCATCTTGCCGTGAATGCCGCCGGAACCCTCTTCGTTACCGGACCGACCCTCAGCTCCAACGACGCCATCTGGGCCATCGAGCCGGATGGCGAGGCGCGCCCCTGGTATCGCGGCCTCGGCCGGCCCCAGGGCCTGGCGCTCTCCAAAGACGGCGACATCTATCTTGCCGCCTGCCTACAGGGACAATGCGGCATCGTGCGCGTCACCCCGCAAGGCTCCGCCACCCTGGTCCTCTCCGGCGCAAATCTCGTCGGCATCGCCTTTTCCCCGCTGGGAACCGCGATCCTCTCCACCGGCGATGCCGTTTATGATGTGGACTTGGGAGTAGAAGGCCTAAATCTGTTTTGATACTTTGGACAGTTGTCAGTTCGGCTCTGCTGCTGATGGCTTTGCAGGCGTATCGGATCAAAATCTCGAATCAGAGGTACAATATGACCAGCGGAGGTCCGCATGGCAACGGCGCAAAACACTCTGGTCATCGATCTTGGTCCGTTACGGCAGAGCGTCGAAGACCGAGTCCAATCCGGCTCCTACACGAGTGCCGATGAAGTAATCCGCGCGGGCCTGCTCGCCTTGGAGCGCGAAGAGGCCAACCAGGATGAATGGCTGACAAAACTGGCCAAAGACGCTCTGGCAGATCCCCGGACCAGCGTTCCGGCAGCGCAGGTCTTTCGTGAGTTGCGGGCCAAATATGGTATTCCAGCAGGTGAGCCTGCATCTTGAAGCGGTATGAGGTTCATTTCCTCACCGGCGCGATCCACGATATCGATGCGCTCTTCTGTTATATAGCGGAAGAAAAAAGCTTTGAAGTTGCGGCTCGATATCTTGCAAGGATTGAGCGGATTTGCTTTTCTTTGGAGACACTTCCGCTGCGGGGAACGGCAGTCGCTGGAGAGGTTGCCGGTTTGCGCAGAATGGGATTTGAGCGCAGGGTGAGCATCCTGTTCAAAGTCGGAGAAAAGCGAGTCGAAATTCTTCGGATTCTATACGGCGGACAGAAAATTGAACCGGTGCTGGAGAAGCTGTTGGGAAATTAGCGCTCCCGTCCGCAGTGCTGAAGACGCTGGAAAAGAGGGCTATCTAGCAAGTCTCTCCAGCGAGGCCGTTTACGATGTGGACTTGGGAGTCGAGGGACTGAATCTGTTTTGACAGTTCTCAGTTGTCAGTTCTCAGTTGACAGTTGAAGGCGAAGACGCGCATTTGGTTGACTATCAGGATTATCACTAGGAGTAGGACGATGACTGAGATGTATAATCCGTCACCCTGGTGAGTTATTACAGGAATGGCTTGAAGGTTTGAACCTGACTATAACCGACTTCGCCAAGCACATCGGAGTATCGCGCGTCACGCTCTCTCGTATTGCCAATGGCAAAGCATCCATTACCGCGGATATGGCATTGCGATTTTCAGCGGCATTCGGGGATCGCCCCGCAATCTGGATGGATTTGCAGACGCAATATGACTTATGGCAAGCAAGCCGCAAAGCAATGCCCAAGATCAAGAAATATCCCATCGCTGCATAGTTGAGGTTCATCGTCTCGCCGGTATGAGTATCCGGACTTAAGACACCCGGATACCCACCTTGTAGTCAATTCTGATCACTTTCCGTTTGAGAATTTGACTGCCTAATTTCTTTGAGCTATCTTTTTGGTGCTACGAGGTCCTTCAGGATATTTGGCGGATGGCCCCGGCCTCGCGCTGTGCTTCTGCCTTGGTGCGGCTAGGTGGCAACCGCGTTCTCTTGCACGGGTGTGATTTGGATAGTTGCGCCCACCGCGTTGGCGTAACGCACCATGAAAGACAGACTCATCGGTTTGCTGCCACGTTCAATCTGAGCGATATAGGGTTGGGAGACACGTAGCGTCTTTGCGAGATTCTGCTGCGTCAGATTTGACCTTTGACGCGCGCGAACAAGCGCAAGCAGGGCAGCTTCTTCTTCGTAAGCGGCCTTGAATTTTGGGTCTTTGGCTGAACGTTTCTCAGCGTACTGCTTGATCCATGTCATCTCTTCCTCCTTTTGTCTTCCCATTGCTTCTTCCGTCTTTTCGCTGTTTCCAAAATATGCTGTGGCGCCTTTTGCCCTTGCTTTTTGTAAACCACCAACATCACCAAACGCTCAAAACCAGCAGTACGATCCTCGGCAAAAAACAACAATCGCCCCTGATAAGCGGGTTTGATGTGTCTCAGACGATAAAGTCCATCGCCGTAATCATCAATCTGAGCAGGAGATGGATTTCCCAATCCGCACTGCTCATAATGCTCCATGAGCGCTAAGAGTTTCGCCGCGTCCTTCGGCGGCAGCTCATCCAGTTCTTTTCGGATGGTGTCCTCATGGAAAGGTACAAACTCGCGCATCATAGAATACATTTATAACCTATAAGTTATAATCCTGTCAAGAAGAATCGTCTTCGATTTGCAGGTGGCCGGGTGGCATTTGGCCCGTTCATCAACTCCGAAGAATCGCTATGAGTCTTGAAATGCTGTGCCCTGTGTATCACGGTCTTATCGCGATTACGATACACTAACGATGATGAGCTACGGGCTTTTGACTGAGAACTGAGAACTGACAACTGCTTTATGAAATCCGAAATCATCGCCGTCGGCTCCGAGATGCTCACCCCCGTCCGTCAGGACACCAACTCCCTTTATCTGACGGAGAAGCTCAATGAGCTGGGCGTCACCGTGGCCTTCAAAACCATCGTCGGTGACCGCCAGCGTGATCTGGTCAACGCCATCCGCGCCGCCCTCGCCCGGACAGATATTGTCGCCATCATGGGCGGCCTCGGCCCCACCGAAGACGATCTCACCCGCGAAGCCGTCGCCGAGGCCCTCTCCATCCCCCTGCGCCGCGATCCCGATCAGGTTGTCGCTCTGGCCGCCCGCGCCGCCGGTTGGCGTATCCCCATGCCCGCCAACAACCTCAAACAGGCCGATGTGCTTGAAGGCGCCACCGTCTTGCCCAATCTCAACGGCAGCGCGCCCGGCCAGTGGCTTGACACCAGCTATGACGGCTATCGCAAACTGCTCATGCTCGTTCCCGGCCCGCCCAACGAATGCCGCCCGCTCTTCGATGCCGAGTGTCTGCCCCGTCTCCTCGCCCTGCTTCCCAAGCGCCACATCGCCAAGCGGACCCTGCGCGCCGCGATGATCCCCGAATCGAAGGCCGATGAGCTGCTCGCCCCCATCTACACCCAGTACACGGATGTGGAGACCACCATCCTCGCCCACGCCGGAGACATCCAGCTCTCCCTGCTCTGCGTCAAATCGAGCGAGGTGGCCGCAAAAAAACGTGTCGATGAGCTGGCGAACCGGATCGAAGAGGCGCTCGAAGACTGGCTCTACTCCTCCGACGGCGAACCTCTCGAACAGATCGTTCTTTACTATCTCGGCCTCCGCCAGGCTACCCTTGCCGTCGCCGAAAGCTGCACCGGAGGCATGATCGCCCAACGCATCACCTCCATCCCCGGCAGCTCGCGCTCCTTCTTCGGCGGCGCCATCACCTATTCCGACGAGTTGAAGACGCTCTTCGCCGGCGTCCCTCCCGATCTGATCGCCGATCAGGGCGCCGTTTCCAAAGATGTGGCCGAGGCTCTCGCCTACGGCATCCGCCGCCACACCGGCGCAACCCTCGGACTCGGCGTTACTGGCATCGCCGGACCCGCCGGCGCAACCGAAGACAAGCCCCTGGGCCGCGTCTACATCGCCCTCAGCGACGCCCAGAAAACCGACTCCATCGAGCGCACCTTTCGCGGCGACCGCGACCGCATCCGCCAATGGACCACCCAGCAGGCCCTCGACCTGATCCGCAGACGGCTGCGCTAAACGTCGAGATGACTCAAGCCTCAAGAGTCCGGTTCGGCTGCGCCTTTGATTTTTCCGCCGCGGGCGCTGAGAACCGGTTTTTGCCGCGGATTTCCGGTAAAATGGTTTGGAATGTCAAACAAAATTGCCTTTCTCTTTCCGGGGCAGGGTTCGCAGACCGTTGGTATGTGCCGCGAACTTGCCGAGCGTTTTCCCATTGCCCGCGAGACCTTTGCCGAGGCCGATGAAGCTGTAGGCTTTTCCCTTTCCAAGCTCTGCTTCGAGGGGCCTGAAGAAGACCTCAAGCTGACGGAAAACACACAGCCCGCTATCCTTACCGTGAGCATCGCCACGCTGCGCGTGCTGGCTCTGCATGGCATCGAGCCGGCGCTGGCCGCTGGTCACTCGCTGGGCGAATGGTCCGCCCACGTGGCCGCCGGAACGCTCGCTTTTGCCGATGCGGTGCGTTCGGTCAAGGCGCGCGGAAAGGCGATGCAGCTTGCCGTTCCCGCCGGCCAGGGAGGCATGGCCGCCATTCTCTCCCTCAGCCCCGAACAGATTGCCGAGGCCTGCGCGGAGGCGGCGCAAGAGACTGGCCTGATCGTCTCGGCTGCCAACTTCAATTCGCCCGCCCAGACCGTCATCTCCGGCGCGCTGGCCGCCGTCGAGAAGGCCGCCGAGTTGGCCAAATCCAAAGGCGCCCGCCGCGCCGTCATGCTCCCCGTCAGCGCGCCCTTCCATTGCGCCCTGATGCAGCCGGCTCAGGAAGAGGTAGCTCGCGTGTTGGCCGCCCTCCCGCTCGCCGATCCCCGCATTCCCGTTGCCGCCAACATCACCGGCGGCCTGGTTTCAACCGCCGCCGAGGTGCGCGACGTTCTCACCCGCCAGGTCACCGGCACGGTCAACTGGATCGAGTGCATGAAGTCGCTGATCGCCGCCGGTGCGGATACCTTCATCGAGATGGCTCCCGGCAAGGTCCTCTGCGGCCTGCTCAAGCAGATCGACGCTGCGCAGAAGCCCGGAAACAATGTCGAAGACGCCGCCAGCCTGGAGAAGACGCTCTCTGAGCTGACCGCCGCCAAAACCGCCGAATAAAAGCGAATGGGCCTCATGCTCACAGAGAGAATGAAGCCCATTTCCGCAACCGGTTCCCGCAGACGCGTCCCTCCTACGGTCCCAGATAAAGCTGCACATCATCTGGAGAGAAGTTCAGCGAATGCGTCTTGGGATCGTAGTCCAGATCCAGCGCCTTGCTCTTGCGGCCATTGATGTAAAGGGCCATCAGCAGCACATTGCCGTGCATCGTCGCCGCGGCAATCTTGTAGCTGTGAATCGGGCCGTAATCGTTATCGGGACTCATCGGCCCCCAATCCTTTTCAAAGCGGTCGAAGGGATACCCGGCGTGCTGCGCCGGATGCCGTTGCCAGTCCTTGTCATGGGTCCAGACGCCGTAGGCCGCGGGCAGATCGTTTTTTTCAATATCGGTAAAGAAAGCCTTCACCACCATCCGGCCCCGCAGGTGGTTGTTCCAGTTCCAGGGCAAATCCACCGGATGGCCGGCCACCAGCCAGAAACCCACAATCAAAACAAACAGCACTCCCGCCGCGCTGATGATAATTACACGCCGGCGGCGATCCTGTGTGTAATCGAACTCTGGTGCGTCAAGCAGGGTCATGATGTGGAATCCTCAAACTGGGGTCGGAGATCGGGAGCAATACCCCGGTCATTCCAGAATAAACTGTCTACCCCGCTTCTATAGACACCGGGAGATCGCTAACAGTTCCCATGACGAGCCTGCCACGCCACTTCCCTGCAATCGCAAACTGATCTCTGACTCCCGATCTCTAGTCTTTGCTGTAGATCGTCCTGCTCTTCTCCGCGTGCCGTTCCAGAGCCAGTTCGATCAGCCGGGTAATCAGCTCCTTGTAGGCGATTCCGCTTGCCTCCCACAGCTTCGGATACATACTGATGCTGGTAAATCCCGGCAGCGTATTCACCTCATTCAAGAAGATGCGGCGCTTACCCTCCGGCTCCATCAGGAAGTCCACACGCGCAAGCCCCGACAGATCGCAGGCCCGGAATGCGGCCACAGCCATCTCCCGGATCTGCTTCGTCTCGGCCTTGCTCAGCTTGGCGGGAATCACCGGAACCGAGCCTTCCGAGAGATACTTGGCTTCGTAGTCGTAGAACTCCTTGCCGGGAATGATCTCGCCCACCACGCTCGCTCGCGGGTCGTCGTTGCCCAGCACCGCAACCTCCAGTTCGCGCGCCTTGGCCTTTTTCCCGCCCACGCCCTCCTCCACCACCAGCTTGCGATCCCATTTCGCGGCCTCGGTCAAAGCCAGCCCCAACTCCTTGCGATCGTGGGCCTTGCTGATGCCCACCGAGGAGCCAAGATTGGCCGGCTTCACAAAAACTGGATACTTCAGCGCCGCCTCGACCTTCGCAACAGCCTTGCGCGGCGACTGCTCCCACTCGGAGCGCAGCAGCGTCACGTGCTTGACGATCGGCAGCCGGGCGTTGGCGAAGAGACGCTTCATCACGTCCTTGTCCATCCCTGCCGATGAACCCAGCACCCCCGATCCGACATAGGCAATCCCCGCCAGTTCGAAGAGTCCCTGGATCGTCCCATCCTCGCCAAAGGTTCCATGCAGTACCGGAAAGACGACGTCGAGGGATTTGCCATTCAGATGCAGGTCTGCCGGAGCATCGGAACCGCACGCCACCGTGCTCTGCGCCGGCTCCGGGGGCATCAGTGTGGGAATGCCCTCGTGCAGCAGCCTGGCTCCGGGCGTGGAATCGGGATCGCCAGCACGCAAACGCCGCTCCGCCGCGCGATCATTGCCTTCCAGCAGGCCATGCGCATCCGCTGCGGCCAGCCAGCGGCCCTCCCGGGTGATGCCAATCGGCACCACATCGAACTTGCGGCGATCAATCGCCTTCAAAATCGAAGCCGCCGAGAGCAGCGATACCTCATGCTCCCCGCTCCGCCCGCCAAAGATGATTCCTACCCTGAGTTTTTTTGACATTTCTCTCTATTTGATTACCGTTGTTGGTGCGCGAAAGATTGCTTTTATGCAATCCAGATTGACTACCGCAATTTGCACGTGAGTCTTTTCAAGAAATTTGGAGCCTGTATAGATAGGATTACCTTCCGTAAAGATGCCTCGCACCGTGTCAACTGGCTGTGCTTCAGAATCCCGGAGAATCTGATGAAGGCATCGAATGACTGCACAGTCCAAGCGCCGTCTCCAGTCTTCGGGTCCATTCACTGGCAGTAAACCACCCTCTGGGATGGTTCCCAGCAAACTCCGATGGGCATCTCTCAAATTTTCAAGAGAATCTTTGGTCGTGAGGTCAAGGCATAGCCCTAAATCAATCACTGCACCCACAACAAAGGGATTGCGAACTCTCTCGCCGCGTTTGTGCTTCTCCTGCGCAAACTCCAACGCCCTGTGCGGATTGGATTCCCAAAAATATACACCGGGACCAAGCCAATCAAAGTCATTTTCACTCGGTTTGAACGACGCGCTTCCAGAGAGCAATCTCTTACCCAGATCACGGTCGCAGCCATGATAGGCGAGCACGAAACTGGTGGAGAGATGATGCACGATCTAGCGGTAGTTTTTTGTGAGTTTGCCGTTGGGAGTGTAAATTCCCATTTTGACCAAAACCGCCAGCGCGGTCTCAGGCGACTGAGTGGCCTTCCGAGTGAAGGCTTTCGCTGCACGCTTGAACTCGCGTGTGAAGCTATCGCTCCGAAGATCGAGCTTCGCGGCTGCGTTCTTGGTCGATACCGGAACTCTTCTGGCCATTTCTGCTGCCCCCAGTCTTCCTTCTTCAATTGTAACCCGCTCCCCTGATACTCCGAAGAGCGGTTGGCTCCCCGCCTACAGGATCTTCTTCCCAAATGCCGAGCAGGCCAGTTCCACGGCAAGTTCCGCAGTGCGGTTATGTTCGTCGATCACTGGGTTCACCTCCACGATCTCGAAGCTCAGCAGCCGGCCGTGATCGGCGATGATCTCCATCGCTAAGTGGGCCTCGCGATAGGTGGCTCCGCCGCGCACCGGCGTGCCCACTCCGGGCGCGTCCTCCGGGTCGATCCAGTCCATATCCAGCGAGAGATGATACCCGGCGGTTCCGCGTCCGGCCGAGCGCAGCGCCTCTTCCATTACCGTTCTCATGCCGCGCTCGTCGATGTCGCGCATCGTATACACCTCGGTGATGCCGGCGCGCCGGATATTCTCCCGCTCGCCGGCGTCGATGTCGCGCAATCCAATCAGCACCGTGTTCTCCGCGGCAATTTTAGGCGCGAAGCCGAAGTTATTGCCCAGCGCTTCGGGGCCTAGCCCTAAAAGCGCGGCCAGCGGCATTCCATGCACATTGCCTGAAGGCGAGCTATCCGGCGTGTTGATGTCGGAGTGGGCATCCAGCCAGATCACGCCGATCTTCTGCCCCCGGCGGCGATAAAACTCCGCCATTCCGGAGATCGAACCGGCCGCCAGCGAGTGATCGCCTCCCAGCAATAGAGGCGTCATGCCCTCTTCCAGGGCCTTCACCACGGCCTCCGCCGTGCGGGTGCACGTCTCAGTGATCTCCCGCAGATAATGCGCGCTTTCATTGCCCGCCGTCTGCGTCTCGGCGATCTCCACCGGGATATTGCCGCCGTCGGTCACCTGGAGGCCCAGAGCCTCCAGCCTCCGCTCCAGACCAGCCACACGCACCGCCGACGGCCCCATGTCCACGCCGCGCCGGCTGGCGCCCAGGTCGAGAGGCACACCGATCACTCGGAGAGGCCGGGGAGACTGAGTCTGCGCGCCGGGACGAATCGGAGCCGTTTGGGAAATCTCGGTGATCTTCGCCATGAATTCATCTCCTAGCTGCACGATCCGGATTGCCGCCACCAGAGCCTGTTATGAACCTTCGCGCAAGTGCCGCGCGAAAATTTGTCGAGTTCCACTCTACACAGTCATTTAACCAGATTCCTTCTGGAGTAAGATAAGAACTTGCCAATAATCGATGTCGATCAGGAGCGCCAGAACTTCCAGAAGTTCCAGAAACGGTAATTTCTCCCCCTGCATTGCCGATAAGTACACTTGGGCCAGCTAAGACAACAATTTGTGACGGCGATTCTTTTCTATGAAAAGATGGATGGCTGCAATCTTGGTGGTTATCGCAGGGACGGCGGGCGCTTGGTCATCGGCTCCTGCCCCGATGACCTCACTGCGCCAGATTCACGCGCTTTCCAACGGCGAGGGCGACAAAGGCTATGCAGTGGCCTTCGAGGCGACGGTCACCTTCTACCGCAGCGATGAACATATGCTTTTTGTTCAAGATGGCGACGTGGCCATTTGTATTTCGGCCACCACCGACCTTGAACTGCTCGCTGGCGATCGAGTTCTGATCCGGGGAATTACGGCAGGCAGCTTTAACCCCATTATCATCAGCAAGGACATTACCGTACTCCAGCACGGCACCTTGCCAAAATCCGTGCCGGCTACCTTCAAGGAGCTGGTCAAGGGTGAATTCGACTGCCGTCTGGTCACGGTGCGGGGAGTGATCCGCGCCGCTGATCTGGAAGCCAGACAAAGCTGGCAGCATCATGCGATCACCGAAATCCAATTCAGCACAAACTCCGGTCCCGTCAGGGCATTCGTGGACACCGACGACTTGAAGACGCTCCGGGGGGATTTGGACTCCTCGGTCGAGATCACCGGCGTCTCCGCGGGTATGTTCGACGACAAGATGCAGATGACCGGGACGGTGCTTTATGTGCCCAGTCTTGCGCACATCAAGGCACTCACCCATCCCAAAGCCAATCCCTGGTCGGTGCCGGTCACGCCGCTGGACAAGATTCTTGCCTCCTACGATATGAGCGACCGCACGCCGCGAATTCGTGTTCATGGAACCATCACGTATTACCAGCCCGGTCATGCCATCGTGCTGCAGGACGGGCTGAAGAGCCTGTGGGTTCAGACCTTGAGCAACGAATCGCTGCGGATCGGCGATCAGGCCGATGCCATCGGATTTACCGACGCGCACGACCGCTTCATGTCGTTGATCGATGCGGAGATTCTGGATAGCCATATCGCATCGCCCATCACGCCGAGGCCCTCGACATGGAAGCAGTTGGCCGAATGGAGCAGCAATTCACCCGATGGCCATCAGAATGATCTGGTTTCGATCGAGGGGAGGGTGATTACCGAGGTGCGCGAGGCGACGCAGGATGAGTTTGTCGTGGACTCCGATGGAGGGCTGTTCACGGCGATCTACCGTCACCCGCCCAGCGCCGACGATCTCCCGCCGATGGTGAAGATTGCATTGGGCTCCAGAATTCGCTTGACGGGAATTTGCACCCGAACGGATACCAAGTCGGCGATACCGGGCAAAGAGGAGCCATTCGATATTCTGCTGCGCTCATTTGATGATATTGAGGTTCTGGCAAAGCCTTCCCTGCTGAATATCCGCAATCTGATCCTTGTGGTTGGCATGCTCTTCGGCGTCATTATTGCGGTAGGCATCCGGGGATGGGCCATCGAGCGCAAAGTGCGCCGGCAAACTACCCTGCTGGCGGCCCTGGAGCGTCGCCGCAGCCGCATCCTTGAGGAGATCAATGGTTCGCGGCCTCTGGCGGAGATTCTGGAGGGGATCACCAAACTGGCCTCCTTTCAACTCAATGACGCTCCCTGCTGGTGCGATGTTACCAATGGGGCGCGGCTGGGCAACTACCCTCAGAACCAGCACCAGATGCGTATTGTCAGCGAGGAGATTCCCGCCCGCTCCGGGCCTCCGCTGGGCACGATCTCGGTCGCGCTCAGCTCACTGACACCGCCCAATGCCGAGGAAACCGATGCCCTCTTGATGAGCGCAAAGCTGGCCACTCTGGCCATTGAAACCCGGCGCCTCTACTCCGATCTGCTTCACCGCTCGGAGTTCGATCTGCTGACCGACATCCACAACCGCTTTTCGCTGGAGAAACGTCTGAGCGAGCAGATCAGCGATGCGCGCGCGACGGCGGCGATCTTCGGGTTGATCTACATCGACCTGGACGGCTTCAAGCAGATCAACGACATCCACGGCCACCAGATCGGCGATCTCTATCTGCAAGCCGTGGCGCAGCGCATGAAGAGCCAGCTTCGGCCTCACGACACCTTCGCGCGGCTCGGCGGGGATGAATTCGCCGCCCTCGTTCCCATCGTGCGCAGCCGGGCCGAGGTCGAGGAGATTGCGCAGCGGCTGGAACGCTGCTTCGATGAACCGATTCCGATCGAGAATCTCGTTCTTCGCGGAGCAGCCAGCATCGGTCTCGCCCTCTACCCGGAAGACGGCACGAACACAGACAGCCTGCTGAATGCCGCCGATGTGGCGATGTACAGCGTCAAAAAGGCAAAGAAGCAGGCCGTTGAGCTTGCCGCCGCCGATCCGGCGTCTGTGGCTTGAATCCGCTATTCTTCGCTAATTTTTTGCAAGAGATGGGAATGGCAGGAGTTGCAATTCTGTTTTCGGAAAATGGAAGGCAATCTTCGACGCTCTTAGCCGTTCCGCCCATCCGGCGCTTGGAATATGGCTTCGATTGGCGGATTTGTGCAATGACGTAGAGAACGCTTAAAATCCCCTCACCTGTTTTTCCAACTGGATTCAGCCATCCCGCTGGTCCTGAGTGATTCATCCGCGGATGCTGCCGATAGGAGTATTTGGGAGCCAAAAGTAGAACTTTCATTCGACCCAATTTTTCGATGAAGAGACTGATCTCAGCGTTCGTTGTCATTATCGGATGTGCCGCTGCCGCCTCTCAGGCACAGCCCGCGCCGCTGACCTCCCTGCACGCCATTCACATGCTCTCTCATGCGGAGGCTGCCAAGAATCCGCCAGCCGCCTTCGAAGCCACTGTGAACTACCGGCGTATCCACGAAACGGCTCTCTTTGTTCAGGATGGCGGTGATGGCATCTATGTGAACGCCAGTGTGACGTTCAATCCGGTTCCCGGCGATCGCATCTTCATCAAGGGCCAGGTTCATGATAGCTTCCGGCCCATTGTGGTTGCCGACAGCATCGTAGTCCTTCATCATGGCGCCCTGCCCAAGGCCGTGCCAGCGACCTTCGATGATCTGATCCATTCCCTGCGCGATTGTCAGCGCGTTTCGGTGCGCGCACACGTTCAAAGCGCCGACCTCGGATTGAGCGCGGACGAAAATGATATTCACCTGGTTCTGACCGTCGATGGAGGCACCATCAATGCCTACATAAATAGCGCCGATCCAAAGGTGTTGAGCCAGCTTCTGGATGCCGAGGTTGAGGTTTCCGGCGTCGCCCAGGCAAGATTCGATGGCAAGATGCAGCAGACCGGCATCTCCCTCACCATCCCCTCTCTTGATGACTTGAAGATCATCAAGCGCGCCACAACCAGCCCCTGGTCGCTGCCTGTCACGCAGATGGACGAGATTTTTACAAACTACCATGTGCAAAATCTCAGCCGCAGAGTTCATGTCCAGGGCACCATTACGTACTATCAGCCCGGCTCGGCCATTGTTCTGCAGAGCGGATCCAAAAGCCTCTGGGTCATGACCGTGCATGAAAAGCCGCTGCAAATCGGTTCACTGGCCGACGCGACCGGTTTTCCCGACATACATGACAACTTCCTCTCGTTGTCGGACGGCGAGGTTAAGCAAAATCCGGTCTTTGCTCCTGTCACACCGCAAGCTGTGACCCGAAGCCAGCTCACCTCAAGCAGGTATATCTTCGACCTGGTTTCCATCGAAGGGCAAGTGGTGATGGAGGTTCGAGAAGAAGCGCAGGATGAGTATGTCCTGGTCTCCGATGGACAGGTCTTCTCCGCGATCTACCGGCATCCGGACGTAGCAAACCTGCATCCGCTGCCCATGAAAGAGATACCGCTCGGCTCCAAGGTCAGAGTCGCGGGAATATGCATCGTGGGGGATTCAAATCCCTGGAACCGCGATGTCTCCTTCAATATCCTGATGCGCACGCCCAGTGACATCGCCGTCATCGCCGGGCCTCCGATGCTGAACATTCGCAGCATGATTCTGCTGGCCGGATTGCTTCTCGTCCTGTTCCTCTTTGTAGGCATCCGAGGCTGGATCTTTGAGCGTAAAGTGCGCCGCCAGACTGCCATTCAGGCTGCCATCGAACAGCGCCGCAGCCGCATTCTCGAAGATATCAACGGTTCCAGCTCCCTGGCGGAGATTCTGGAAAAGACGACCGAGATGATCTCCTTCATCCTCAATGGAGCTCCCTGCTGGTGCGAGGTCACCGATGGCGCGCGGCTGGGAGAATCGCCGGATGCGGCGAAAGGGATGCGGCTGGTCTACGAAGAGATTCCTGGCCGCGCCGGTCCGCCGCTAGGAAGGCTCTACGCCGCCTTCGATCCGAAGACACCGCCGTGTGCGGCTGAGAATGAAGCGCTAGTTGTCGGCACTCGGCTGGCCACACTGGCCATCGAGACCCGCAGGCTCTACTCCGATCTCCTGCACCGCTCGGAGTTCGATCTGCTGACCGACATCCACAACCGCTTCTCGCTGGAGAAACGCCTGGATGCCCTGATCGACATTGCCCGCCAGAATGCCGGTATCTTCGGATTGATCTACATCGATCTCGATGGCTTCAAACAGGTCAACGACTTCTATGGCCACCAGATCGGCGACTTGTTTCTACAGGTGGTGGCGCAGCGCATGAAGAACCAGCTTCGTCCCCATGATACCTTCGCACGGCTGGGCGGCGACGAATTTGCCGTACTCCTGCCAACGGTGCGCAATCGCGCCGGAGTCGAGGAGATTGCCCAGCGTCTTGAGCACTGCTTCGATGAACCGCTGATTCTCGAAGAGAACACCGTGCGCGGAGCAGCCAGCTTTGGCGTTGCCCTCTACCCTGAAGACAGCGCCACCCGGGACGGAATCCTGAATGTTGCGGATGCCGCCATGTACGCAGCAAAAAATGCCAAGCGCATTCTCCGCTGAACTCCGGCTGGCGTTGCTTCACTCGTAGATTTTCGTGCACGCGCACAACAAAAAGCCCGGCTTGCGCCGGGCCTCTTGTGTCGATGAGCAGATGAAAAGGAGCGCCTGCCGAAGCCGCTGTCTTCACCGCGGTTGGTCACTCGGCGGCCATCTCTTCGGCTTCGCCCTCCTGGCGCATCAGCTCCAGTTCGCGCTCGGCGGCCTCGATCTCCGCCGTAACCTCTTGCTGTACGCGAGCCGCCGCCGCCTCCAGCTCCGGCGAGAGCTGTACGTTGCGATAGTATTCCAACCCCGTTCCCGCTGGAATCAATCGTCCGACGATGACATTCTCCTTCAAGCCGCGCAGGCTATCCACCGCTCCGTTGATGCTGGCTTCGGTGAGCACGCGCGTCGTCTCCTGGAAGCTGGCTGCGGAGATGAAGCTGTCAGTCGAAAGCGAGGCCTTGGTGATGCCCAGCAGTAGCGGACGCCCGGTTGCCGGACGGCCTCCCTGCGCCATCACGCGATCATTCTCCTCACGGAAGCGGAAGCGGTCCACCTGCTGCTCCAAGAGGAAGTTCGTCTCGCCCACATCGTCGATCCTCACCCAGCGCAGCATCTGCCGGACAATCACTTCAATGTGCTTGTCCGAGATCGCCACGCCCTGCAAACGATAGACTTCCTGAATCTCGTTCACCAGGTACGACTGCAACTCCTTTTCACCCAGCACATCGAGAATGTCATGCGGATTCAGCGGGCCGTCCATCAGCGGATCGCCTGCGCGCAGACGCTCGCCCTCCTGGACGTTCACGTGAATGCCGCGCTGTACCGAGTATTCCTTCTCGTCGCCGTTATCCGCAGTCACATAAATCTTGCGCTGGCCCTTCGACACTTCGCCGAAGCGAACCACGCCGTCGATCTCGCTGATGATCGCGGTTTCACGCGGCTTGCGCGCCTCGAAGAGTTCGACAACGCGCGGCAGACCGCCGGTGATGTCCTTGGTGCGTGTGCTCTCCTTGGGAATCTTCGCCAGCACATCGCCCGGCCCAACTTCGGCCCCATCCTCAACCATCAAGTGAGCGCCGCGAGGCAGCAGATACCGCTTGTGGCCCTTCGAGTTCTTGACCACAAAGGTTGGCTGCCGCTTTTCGTCGGGAGCATCGGCAACTACCCAGCGCGAGAGGCCGGTCACTTCATCGACTTCCTCGTTGAGCGTGATGCCTTCCTGCAAATCCTTGAACTGAACTGTGCCGCCGATCTCAGTAAGGATCGAGTAGGTGTATGGATCCCACTCGGCCAGCAACTGGCCAAGCTGCACTTGTTCGCCATCCTTCACCTTGAGGCGGGCGCCGTAGACCACCTGATAGCGCTCTTTCTCGCGGCCACGGTCGTCCTGAACGGCAATCGAACCGGAGCGGTTCATCGCCACCAGGGTGCCATCTCTGCTCTCCACATAGCTCAAGTTAATGAAGCGCACAACGCCCTTGTTCTTGGCGTCCAAGCGCGACTTGTCCTGCACGCGGCTGGCCGTGCCGCCCACGTGGAAGGTACGCATTGTCAACTGCGTTCCCGGCTCGCCGATCGACTGCGCCGCAATCACGCCGCAGGTCTCGCCCAGTTCCACCATCCGCCCCGAACCCAGGTTGCGCCCGTAGCAGAGCGCGCAGACGCCGCGCCGCGACTCGCAGGTCAGCACAGAGCGGATCTTCACCTTCTCCACGCCCGCGCCTTGAATCGCCGAGGCGATCTCCTCGTCGATACCCTGATTCACGTCCACCACAATGTTGCCGTCGTAGTCCTTGATCCTCTCCAGCGACACGCGGCCGATGATGCGGTCGCGCAGCGGCTCGATGATCTCGCCCGACTCGACGATCGATCCGACATAAATGCCCTCGACCGTGCCGCAATCATACTCGGTCACAATCACGTCCTGAGCCACGTCCACCAGGCGGCGCGTAAGATAGCCGGAATCGGCCGTCTTCAGCGCGGTGTCCGCAAGACCCTTGCGCGCGCCGTGCGTCGAGATGAAGTATTCGAGCACCGTCAAACCTTCGCGGAAGTTCGCCGTGATCGGCGTTTCGATGACCTCGCCCGAAGGCTTGGCCATCAGTCCGCGCATACCGGAAAGCTGGCGAATCTGCTGCTTCGATCCGCGAGCGCCGGAGTCGGCCATGATGTAAATCGGATTGAAGGCGCCCTCGTCGTCGGCGCGCTTCATGTTGCCGAACATCTCATCGGCCACCTTATCCGTCACCGCCGACCACATCTGAATGACCTTGTTGGAGCGCTCGCCGTTGGTGATGGCGCCGTCCATATACTGCTTTTGCACCTCGATCACCTTCAGATCGGCCTCGCGCACAACCGTGTACTTGCTGTCGGGAATGACCATGTCATCCAGGCCCACCGACAATCCGGAGCGCGTAGCGTAGCGGAAGCCCATCTCCTTGATGCGATCCAGCATTCCCACGGTCACTTCCAGGCCCAGGTTCTGGTTGCAATAGTTCACCAATTGCCCGATGCCCTTCTTCTTCAGCAAGCCGTTGACGTACGGCATTCCCTCCGGCAGCGCGTCATTCAGAATCACGCGGCCCACCGTGGTCGAAATGTACTGCTTGTTGAACTCGACCGGTTCGACGTGCGTCAGATCCTGATCGTCGTAGGCTGTGGTCATATCCAGCACCATACCGGTATAGCGCAGGCGGACCGGAGTCAGCGTCTCCACTTCCTTGGCTTCGAGCGCCATCAATACCTCTTCGGTATTGGCGAAGACGCGGCCCTCGCCCTTGGCGTTCTTCTTGGCCTTGGTCAGATAGTAGAGGCCGAGGACCATATCCTGCGAAGGCACGGTGATCGGCTGGCCCGATGCCGGCGACAAAATGTTATGAGAGGCCAGCATCAGCACGCTGGCTTCAATCTGCGCCTCGGGCGAGAGCGGAATGTGGACCGCCATCTGATCGCCGTCAAAGTCGGCGTTGAAGGCCGTGCAGACGAGCGGATGAATCTTGATCGCCTTGCCTTCCACCAGCACCGGCTCAAAGGCCTGAATGCCGAGGCGATGCAACGTGGGCGCGCGATTCAGCAGCACGGGATGGTCCTTGATGACCTCTTCAAGAATGTCCCACACCACCGGCTCCTGCATCTCGACCATCTCTTTGGCTTGCTTGATGGTGGTGCAGTGGCCCGTCTGCTCCAGGCGATGATAGATGAAGGGCTTGAAGAGTTCGAGCGCCATCTTCTTCGGCAATCCGCACTGGTGCAACTTCAGTTCAGGACCGACGACGATCACGGAACGGCCCGAGTAATCCACGCGCTTGCCGAGCAAATTCTGTCTAAAGCGTCCCTGTTTGCCCTTCAGCGTGTCGGAGAGGGACTTGAGCGGACGGTTGTTTGCACCGCGCAGCACGCGGCCGCGGCGGCCATTGTCAAAGAGCGCGTCCACCGCCTCCTGCAACATCCGCTTCTCATTGCGCACGATCACTTCCGGCGCGTGAAGATCCATCAGCTTCTTCAAGCGGTTGTTGCGGTTGATGACGCGGCGATAAAGATCGTTCAAATCCGAAGTGGCAAAGCGTCCGCCATCCAGCGGCACCAGCGGGCGCAGCTCGGGAGGAATTACCGGCAGCACATCCAGAATCATCCACTGCGGCTTGTTGTCGCTCTTGCGGAAGGCTTCGACAACCTTCAGCCGCTTGGCGTACTTCAGCTTCTTCTGCGCGGATGTTTCAGTCTTCATCCTTTCGCGCAGCTCAATGCCCAGCTCGTCGATCTGCACGCGCTTGAGCAGCTCCTTGATCGCCTCCGCGCCCATCATCGCCTTGAAGCCTGAAGGACGGAATTGCGCATCCAGCTCGCGGTACTTGGCCTCGTCCTTGATGATCTCGCGTTCCTTCACCGGCGCGTCACCCGGATCGACCACCACATACGACTCGAAGTAGAGAATCCCTTCCAGATCGCGCAGGGAGATGTCGAGCAGGTGACCGATGCGCGAGGGGAGTCCCTTGAAGAACCAGACATGAGAACACGGCGACGCCAGCTCGATGTGGCCCATGCGCTCGCGGCGCACCTTGCTCACCGTCACTTCCACGCCGCACTTGTCGCAGATCACGCCGCGATGCTTCA
>Ga0181520_10006270_pt1 | contig 18327 bp, 15 predicted proteins | sample PEATcosm2014_Bin_29_FD_132451 | JGI IMG/M metagenome (GOLD analysis project Ga0181520, IMG submission 132451) | Peatland microbial communities from MTU Mesocosm Facility, Houghton, MI, USA - PEATcosm2014_Bin02_30_metaG | ecosystem: Environmental > Terrestrial > Soil > Wetlands > Peat | place...
GGTTGAACCAACATTCATGAACAGGGGCTCAACTCGACAATCGGTTCTGTGTGCCGTGTCCGCCAGTCCGGAATGCCTAATGAACCGCGGAGAGCTCCACCGTCTTAGGACGGGTTCACCAGCACATCGCTCACGGCCCAGTGGGTCGGATTCTACCCCTCCGCGCAATTGCGCCGCCTACGCCTCAAGCTCAAATGCCGTATCCTGACCTAGGTGTACCCAGTCCTCTTTCACATCGGATCGATTCTCATCCCGGCCTATGGCGCCTCCGCCGCGCTGGGCGTGCTGCTGGCGCTGTTTCTGACGCAGCGCACGGCGCGCACCGCCGGGCTCAACGCCGGCCAGGTGTGGAACCTGTGCGTGGTGGCGCTGTTTGCGGCCCTGGTGGGCTCGCGGGTGCTGCTGGTGGCCCTCAACTGGACTGCGCTGCGCCTCCATCCCTCGTGGATGCTGGGTGTGGCTATGATTCACCATCCGCTGCTGGCAGCCTTCGGCGTGCTGGTCGCGGCCGTGGCTGCCCTTCTCTATGGGCGCTGGCAGCGGTTGCCCTTGTGGTCCACCGCCGACGCGCTGGCCGCGCCCGTGGCCCTTGGATTGGCTTTCGAGCAGTTCGGCACGCTGCTGGCCGGGTCTGGCTATGGAACGGGGACAGCCGGCGGGGCTGCGGCGCACTGGGCGATTACCTACACGCATCCGCTGGCCGCGCGCTGGAGCGGCACGCCGCTGGGCATTCCGCTGCATCCGGTACAGGCCTACGCAGCCTTGGCGTTTCTCGTGCTCTCCGTCTTCCTGCTCGCCTGGCTGCCGTTTCGCCGCCAGCCGGGCGACGCGTTCGGGCTCTTGCTGATGGGCGCCGGAGTGGCTGTTTTCTTCACCGAGTTCTGGCGCGATCGCGAGGGGCGCGGCGCCTTGTTGAGCGGCGCGCTCGATGGACCGCAGGTGGCGGCGGTGGCGCTCGTAATCGCCGGGGGGCTGGTGCTGCTGGAGCACAAATCTTCAGTTGAGGGCCGTGGTTTTCCACCCTCCAGCCTGAACGAAAGCGAAACTCCAGAGCACGCGGCAATTGCAGCATCAGAAACGAAAGACGAGGGCGCACATGGCTGATTTATTGCGTACGATCGAAGCGCCTGCGGAGGCTGCGGGGCAACGGCTTGATCAATTTCTTACCGCGCAACTTGAAGGCGTGAGCCGCTCGCGCGTCCAGATGCTCATGGACCAGGGCGACGTGCTGGTCGACGGAAAGCGCGAGAAGGCTTCGATGAAGCTGCGCGGGGGCGAGCGCATCGACATCATCGGCGAACCGCGTCCCGCGCCGCTCAAGGCCATGGCGGAAGACATTCCGCTGGATGTGGTGTATGAGGATGCCGACCTGGCGGTGGTCAACAAGCCGGCCGGGATGATGGTGCATGCCGGCTCGGGCCAGAATGAGGACGCCCGCAACCGCGGCACGCTGGTCAACGCGCTCCTCTTCCGGTTCAAGGCGCTTTCCTCCACCGGCGGCGACCTGCGCCCCGGCATCGTACACCGGCTGGACAAGGACACTAGCGGCCTTATCGTCGTGGCCAAAAATGACCGCGCCCACGCGGCTCTGGGAGAGATGTTTTCCAGCCGCCAGATGAAAAAAACCTACATTGCGCTCGTCCAGGGAAAGGTCGAGCGGGCCAGGGGCACCATCAACGCCGGGGTCAGCCGTGACCCGGTCCGGCGCACGCGCATGACGGCGCAACCCCAGGACAACTCCCGAACAGCCGTCTCCCATTACGAAGTAGTGCGCCGCATCGAGACGCGCTTTGGCAAGTTCACCCTGGTCAAGGTGCGCATCGAGACCGGCCGTACCCACCAGATTCGCGTACACATGGCGTCGATCGGCCATCCGGTGGTGGGCGACACGCTCTATGGCGGCGCCGGCCAGTTGACTGACCAGGTGGCCGCGCAGGCCGCCCAGTCCAAGGCGGCGCGCCGCAAGGCACAGCCCGAGAGGCTGCGCCTGGGCAGGAACTTTCTTCATGCCGCGCACCTGGAGTTTACGCATCCGCTGACGGGCAAACTGCTCAAGCTCGAGGCCCCCCTGCCGGCGGAACTTGAGGCCTTCCTCACCCTGCTGGAAAGTGCTCCGGCCAGCACACAATTATGACGGCTGCACAGGATTGGCGTGAACCCCAGTCGGAATTGATAATATGAGGAAGCTATGAACAGAAAGATTTCAGGACTCGTGTTTGCGGCGTTGTTTGCCGTGGCCGCCCTCGACGCGCAGCAGCCCGCAGCCCCCCCGGCGCAATTTCCCGCCGCCCAGCAACCGCCAGCCCAGTCTGCCCAGGCCGATGCGGGCACGCCCACCCTCCGGTTGAGCGTGAATGAGGTCAACCTCATCTTCACCGTAACCGACAAGCACGGGCACTATATTCCCAACCTGCAGCAAAGCGACTTTGCGCTGCTGGACGATCAAAAGGCGCCAGCCAGCGTCAAGGACTTCCGCCAGCAGATCAATCTTCCTCTGCGCGTGGGCATTGTCATTGACGCCAGCACCTCGATCCGCACCCGCTTTCAATTCGAGCAGCAGTCGGCCACCGAGTTCCTGCTGCAAATCCTCAAGGCCCGCAGCGATCGCGCCTTCGTCATGGGGTTCGACGTTACGCCCACCGTCACCCAGGACTGGACCAACAACCTCGACGGCCTGGAAACGGGCATCAACCGGTTGCGCCCCGGCGGCGGCACGGCGCTGTTCGATGCCGTCTATACCGCGTGCCGCGACAAGCTGCTCACCGAGCGCGGCCCGGAACCAGTGCGCAAGGCCATGGTGCTGATCTCCGACGGCGACGATAACCAGAGCCGCGTCCGCCCCGACGAAGCCATCAAGGAGTGCCAGCGCGCGGAGACCATCATCTACGCCATCTCTACCAACTGGACCCCCAGCCGCGGCCAGGGCGACAAGGTGTTGGCCCAGATGGCCGAGGCCACCGGCGGCCAGGTCTTCTTCCCGCCATCGGTCGAGGAAATGTCCAACAGTTTCCACGACATCGAAGAAGAGCTGCGCAGCCAATATGCGCTCACATATACGCCCGCTGACTTCAAGGAAGACGGGGCTTTTCGCACCATCTATCTCTATTGCAACGATCGCCGCTACCAGGTGCGAGCGCGCAAGGGCTACTTCGCGCCTCGGCCGTAAACCCGCCTACGCGGCCCCATCGGGGGAACGAATCTTTCTGCACAGCAAAGGGCGCGGCGCAAGCCGCGCCCTTTGCTGTATTCAAGCTGCTCTCGCGGATTAAAAAGCGCCAGCCAACCCCAGCGCCGGGAAAGAGAAGCTGTGAAGAAACTCATTGATTTGAAAGAAAATTCCCGATCCGAGCGGCTTTCCCCAGGCCCGCAGGACACAATCAGTCTGCTGTTTTATTGTTAATTTTCAATCCAGGCAGGCCGCGCGTTCCGTTTCAGGACATTTGATCTCCCATTGTCCGCATTCGTATCCCTCCCCTTTTCTTTGTCTTCCTCACCGGCCGATTTCTCCCGTTCCGCGATGAAATGGAGGAGGGAGATTCCAAGAGCTTTCCAATGCGCTCGTAGGCGCGCTTCGTGGCTGTTCTGGAACGAATGGGAAGACGGCAATCGACCAGGCCGTGCAAGGGCTATGCGGAAAAGGGGGGGATTGTGATCCGGCAGGCGATATCATGCGACATCTGCGGAGACATCTGCGGAACAGACAAGAAGCAGATCAACCACTGGTTTGTGGTCAGCGACCACGGAGCCGAACTGCGGGTAAGCGGGTGGAACTCAAGCAACCGGCTGGCGCCGGAGTCGATGCACCTGTGCGGGCAAACCTGCCTGCACAAGCTGCTGGACGACTTCATGGCCAAGATCCTGTCGGGGAGGGTGCAGACGGCCGTCCAAAACGAGGCTGAGGAGCAGGTCCTGGGCGCCGATACCAGCCTGACCTCAAATGCGGCCTATCAGGAGGTCGAGCCCTCGGCGCTGCCGCCGCTGCGCGTGCCGATGGAGCTGGTTTCCGCGCCGGCGAGCTCACATGCGGAGGCCGCCATTCCACCCGACGAAACCCCTCGCTTTGCGTTGCACAACTGGCGCGCAGAGGCCTGGGCGCGCGAACGCGATCGCGAGGTGCGCGCGGTTGAGCACCGTTCAGAGAATGGCGCCCTGCGCCGAGCCGGCTCTTAACTGGCTTGAAGTCGATTGGGCTCTCTGGGGATTCCCGGGACTCCCGGCGAGGCTTGGGAATTCCAACTTGGATTGCAGGTGAGCTGAGAAAGTGAGGTTGCCGTGTGGATGGACCTGTTGTTGATTCTCCTCGCCGTCTTGCCGTTGACGCACAATCCGGGGACTCTCTCCCGGAACCGTGCGAGGCCACATCCATCCCAGCGGAGTGAGCCGCTTACTCCGTGGCCGCTCCGCTCTCAAGCATTGCCAGCAATCGCGCCTCGTCAATCACTGGAATCTTGAGTTCCCGCGCCTTGTCGAGCTTGGAACCCGCTTCCTCGCCGGCCACCACATAACTGGTCTTTTTGCTGACCGAACCTGCGGTCTTGCCCCCGGCAGCCTCGATCTTGGCCTTGGCTTCATCGCGGGTGAGCGTGGGCAGCGTGCCGGTGAGCACAAATGTCAAGCCCGCCAACTGCGCCGAGCGCTGCTTGCGTTCCGCCGCCATGTTCACCCCGGCGTCTTTCAGGCTTTGAACCAGCGCCCGATTGGCTGGTTGCGCAAAAAACTCCAGAATCGCCTGGGAAATGCGCGGACCCACCTCTTCCACGCGTTCCAGTTCTTCGGCCGTGGCTTTCTCGAGTTCTTCGATGGAGCCGAATTCCTCGGCCAGCAACTCGGCCGTGCGTTCGCCCACAAAGCGAATGCCCAGGCCCATCAGGACGCGAGCCAGTCCGGCACGCTTCGAGCCTGCAATTTCAGCCAGCAGCGTCCGCGCGGACTTTTCCGCAAACCGGTCGAGCGCGGTCAACTGGTCTTCGGTCAGCGTGTAGAGATCGGCTACGCTGTGCACCAGCCCGCGATCGAGCAACTGCTGCACCACCGCATCGCCCAGCCCCTCGATGTTCATCACTCCGCGACGGCCAAAGTGCAGCAGGCTTTCGCGCAGCTTGGCCGGGCAGTCGAGGTTTACGCAGCGATAGTCCACTTCGCCCTCGACACGGACCACGGCGCTTTTGCACTCCGGACATTCCGAGGGAAAAACGAAGCGGTGCTGCCCGCGGGGGTGGTCGGCGTCCTCGATCACCTCGACCACCTTGGGGATCACGTCGCCGCCGCGCTCGACTTTGACCCAGTCGCCGATCAGCAGGCCCAGCCGCTCGATGAAGTCGGCGTTATGCAGGGTGGCGCGGCTCACCGTGGTGCCGCCGATGAAAACTGGCGTCAACTCCGCCACCGGCGTCAGCTTCCCGGTGCGGCCCACCTGCACGGTAATCTGGTTCACCTGCGTCACGCCCGACTTGGCGGTGAACTTGTAGGCGATGGCCCAGCGCGGGGCGCGGCCGGTATAGCCCAGGCGCTGCTGCGTCGCGTAGGCGTCCACCTTGAGGACCACGCCGTCGATTTCGTAGCCCAGCGTGGCGCGTTTGGCCTCGGTCTGGTCGATGAAGCCGATCATTTCTTCGACGGAAGCGACCAGTTTGCGGTGCGGATTGACGCGAAAGCCCAGCGCCGTCAGCGCATCGAGTGTGGCCTGTTGGCCCCGCGGCCAGAACTCTCCCTCCACCAGCAGGAAATAGGCGTAGACATCCAGGCGGCGATTGGCCACAATGCTGGGCTCAAGGGTTCGCAGCGTTCCGGCTGCGGCGTTGCGTGGATTCACGGCCGGCGCGAGGCCTTGCTGCTCGCGCTCTTCATTCAAGCGCAGAAATGCGGCCTCCGGCATCACCGCCTCGCCGCGGACTTCGAATCCCTGCGGGAGGCGGACCTTCCCCAGTTGTTCGGCGGAGATGGTGAGCGGCACGCTGCGGATGGTGCGGATGTTCGAGGTGACGTCCTCACCGACTTGCCCGTCACCGCGGGTAATTCCAGTCGTCAGTCGCGCTCCTCCGTTGGGAGTGGGCTCGTAGCGTAGCGCCACGCTCAGCCCGTCCATTTTCAGCTCAGCGACGTACTCGACCGGCAGCCCGCCAGCCAGTTCGCGGACCCGGCGGTCCCAGTCCGCTAGTTCCTCGGCTGAGTAGGCGTTGTCCAGGCTGAGCATGGGTCGCGAGTGGCGCACCTTCTTGAAGCCCTCGGCCGGTTTGCCGCCCACGCGCTGCGTCGGCGAGTCCGCCGTCACCAGCTCCGGATGCGCCGCTTCGACGTTCTTGAGTTCGTTCATCAGCGCGTCGTAGGCTGCGTCGTCGATCTCCGGCGCGTCCAGGACGTAGTAGAGATGCTCGTGGCGGCTGAGTTCAGTGCGCAATTGCGCCGCGCGCTCCGCAGCTTGTTCAGCCGTGCCCGGTTTTGGGTTGGTGGTTTCGCCCATGGGCAGAATTATAGGAGGCCGCGGGGCAGGGGAGTGGGGCAAGGTACTATGGTTGGCAGAAGGCCATGGAACCGATAACCCATTTTCTTACTGGAGCCTGCATCGGCCGCGCGGGATTGAACCGCAAGACGGCCTACGCCACCCTGGTTGCCGTGCTGGCCTCTGAGGCCGCAGACGTGGATATTCTGTGGGGGCTGCGCGGGCCTGTGGAAGAGCTGAAGCACCACCGCGGCATTACCCACACGTTCCTGGCCGCGCCGGTGGTTGCCGCGGGGGCGGTGGGATTGGTGTGGCTCTTTCACCGCTGGCGCGAGGGGCGGAAACGCCGCAAAGCCGATGCACTCAACCAAAGCGCAAAAGCGCCCCCGGCGCCGGCACCTGATCCTGGCACTCCCGGGTCAAGGCCACGGCAACCGGTCCGCTGGGGCTGGCTCTACGCGACGGCGCTGATCTCCGCGCTCAGCCACTTGCTGCTCGACTGGACCAATAACTACGGATTGCGGCCCTTTTTCCCCTTCAATCCGCGTTGGTATGCGGGCAGTTTTGTCTTTATCGCCGAGCCGGTGCTGTGGGCTCTGCTTGCGTCGGCGCTGCTCATTCCGGGACTTCTGGGGCTCATTGGCGGGGAGATCGGTGCGCGCAAAGTGCCGTTTCGCGGCCGCGGATGGGCGATTTTCGCTCTAAGCGGCATAGTTTTGCTGTGGTGCTGGCGCTGGTCGGAGCACGCTCATGGTCTGGCCCTGGTCCAGAATACGCAGATCACCACGGAGCCTGTGAAGCGCGTGGCTCTCGAGCCCTATCCCATTAATCCGTTTCGCTGGCACGCAATTCTGGAGACGGCAGACTTTTTCCAGACGGCCGAGATCGATACGCGCACCGGCTCGATCGACAGCGACCCGCAGACCGACGTGCTCTTCAAGCCGGCCCAGACCCCGGCCATCGAGGCAGCCAAACGCACGCCGCTGGGCCAGGTCTACCAGGACTGGGGAACGTGGGCCATGGTGCGCGACGACGGCCAGGAGCCTGTCGCCGGTCTGGCCCCGCCGCAGTTGCCTCCCAACCGCCAGTGGACGACGGTCGAGTTCACCGATCTGCGCTTTGCCTATTCTTACCTGGGGACAGGCCGCGCAACCGGACGATCTCCGTTGAGCGGATGGGTGTATATCGTGGACGGCCGCGACGATGCGGGTGAGGTCATGAACGGGCGTGAGCAGCGGTAGCGCAGCCCTTTCGGGGCAGTCCGGCCCTGCCTTGAACGAAAAGAAATGTTCATTGCGTAAATGTCCCGGTTGACCGGACCGGGCGCGACCCGCAGAATGAAACCAGCGTTGTCGTCCTGCCGGAGCGCCTTCCCCGCCTGGGCGATACCGGAATCCTGAAATGCTGAGGTGTTCATGCCCGCTTATCTTCTGCTGCTCGTTGCCGTGTTGAGCCGTGTCGTTCCCCACCCCGATTGGCTCAACTTCACCGCGGTGGGCGGCGCCTTGCTTTACTTTGGTGCGCGGCGCTCGTGGCGTGAAATGCTGGCGCCGCTGGCCGCGCTCATGGCCACCGACTACTTCCTCACCGTTTTCAGCTATCACTACGCCTTTCAATGGCAGGGCTATGTGACCACCTGGGTGTGGTACGTGGCGGCCATGGTGCTGGGCCAGATCCTGCTGCGGGCGCGGACCACGTTTGTGCGCGTGGCAGCGGGCGCTTTGCTGGGACCGACCTCGTTCTTCGTGCTCTCGAACTACGCGGTGTGGGCCAGCGGCGCGATGTATCCCCGCACGTCCGGCGGATTGGCTGCGTGCTTCGCTGCCGCTGTGCCGTTCTATCGCAACGACCTGGCTTCAACCGCCATCGTTGCCGGTCTGGCCTTCGGAGTTCCCGTGCTGGTGCGCCGGCTGAACGCGGCTCACGCGCAGCAGGCGCTGGCGGTCAAGTAGCTTTTTCTGTATCTCCCCAGGTTTCGAAATCGGGATCTGGGGCCCCTTGCATATTAGGCGGGTAGAGCCGCGAAGTCGGCTCTGCGCCTACTTTTCTTCTTCCAGCATCCTGCCGGTCCGTTTCTTCCGCATCCACCACCAGGCAAAACCAATCACTGCCAGGCCGCCCACGGTAGCCAGCAGGGCCAAGCCGTGATGCGCCACCACATCCACTGCGCTCGGGCCCAGCTTGAGCACCAGCAGCGAGAGCACCAGCCAGCGCACCATGCGGCCGCAGAAGACCGACAGCATGAACGGCGCAACCCGCATCTCGAAGACCCCGGCGGCAAACACGCATGCCTTCCACGGGGTGGGCGGCGGCAGCATTGAGGGAATCATCATGGCCAGGAATTCCTGGTTTTCGAAGCGTGTGCGCAAGCGCTCGAATCGCTTGCGGTCGACGCGTTTCAACAGGAACAGCTCGCCCCCGGCCCGGCCCAGCCCGTAAGGCAGCAGCCCGCCCACCGCCGAGCCCACTGCGGCCAGCAGGCAATACAGCACGAAGTGGCTCTTGTCGTTCCACACGTAGACAGCTAGAAACGCGTCCATGGGCACGGGGATGGTGGAGGAATCCATCAGCGCAATCGCACCTACACCCCAAAAGCCGAGTTTAGCCACGGCCGGCAGAATCACGAACTTCCACTTGGCCATCAATCGAACAAGAAACAACTTCAAACAGGGTCCCCTTCCGCCCGATAAACCGTCCAATAGATTAAAGATCATTGTACGGGCCCGGGGCATTGGGCACGGATTCCAGCGGGATGAGAGAATAGATAGAAAGGACTCGAAACGGAGCGGCGGTGCGCGCAAGCGCCCAGGAAGGCTCCTTAGGAACGAATGCCCACCAGCGAAGCGCCAACCGATTTGAACGAGCCCAACAGGCCCCCAGAGACCAACCCCAAGGGAACCAGTGAGGAGAGCAGCACCCCGGCTTCGGCCGAGGAACCGCGCCCGGCCGAGTCCGAATCTCCCGTGGTGCGCGGTTCGCGTTGGATAGACTACGACACCCACGAACTGCTGCAGATGATCACCGAGCTCGAGGATGAGCGGCGCTGGGCGCGGCTGCGCGAGGGCATCTGGATCGCGATCCTCCTTCACTTGGCGCTGATCTCCGCGCTGACCTGGATTCCGAGATACGTCTTCAAAGTGCCGCAGGTGATCGATCCCATTGAAGCCATCAAGAACCGCAAGGACCTGCAATACCTTGACCTGCCGCCCGATGCCCTGCGCAATTTGCATCCCAAGGTGGTCGTCAAGCCGGTGCCTGAAAAGCCCACGGTTATCGACAAGCAGACGCTGGAGGCGATGAAGCGGGTTTCTCCGCCGCCCGCGCCAGAGCCTGCTTCCCAGCCCCCGGCGCCGGCACCCGCTCCGCCCCAACCTTCGCAGCCTATCCCTGCCAACCAGCAGTCGCAGCTTGAGGCGCCGCGCCCGGCGGCCGTGCCCGCCCGGCCCAACTTCGCCATGGGCTCGCAGAATCCCGCCGACCAATTGCGCGACGCCATGAAAGGCTCCGCCCGCAACCCCGGGTCGTTTGGCAGTCATCCGCCTTCAATTCAGTTGCCCCAACACCCTGGAGCCAAGCCTGGCGTGGACATACTGTCTGACACCCAGGGCGTGGACTTTAGCGCTTGGATGCGCCGTATGTATGTGGAGACGATGCGCACCTGGGATCCTCTGATTCCGGATGAGGTCAACCCGCCGATCAACAAGTCGGGGATCGTCCTCATCCGCTTCAAGGTTCTGCCCAGCGGGCGCCTGATGGACGGCAGTATGGTGCTTGAGGGCCGGTCAGGCGACGTAGCCCTGGATCGTGCCGCCTGGGGCGCTCTCACCGGTTCCAACTATCCCCCACTGCCAAGGGACTTTCACGGGCCGTACCTGGAATTGCGCGCCAGCTTCTGGTACAACCTGGAGCCGAAATAGGGAGCGAACCGGCAGGGCCACCTGTCAATGGAAGGTGTTGAAGCGTCTGGATTTTTGCCGCCAGTCGGTTAGCATATTTGTATTCCATGCGAGGAGGCGGCTCCGGTGCGATTTTTCGTTTCCATCTTCGCTGTCGGGGTATTTCTCATTTCTGTTTCAGTCCAGGCGCAAGCCGCGTCTGCGCCGGACACGCCTTGTGCGGCGCAGCCCAGCGCCTCCGCTGACAAGGACGGAATCCTTTCCGACACAGCGGGCGTGGACTTCAAGCCCTACATCCAGCGCATGTTCCGGATTGTGCAGTCCAATTGGAAACCGCTCATCCCCAAAGAAGCGAACCCGCCGGTCAACAAGTCCGGGGTGGTCGTAATCTGCTTCAGGATTCTGCCCAGCGGGCGGCTGCTCGAAGGCGGGATGGTTCTGGAGGGCCGCTCCGGCGATTCGGCTCTGGATCGCGCCGCCTGGGGAGCGATTCAGACTGCTGTTCTTCCTCCGCTTCCCGCGGATTTCAAAGGGCCCTATATCGAGGTGCGCTTTCGCTTTCAGTACAACGTCGGCAACAAGCCTTCGATCGCGCGCAAAGCATCGAAGGCGCCCAATTTGCTGGGCCCGGTGGGCATCACTCTTGGTTACGACTCCAAACTTTAGGCTGACAGGGGAACTTACTTGCCTTCGTCCGGAAAAGCGAGCTCAACATTCCGCCCTCCGTAGAGAATGCGGAGAATTGCAACGGAGTCGGAGCTTACACGGAAGGCAATCAAAACGCGCCGTTCAAATCCAATCACACGCAGACCGGGGCGCAGATCGTCGCGCCGGGTTCCTCGCTCAGGTAGGTTCTTGAGGCTCGTACAGGTCTTCTCAATGCGGCTTATATAGCCAAGCGCGCGCGTCGGGCTACTGCGGTCGGCAATGTAGTCGTATAGATCGAGGAGATCGTTCTGTGCTTCCGGCGTGAAAACGACCGGGCGGCTCACGCCTTGCGCGCTTCTCGTTCCTGATGGCGTGCGCGAACGGCGGCAAAAACGGCGCTTGCGGGAATGGCTCGGCCGGGGTCGGCTTTGAGCGCATCGTAAGCGGCTGCAACATCCTCACGAAGCCAGCGCTCCACGGCGGCATCCCGTTCTTCCAATGCGCGCAAGCCGGCTCGAACTACCTCGCTGGCCGAAGCATAGGTGCCGGAGTCCACCAACCGGTCAATGAATCGGGCCTGCTCGCAGGGTAAGCTGACCGTCCGTTTTTCACAGGGAGAGAGGGCCATGGCGCGTTGCTCCTGAGAAAGAATATAGCACGGGTATGAAGAACTCATACCGTAGAAGGTTGCGCCCACCATCGCCCTCGCGGCGGCAATTCATCTGGGGTTGCGCAAAAGTGCAGGAGTCGGGTGCCTCACGCCTGGGCATCCGCCGGCACTTCCGGTGCGGGTAACTCGTCAGAAGCAGACGGGTTCTGCGGCCTGTTCCCGCGCGGCAGGTGAATACCGTCCTGGGCCAGCAGCGCTTCGTACACCGGCTTGTGCCGCCAGTGGCGCGCCAGGGCGAAGGCACTCATGTTGGCGATCATCAGCGGCAGCACCAGGCCGTAGCCTCCCGTCATCTCGAAAACAATCAGCACGGAGGTCATCGGTGCGCGCACAATGCCGGCAAACACCGCGCCCATGCCCACCACGGCGAATGCGCCGATGGAGTCGGCCGGGTGGTGGAAGACATTTACGTCCAGGTAGCCCACCGAGCCGCCCAGCATGGCTCCCATGAACAGCGCGGGGGCAAAGATGCCGCCCGCTCCGCCGCTCGAATAGGAGCAGACCGTCGCCACCAGCTTGATGACGCAAAAGCCCATCATCGCCATCACGGGCAGCGAACTCATGGAGCCGGTAAGCGCCAGGGTGAGCGTCTTGTAGGGGTCGCCGGCAATGCCGTTCAGGTGGAACAGCGCCAGCGCCACCACGGCCAGACAGCCCGTCGCCAGCCCGCCAATGGCCGGCTGCACCCACTTGGGCACTGTCTTCAGCCGCCTGAACTGGGCGCGCAGCCAGAGCAGCGAATCGGTGAAGGCCACCGAGACCAGTGCGGCCAGCAGCCCCAGCAGCGCATACCAGACAAGTGACGACACATTGGCCAGGGTGTAAGCCCGGTTCACATGAAACACCGGGTTGGAGCCAAGAATCGAGTGCTCCACCACCGCAGCCAGCGCAGCGGCCACGATAACGCCAGAAAGCATCGTCTGGTCCAGGTCGCCGATCAGCTCTTCCAGGGTAAAGGTGACGGCTGCAATGGGCGCGTTGAAGGCCGCGGCGATGCCAGCCGCCATGCCCACTGAGGCCATGCGGCGGCGATTCTTGGGGCTGAGCCGCGCCGCCCTCGCCAACATGCTGCTCACCCCTGCGCAAACCTGCACCGTCGGGCCCTCGAGGCCTAGCGAAGCGCCGGAGCCGATCTGGATGGCGCACAGGACGAACTTGCCGACAGTTTCTCTAAGGGTGACAAAGCCGAAGCGAAGCGCGTAGGCCACTTTCACCTGGGGAATCCCGCTGCCTGCCGCCGCGGGCGCAAAGTAGGTCAGCCCCAACCCGGCAACCAGGCCGCCCAGCGCCGGCGTCAGAATCGTCCAGAAAATCCAGCTATGTCCCGGCGCCGCGTTGGCGCGGTCGATGAACAACGACTCGGACCACGCGATGGAAAGGTGAAAGGCCACGGCTGCCAGCCCGCACAACCCTCCCGCCACAATGGTCACCGCCAGCAGCCGCTGCCGCTCATTGGGTATGCGGCGCACCAGCCAGCCGAGAAACTTCGAGTACAAACCTCCGAGGCCCACCCAATAACTGGATTTTGGCGGGTCGTCGCTGCTGAAAAGCGTCACAGCCCCAGTATAAGAGTCACGGGGAGGAGGCCGCGGGTTCCCGCCGTCTTGCAAAGGCGCGCCCTTCGGCTGGCTCTGGGCGGCTTCATTCGGGCGCAAAAAAATAGATTGTGAAGGGAATTGTTTGTTGAGTACACTCTCTGCTCAGAAGGCTACCTTCCCCCCGACTCCAACTACGCTTCTAATCCACGGTTCCACAATGAATCAAGGGCCTCTCGGTCACTTTGTATTGCGTGCGTCTCTTTGCCTTGGCGAGGAATGCGGGCTGTGGACCTGGCGAAGAAGGAGTCCTTAACCCTAGGAGAAATGACATGCAAATCCACGAATTTTTCGCCAAAAGCGAAATGAACGCGCCATTCCCGGGCCGAGGAAGCATGATCGGATGGCGCAGAGCCATGATTGTCGGAATGCTGTTGGCTGGCGTTCCCGCGGCCGGCTTTGCACAATGGTCCGGTTCCGATGATGCGTTCCTGCCCAGTCCGGTGGTCACCGCTTCTACAGTTCCCTCGAATGGAGATGTAAATCCCTACGGCGTTGCGTTTGTTCACAATAACTTCCAAACCGGGACCGGACCGTTGATGCATGGGGACATTCTGGTCTCGAACTTTAACAACAAAGCGAATGTCCAGGGCACTGGAACCACCATCGTGCGCATTCCCTCGAGCGGGGCGCCCACGCTGTTCTTTCAGGCTAGTCCGAAGATGGGCACGGTGGGCCTGTCGACCGCGCTGGGAACGTTGCAGTACGGGTGGGTAGTTGTCGGCAATGCCCCCGTGCTCCCCGATGGAACAGCGGGAGGACCGGGTTCACTGATGTTCATCAACAATCAGGGCCAGTTGCGTTACAGCATCAAGCAGACGTTGATTCAAGCCCCGTGGGACATGGCGCTGGTCGATCAAGGCGATCGGGCGATTGCGTTTATCACCGACGCGCTCACCGGCACGGTGGCCCGGCTGACCTTCCAGATAGGCTCCGATACGATCAAGATTCTCGCCGCCGTCACCATTGCCTCTGGCTATGTTCACCGCCCCGATCCTGTCACTTTCTTTGTTTCCCCCACGGGACTGGTGTACGACGCCCGGCGCGATCGCCTCTACGTCGCCTCGACGGGAGACAACGCTGTGTTCGTGATCCCGGATGCGATGACGCGGAGAACGGACGCGGGAATGGGAACGATCATCTACCAGGACGATGTCCACCTGCATGGCGCACTGGCGATGGCGGAGGCTCCCAATGGGCACTTGCTGGTCACCAACAGCGACGGCATCAATCCCGATCCCAACCAGCCGAGCGAAATCGTCGAATTTACCAAGGATGGATACTTTGTGAAGCAGATTCCAGTCGATCCCGCCCAGGGAGGATCGTTTGGTCTGGCAGTGAGGTCGACTCACGACACTTCGATCCTGGCCGCGGTCGATGACAACACGTCATCCCTGATCGTATGGACTCTGAACAAACCCTAGAGCGTGACCCGGAGCTCGATCCCCAAGCTGCGATTTCCTTTTGCCACGAAGATGGAACGGTGAGGCTGGAGATCGCAAACCCCGGCCAGCGCAGGCGTCCCGTTCTCTCCGCGCCTCTCGCGGAAAGGACGGGGCGTCCTGCATCCCTGCTGAATTGAACGCTTCTTCCCGCGGGGGCTGCGCGATAAAATTCTTGCATCCTCGATGCGCAGCCGCTCCGCCAAACCGGTCAAGGCAACTCCCGTGCTCAAGCGCTTCCGCCATGGCCGCCCCGACCGTGGACGCCGCCCTTCCCGCTGAGTAATCTATTCCCGTTGACTGTTGATCCGCGCGTTCCGATTGAAGCAAGACCGGGGCGCTCCACTCCTGCTGCGCCTTTGCCTCTGCGGCAAGGGTGGAATTCCTGCATCGCGCTCAGGCTCCGTGCTTCAGCCAGAACTTGAGCGCCCGCGCATAGAATTTGAGAGTTCCATCCGCCCGTGTGCGGATAGAAAGGTCTTTCCCCGATGAACAGCTTTGCCAGCCAGGCCACCCTCACCTCCGGCAGCAGTACCTATACGATTTATCGCCTGCCGGCGCTCACCGCGCGCGGTTTCAACCTGAGCCGCCTGCCCTTCAGTTTGAAGATTCTTCTCGAAAACCTGCTGCGCCGTGAGGATGGCGTCAATGTGACCGCCGGCGACATCGAGTTTCTGGCCAACTGGGACGCCAAGGCCGAGCCCAGCCGCGAAATCGCCTACATGCCCGCCCGCGTCCTGATGCAGGATTTTACGGGCGTGCCCGCAATCGTCGACCTTGCCGCCATGCGCAACGCCATCAAGACCCTGGGCGGCGATCCGGAGCGCGTGAACCCCCTGGTGCCGGCCGAACTGGTCATCGACCACTCTGTCCAGGTGGACGAATTCGGCGCCGCGGGCGCTCTCGCGGCCAATACCTTGCTGGAGTTCCAAAGAAACCGCGAGCGCTACGCCTTCCTGAAGTGGGGCCAGACGGCCTTCCGCAACTTCTCCGCCGTGCCGCCGGGCATGGGCATCTGCCACCAGGTCAATCTCGAATACCTGGCCCGCGTGGTGTTTACGACGGAAATCGACGGCGAGAAGCGCGGGGTCCCCAACGACAGGTCTTCGTCGTTGGGGTGCCTCGCGTACCCTGACACGCTGGTCGGTACCGATTCGCACACGACCATGATCAACGGGCTGGGCGTGCTGGGCTGGGGCGTGGGCGGCATCGAGGCCGAGGCGGCTATGCTTGGCCAACCCGTTTCCATGCTGGTGCCACAGGTAGTCGGCTTCAGGCTGACCGGCAAGCTGCGCGAGGGCGCGACAGCTACCGATCTGGTCCTGACCGTCACCCAGGCCCTGCGCAAGCTGGGCGTTGTCGGGAAGTTCGTAGAATTTTACGGCCCAGGAGTAGCGGAGCTACCCCTGGCCGACCGCGCCACCATCAGCAACATGGCGCCCGAGTACGGAGCCACCTGTGGCATCTTCCCGGTGGATGCGGAAACCCTGCGCTATCTGCGCCTGACCGGCCGCAGCGAGGAGCAGATCGCGCTGGTCGAGGCCTATTACAAGGAGCAGGGCCTGTTCCATACCGCCAGCTCGCCTGAGGCCGAATACACCCAAACCCTGGAGCTGGATCTGGCCACGGTCGAGCCCAGCGTGGCTGGTCCCAAACGTCCGCAGGATCGCGTCCTCCTGAAGGACGCCGCCGCCAGCTTTGCGCAGCAACTGCCCGCCCTGCTGGCCCCCAGCGCCAAACCCCTGGGCACGCGCACGGCCGCCGCATGGCAGCGCGGTTCGGTCACCGACACCGTCGTTGCCGGCAAGCCCACGCTTCACCTGACCACCACCGTGAAGGAACGTTTCGGCGTCGATCCGGACAAGTATCTCGACCACGGCTCGGTGGTTATTGCTGCCATTACCAGTTGCACCAACACGTCCAATCCCTCGGTGATGGTGGCTGCCGGCATACTGGCCAAAAAAGCTGTCGAAAGGGGCCTCACCGTGCCACCGTGGGTCAAGACTTCGCTGGCTCCCGGCTCTCGCGTGGTCACCGACTACTACGCCAAGGCGGGTCTTCTCCCGTACCTTGAGAAGCTGCGTTTCAACGTGGTGGGTTACGGCTGCACCACCTGCATCGGCAACTCCGGCCCGCTGCCTGCCGACGTCTCGAAGAGCATCGACGAGCACGGCCTGGTCGCGGTCAGCGTGCTCTCGGGTAACCGCAACTTCGAGGGCCGCGTGAACGTGGACGTGCGCGCCAATTACCTGATGAGTCCGCCGCTGGTGGTGGCCTACGCCCTGGCCGGCAAAATCGGCCACAACTTCGACACCGACCCGCTGGGCACGGACCAGGCCGGCCAGCCGGTCTACCTCCGGGACATCTGGCCCTCGCAAGCGGAGGTGGCCGAAGCCATTGAAAAGGGATTGTCCAGCGAGAGCTTCCGCCGCGAGTACGCCACCGTTACAAAGGGCGACGTCAACTGGCAGGGCCTGAGCTTCCCCACGGGCGACGTCTACCAGTGGGAGCCGGATTCGACCTACATTCGCAAGGCTCCCTACTTTGATGGCATCCCCAAGACTCCCGCGCCGGTCGCAGAAATCTCCGGCGCGCGCGTCCTGGCCGTGCTGGGCGACTCGGTTACCACCGACCACATCTCCCCGGCAGGCAACATCAAGGCCAACGGGCCGGCGGGCAAGTATCTTGCCGACCATGGCGTCCGGCAGGCCGACTTCAACAGCTACGGCTCGCGGCGCGGCAATCATGAAGTCATGGTCCGCGGCACCTTCGCCAACGTGCGCCTGCGCAACAAGCTCGCGCCGGGAACCGAGGGCGGCGTGACCCGGCTGCTTCCCGAAGGCGAGCAAATGTCCATCTTCGACGCCAGCGTTAAGTATGCCGAGCGCGGCGTGCCTCTCATCATTCTGGCGGGGAAAGAGTACGGCTCCGGCAGCTCGCGCGATTGGGCCGCCAAGGGACCCAAGCTCCTAGGCGTGCGCGCGGTCATCGCCGAAAGCTTCGAGCGCATTCACCGGTCGAATCTGGTGGGTATGGGGATTCTGCCGCTGCAATTTATGGACGGAGAGAATGTCGACGTCATCGGGTTGACTGGGGAGGAGTATTACCACTTTCCGGGGCTCGTCGGTCTTCTTAATTCCAGATTTGCGGATGGCCGCACATTGAGGGCTTACGCCACTTCCACGCCGGATAGCAAGTACATCTTGAACCAAAAATCGTTCACTGTTACGGTCCGCATCGACACCCCGCAGGAAATCGAGTACTTCGAGCACGGCGGCATTTTGCAATATGTCCTGCGGCAGTTGGCCGCGAAGTAAGCCGCCTTTCGGTAGACCGGCCGCAACAAAAACGCCACTCCCAACCGGGAGTGCCGCTTTTTGTTGCGGTTCTGAGGCTGCTTACTTCTTCCTGGCTGTCTTTGCAGGCCGGGGAGCGGGGCGGCGCCGCTTTGCGGCTGGCTCGGGATCGGGGACAACTTCCGGAATCGTCTCCTCTTCGTGCGGGGCGAAGAAGCGCACACCTTCCTGTTGCTCGCCCATCACGTGCAGGCGCAGGAAATTGGTCGAGCCGGACTTGGTACGCGTGCCGGCCACGCTGGCGATCAACTCGCGCGGCCGGACGAACCCGCCCTTTTCCA
>Ga0181520_10006271_pt1 | contig 18316 bp, 10 predicted proteins | sample PEATcosm2014_Bin_29_FD_132451 | JGI IMG/M metagenome (GOLD analysis project Ga0181520, IMG submission 132451) | Peatland microbial communities from MTU Mesocosm Facility, Houghton, MI, USA - PEATcosm2014_Bin02_30_metaG | ecosystem: Environmental > Terrestrial > Soil > Wetlands > Peat | place...
AAGCTGATGGGGAACCAGTCGCGCTCGGGAATGCCGATGCCGCACTGCTTCTGCACATCGTGCGCCATGTGCGAGAGCGTATAGCGCTGCGCCTGGCGGCGATCGTCGGAGATGTCTTCGTCGCGGCCGGTAAAGCTGACCGGCTGGAAGCTCAGGAAGCTGATCTTCTTGGGGTTGTCGAGCGCGAACTCGATAATGCGGCCCACCTGCTCGTTGTTGATGCCGTTGATGATGGTGGTCACCGGAACAATGTCCACGCCGGCTTCGTGCAGGTTGTTGATGGCCTGCAGCTTGACGTCGAATAGGTTGCCCACCTTGCGGTGCGAATTGGCGGCGTTGCCGATGCCGTCGAACTGGAGGTAGACGTAGCGCAGGCCGGCTTCGGCTGCAGCGCGGCACAGTTCCTTGCTCTTGGCGAATTCAATGCCGTTCGACGCGGCCTGGACGCTGTTGTAGCCAACCTTGCGGCTGTAAGCCACGGCGTCGAGGAAGTAGGGCGACAGCGTAGGCTCGCCGCCGCTGAACTGAACGCTCATCTGCCGCTTGGGCTTGATGGTGATGGCGTTGTCCAGCATGGTCTTGATCTCGTCCCAGGTGAGTTCGTGCACGAAGCCGACCTGGTTGGCGTCCATGAAGCACGGATCGCACATCATGTTGCAGCGGTTGGTCAAATCGATCGTGAGCACGGCGCCGCGCCCATGGGTGACGGTCGAAGTCCCGTGGTGATGCAGCTTGTCGCTGCCCGCACCGTGGGCGCGCATGTCGCGGCCCGGGAAGCTCTCTTCCAGATGCTTGAAGAAGGGCGCGTCGATCGACATCACGTCTTCAAAATGGCCGTGCTTGGGGCAATCCTTCACCATCAGAATCTTGCCGTCGCGCTCGATGATCTGGGCCTTGATTTCGCCCACTTTCTCGTTGAGCAGCACTTCGTGCGGCAGCTTGCCGTCCAGAATCTGCTTGCGGATTTCGGGAACGCACTTGGGGCAGAGCGAATCGGTGGTACGGGGCCAGCCGAGAGGCGGCTTCTCTTTCTGCCAGCTCTTCTGCAGGGGCTTGTCGCTCCACTTGGGAGTAAAGCCGGGGTTCTGGCTGATGCTGTTTAGGCGATCGAACACGACCCACGCACCCTTGGCCGCGTAGACCAGGGCTTTTTCGGCATACTTGATTGGTTTTGACATGAAGTGCAATCTCCTCAAAATGAAATAGTTGCCGATGGCGACCAAGCAAAAATGCGACTGAACGGTTCTGTTTTTCAGAGCCTTCAACTACTGTCGCTCCCACTGAACCGCGTCAATCTGACCGCCTGGCTCCGGGATAGAACATCCGCCGTTTTGCGATGGCTCGCCTGGCCCAAACCCTTGAATCCCGAATAAGGGAGAATTCCCGGGTACTGGAATTCCATTGCTACTGTAACCGCAGCGCCCCGTCAACCCAAAGCCCGAGCAGCGAATGGCGAAATCAGGGGCTGAACGGGAACCAGCCAACGGCGAACGGTGGGGGCCGCTCGCCGCTGGCTGGGGGATGTTGTTGAAACAGATCAGTTGACGGTGAGCGCGAAGGTGGCCGTGTGCGACAACGCCCCTGAAGTCGCGGTGACGGTGACCGTGGAAGTGACCGGCTGGACCGGTGGCGGAGTCGATGTGCCAGCGCTGCTGCCGCCGCAGCCGCTGAGCAGGCCCAGGCCGACAAAGCAGACGGCCAGCAGCATAAGCCATTGCATGCCGCGGCGCCGCTTCCACCCGAAGCCGCACAAGAGGGCTGCCAATGCCGCCTCGGGAAGGAACGGGCGCGGGCTGTGTCCCAGAGTCGCGGTTGTAGCCGAGGTAGCGACGGTCAGCGTTGTGGAAGCCGCTGTTCCGCCCGACGGCGTCACCGTGGCCGGCAAGAAGCTGCACGTTACCCCCGCCGGCAGCCCCGAGCAAGAAAACGAGATATTCCCCGCGAAACCGCCCACATCCTGCACCGTGATGGTCGCCGTGCCACTCTGTCCAGCCTGCACCGAGAGGGAGGTTGGATCGATGGCGACGGTGAAGTCCGGCGCGGGAAAAACCGCCGAAACAGGTTGGTATTCCCATAGGTCGTTGAGCGATCCATAGTTGCCATTGGCGTCGTAGCCTTCGCCCGCAAAAAGCCAAAAATGGCCGTTGCTGTCAGTCCAACTTGAAGCCCAGGCACGTCCTCCGGGGAGATTTCCAGCAGCGGGCGTTCCCAAAGTTCCGTAAACACCTGGCTGGCCCGGACGACCATTTGAATTCGTTTTCCCGACCGTACTGCTTCCCCCGACCCAGGCCCATTCGTTGGTAGAAGGGTTGAACTCCCAGAGGTCGTTGAGGAGGCCCCCGAAGCCCTGAGCGTCTTCACCTTCACCCCCAAACAGCCAAAAGTGGCCGTTCTGATCGCCCCAAGCCGAAGAACTATCACGACTACCCGGGAGACCGATGGCTGAAGCCAAACCCAGCCTCCCGTAAACTCCCGGGCTGCTTCCGGATGCAGGGTATTCACTGCTGCCTCCCATCCACGCCCACTCGCTGGTGGAAGGATTGAATTGCCAAATGTCATTGAGATCGCCAGAGGCACCGTTGGTGTAATAACCATCGCCAAAAAAGAGCCAGAGGTTGCCGCCACCGTCTGTCCAACTCAGTGCGCCAGTCCGGCTTCCCGGAAGGTTTCCTGGGGATGGCGCTCCCTGTGTGCCGTACACACCAGCGCCACCACAAAGCATGCCGTTTATGCAGATGCTGCCGAGTGTGCTGCTTCCTGCATTCCAAGTCCATTCGTTCGCGGAGGGGTCGAACTCCCAAAGCTCGTCTGGATAGCCCAAGTTACCCTTGGAGTCATAACCGAGGCCCCCAAGGAGCCAGAGACGACCGTTGCTGTCTGTCCAGCCCGTACCTGAATAGAGCCCGCCGGGAACGTCCCCCGGCCCAGCCGTCCCCAGTGTTCCATTAATGCTCGGCTGGTTGATCGTGCTGGTTCCGCCCCTCCACGTCCATGCGTTCGTGGACGGGTTGAATTCCCAAAGGTCGTTGAGAGCGCTGTACATACCATTGCCGTCCATGCCCCAGCCACCAAAGAGCCAGAAATGCCCGCTGCTATCTGTCCAGTTCATTGCCGAATCGCGGGCACCGGGGATGTTCCCTTCAGATGGTGTACCCAATGTGCCATACAGTCCGGATTGGTTGGTTGTGTTGCTTCCGCCCATCCAGGTCCATTCGCTTGAGGCGGGGCTGAATTTCCAAACGTCATTGAGAAAGAAGTCGTTTCCCTTCGAGTCAAAGCCCGCCCCACCGAAGAGCCAGAGATTGCCGCTGCTATCGGTCCAACTTGAAGCATTAGTGCGACTTCCGGGGACATTTCCGTTACCAGGCGTACCCAATGTGCCGTACACCCCTGGCTGGCCGCAGAAGACGCCCTGAGAACAATCGTTGCCTATCGTGCTGCTGCCTCCCATCCAGGTCCATTCGTTGGCGGCGGTGGTCTGGGCAACGGCAGAGTTGGATATTCCGGCGATCACCGATAGACATACACACAAAAAGACAGACAGCAAATCACGCTTGCTCATTCGCAACGGAATTCCTCTCAAGGTGGAGTTGTAGGGATGCTACCGCGAGGTGCCGGGCACCTCCACGGCTTTGCCACCCCAATCGGCCCGTTCCAAGGATTCACCACTGGGACACGCGCCGTGGGCCTGACTCTGGCCTTCGACTGCCCAACCACATTTCTAAGAATTTGAAAGTGGGCACTCGGCGATACTTGTGTAATTTGCACGGCGAGTCGCTTTGAAACACAGTCTCAGAGCATAATCGTTGCAGGGAGGGCGCCAAATGACATTCACTTTGCCCCTGGAGCCGCAAACCGAGGCCAAACTCATCGCCCTAGCGAAGGAAAAAGGCGTCACGGCCGATGATTTGGTGCGCGCGGCCATCCACAAGATCATTGCCGAGGCGACAGAAATGCAGGCCCCCGCATTGCCAGTCTGGCATCTCGGAGGCGCAGGGGCAATCCATCGGCGGGAAATCTACGACTCTGCTCGTTGAGCCTGGGCTGATTGATGCCAATGTTCTGGTCTACGCGATGGACACCGACGCTCCGCAACATGTGGCGTCACGCGCTCTGCTCGAATCCGCCTACGCCACATCCGCCACTGTCTACGTGACCTTGCAAACGCTTTGCGAATTCAATTCCGTAGTGACCAATGCGCGCCGCGTTTCCAAGCCGCGCTCTCCCAGCCACGCCTTGAGCGCGATTTCCGGCCTGCTTGCCTTTGCGCATGTGTTGCCGGTTCCTGCCGTCACTGTGGATGGATTGCTGGAATTGCTGCGCCGTCACCCTGTGACCGGTGGCGACATCTTCGATTTGCATCCGGTAGCGACCATGAAAGCCAACGGCATCCTGAGAATTTACACGTTCAACAGAGAAGACTTCGAGGTCTTTTCCGAGCTTGAAGTTCTGACCCCTTAGCCAATGGACGGGCACATCCGTTTAAGGATCAGGGCTCCCCACCCTACTGCGCCGTCGTCACGTCGTTCCTGGCCACCTGATTGATGATGCGCTGAATGATCACCACCCGGATGTGGATGCGGCGGGCGACGTCGGGCAAGAACTCGATGACGAAGTTCTCAATGGGCGCTGTGGCCAGGCCGGTCGCGTAACGCTCGGCGCTGGCAGACATATCGGTTTGCCGCCCAGGGACATAGAGGTTGCCCACAGCGTCGTCCAACGCGAAGCCCACCAGGTCCGCGTAGTTCAACATCCCCTTGCCGTTGTCGCCCTGCGTCCAGACAACCTGATAGATGGCGTGCTCGATGCGGCGCCGGACGGGCGCGCCGGGCATGCGGTGAAAGTGCGGGTCCTGGTGAACGATGGAGGGAATCAGAAATGTGCCGAAGAACTCCCCGGTCAGATCCTGGCTGTAGCTGACGCCCACGTCTTTGTCAAAGCCTTTCATGCCGGGACCCACCGGCGAGTGGGAGTTGGCGCCCACGGCAATGGCCGAACTGCCCAGGATGGTGATGGCGTTGAACGGGTCGGCCACGTTGCGCACCGCCAGCCAGACCTTTTCTTTGGGCGTGAGAGGCTTGACCTGAGGCCCCGTGATAAACCGCGCATACCAGTTGATAAGCGGCAATTTGGGTTTGGGCGGCTCCGGGGAACAGGCCGGCTGCTGCGGAGGCTCGGTGCTTGAAGGAGGCTGGGTACCACCCGGCACGGGCGGGGCCGCGGGGAGCTTCTCCGCCGGGCAAGGCGGCAGTGCCGGGGCTGTCGTTGCCGGCCACTGTGCTTCGGGCTGCGCTTTTTGCGGGTCAGGTGCCTGAGCCCCGCAAGGGAGATTCGCCAACAGAATCCCCGCACCCAGCGTTCCCACCAATCCTGCCGGGAAAAACCGCCCCCGGGCGGCGCTCTGTCCATTCCTGAAACACAGGCGACGCCCCGGCTTCCGTAAGTCCTTCACGGCGCTGGAACCACAAAGTGGAGGGGTCGAATGGAGGGGTATTACCGAAGAAACCAACTGGCTCATATCAGGGCAAATACCTCTGTTTGTCAAGAAAAAAATGTCGTCCGAATTCCACTTTGGGAATTGGACGGAGCTTTCCTTTTAAAGGTCATACAGCATCTATCCAAAAGACCGATATCAGGAGTATCGTGATGAGAAATTCCCGAAGTGACACAGCTTGCACCGAACCCCTAACGGAGTTCTGCGCTTCCCTCCGGTTGTCTCTCATTCGCGACGCGACCCTCAGATTGTGATGTCCATGGGGGCGCGCTTGGCCGCTAGGAAGATCTAGCCGGAGGTTTCGCAATTATGAGCTCCTATCCCCCCCCGGGGCCTGGTGGTGTTGGACGGCGACTTGAAGAAGCTCTCGAACTCATCGAGATGGAACTTCGCCATGCCGCCGCGTATGTCAACGACGCGGTCATTCCTCAGGTCCGCAGCGAATCGATAACCGCCATGCGCAAGATGTCGGACGCCCTACGCAGCTTCGCCGATCGCCTTGACCAGCAGACCCCCGAAAAGCCCAAGGATCCGAGGCCGTGATGACCCCTTTCATTCAGATGCGGGTTATTGCCTGCCGCGCGTTGGCCGCCGCGAGTTTGGCCGGGGTGCTGTTGTTGGCTTCGGGCTGCGCGAACCATAACACCAACCTGGCGCAGTATTCGGCGCCCCAGATGACGGCGCCCGCGCCTGAGCCGGAGTATGGCGGCTACAGGGAGTATGTCCCTCCGCCGCAGCCACGCATCCAGCCGCAGGCGCGCATTGCTCCAACGCCGGTTCCCTATGGCGGCATCAGCGCAGAAGATGTGGACTTTGTAAACTCCCACCGCCCCATCATGAGCCAGGTCGGCATGGCCACCTGGTATACGGCTCCGTATACCGGCCGCAAGGCAGCCAACGGCGAGGTGTTCGACGACCACGCCTTGACCGCCGCGCACCGAACGCTGCCCTTGGGATCGCTGATCCGCGTCACGAACTTGAGCACCGGCCAGTCCAGCGCCATGCGCGTCACCGACCGCGGACCCTTTGTCGATAACCGGGTCATCGATCTGACCATCGCTTCAGCCAAGGCAACCGGCATTTATCGCTCGGGGATGGCGCAGGTTCGGGTCGATGTTTATCAAACCCCCAAATCGCTGGAACGTGGCGGCCGCTGGTGTGTCCAGATCGGCGCATTCCGCGATGAAGTCGCTGCCGAAAGACTGAAACTGCAGCTCATGCGGAAATATCCCACGTCCAAAGTGATCGAGTTCCCGGGAGAGGCCAGCTATTGGATTCGCATCCGTCCCGCGAACGACAACCTGGAGCAGGCCCAATTCATCGCCAGCCATCTGCAGACGACCCAGGCCGAGGCTTTCCTGACGCGGTTGGATTAGGCTCCTTTCCCTACTGAATTATCCGATGCCCCAAGTCTCGACACAGAGGCTTGGGGCATTTTCTCTGGGCCGGTCAGTCGCCAGGCTCGTCGAGGACGACCTGCATCGCATTGATTCCTCACCGCCCCCGCGCCTGGGGGCGTGTTGCAAAGGCGGCCGCAGCGTCTGCTGGAATTCGAGGGACCGGATGGGTCGGCGAGCCCGATTTTTCCCGGTCCTGGCCTCTGTTGGGTCGGTTTGGCGCGCCCGGTCTTTCCTTTCTCCAGACAAATTTCTCGAACTAGCGGGCGCCCTCAAGGCCCCGCGCCTTTCCTCCTCGGTGCTTCCTGTTGGCATCCGTTTGTCTCTTTAGTTATCCTGATCGAGCGGAGCAGCGACCCACGTACCGCTCTGAGTTTCAGATAGGTCAGCCCTTAAGTCTTCGATATTCGCAAACGATAGGTCTTCCTCCATTTCGGCGCTCGCCTCGTTTACGCGATGAGTTTACTACGCCCGGTGGATGGGCCCCATTCGATGGGAGAGCAGGAAAGCGCGGCGGAGGATTCGCTCTTCACCGACAAAGGGACTATGAGCACAGCAGCCACCTTGATCACCGGGCTAACCGAGATGACCGAGCGCATTCGCACGCACCACTGGGCGGCGACGCCTCTCGGTCCCATCGAAACCTGGTCTGAGACCTTGATTGCAGCCGTGAACCTCATGTTGCATTCACCCTTCCCCACCATCCTGTCGTGGGGACCGCAGATGGTCTTCCTCTACAACGACGCGGCAATCCCAACCTTGATGGGAAAGCATCCCAGCGCACTTGGCGACCTGTATCGCAATGTATTTCGCGAGGCATGGGATCTGGTCAGCGCCGATCTTGAAGGCTGTTTCTACAGGGGCGAGACAGCCGTGCGTGACAACATGTTCATCCCAATACTCTTGAACGGAGTTATCGAGGAGCACTATTGGAGCTATTCGCTCATCCCTGTCTATGAGAACGGAGAGATCGCAGGCATTTACGATGCGTACCGCAATACAACCCAGGTCGTGACGGGAGCTCAAAAGCTTCGCGACAGCGAGACCAGGCTGAAACTCGCCACCGAAGTTGCTCAACTGGGCATCTTTGTGTGGCACCTCGCAGAAGATTGGGCGAGTTGGGAAAACGACCGCATGTATGAAATCTTCGGGCGGTCCCGCGACAAGGGCCCGGTGAATCGTACTGTCTTCTTGAACGAGATTGTCCATCCTGATTTCCGGGAGTCCTTTCGAAGGGCTTTGGATGCCACACTGCAACAGGGTGAGCGGTTTCATTTCGAAGGATTGATCCGGCTGCCCAACACGGTCGAGCGCTGGATCGAGGTCAATGGACAGCTTCAAGCGGAGCCGAATGGGTCGCCGGGCCAGATTCTCGGTACGATTCAAGACATCACCCCGATCAAGGAAAGCGAAAAAGCGCTGGAAGTCAGTTTGAAGCACGCAGGCGAGTTTGCCGCAATCGTCGAATCGTCCGACGACGTGATCGTGAGCAAAGACCTGAATGGCATCATCACCAGTTGGAACCCGGCTGCGACACGCGTTTTCGGCTATTCGGCGGAAGAGATGATTGGCTCGTCCATCCTCAAGATCATCCCTGAACATCTGCATTCAGACGAAAGAAGAATCATCGAAAGTTTGCGCGCCGGCCGCCGCATAGAGCACTTCGAAACCGTGCGAGTCACAAAGGCAGGCCAACTGCTCGATGTCTCACTTACCATTTCCCCCGTCGTGGACAAACGTGGACAAGTTATCGGAGCGTCCAAGATTCTTCGCGACATCACTGGGCGCAAGAGGCTCGAGAGATCCTTGCTTCAGGCTGAAAAGATCGCTGCAACCGGCCGAATGGCGGCCACCATCGCCCACGAAATCAACAACCCCCTGCAAGCCGTTGAGAACCTGCTCTGCCTCCTGCGACCTGCGATCGGTGACCCCAAAGCGATCGAATACCTCGATTCGATCGAAAGCGAACTCATTCGTGTATCCCATATCGCCAAGCAGACACTCGGGTATTATCGCGAAAACTCCTCTCCGATCGAAATATCGGTTGCCGAACTCGTCCGTCACGCAATTGCGATATACGAGCCCCGATGCAAGGCTCTCGGCATTGAAATCAGGAAGTCGCTTGACTCCTCGCGAACATCCGCCTTGCGCCGCGGAGAGATCGTGCAGGTGATTTCGAACTTGATCTCAAACTCGATTTATGCGATGCAAACAGGCGGGATCCTGTCGGTGTCCGTCAAGGATGCTGAGAACCTATCCGATGAGATCGTCCTTGCTATCCAGGACACTGGCACCGGGATCGCACCAGAAGATCTACCCAGAGTGTTCGATGCCTTTTTCACTACCCGCAATACCGTCGGCACAGGAATCGGTCTGTTCATTTCGAAGCAGTTTGTCGAAGGACACGGTGGTCGCATCGAGATTGAGAGCAAGAATGACATTCGGAATCACGGCACCATCGTTCGCGTCTTTCTGCCCGTATCTCCGGCCTATCGTGTTGTACCGGCCTGACCCAGGCTATCGCTAACTTGCTGTCTCCGCGGAGCGGAGGCTAACTCGCTGCATTGGCGTCGAAAAAGGTCGCATTTGAACGGGGCCGATGTGTCCTCGTGTCGCGCGCCCATCCTTTCTCCAACGCCCCGGTGCATACCCTGCCCACGCAATCCGTATCGCCCGCTCAAGGAAACTTCGCCGATCTTGCGTTATGAGAGAATGACTGCATTCGCATCGAATCGGCAAGCAAATGAGCGTTGACTACAGCGAAAGTTCGGATTCGTTGGCTGAGGCGTCCGCTGAACAGGACGAGCGGCTTGTCCAGGCCATCGGTGAGGGAAGTCGCGATGCCGAGCAGGCCTTCGCCGCCCGCTTCCTGCGCCCGGTTCGAGCCATGCTGCTGGCCCGCTCGCGCAATCCAGACCTCACCGCCGATCTGGCACAGGACGTGATGATCGAAGCCATCTGTTCGCTCCGCCGCGGACAACTGCGGGATGCTGCCAAGCTGCCCGGCTTTGTGATCGCCATCGCACGCAACCGGCTCAATAATTACTACAGATCCAGCCGCCGGACCGAAGCGCTCGACCTCCCGGACGACCTGCCCGACCTGTCTTCGCAAGCCCTTCGATTGGAAGACGAGCAGCGGACGACCCAGGCCATGGCGGCCATAGAAAGCCTCGATCCGCTGGACCGCAGAATCCTGCAAATGACACTTGTGGATGGGCTTAAACCGGGCATTATTGCCGCGCGCCTGCAGTTGAGCTCCGATGTGGTGCGACAGCGCAAACTCCGGGCCACCCGGCGCGTCACAGAATTCCTGCGCACCCAGTCACAAAACGGCTTCGGCGACCACGTTATTGTAGGAAGAGTAACATGACGCCTTGCAACGGAACATCTGCCGATCGGTACCTGGAGCGCTACGTTCAGGGCACCCTGCCCGAGTTTGAAGCGCGCCGGTTCGAGGAGCATTTTTTCGAATGCCCGGTCTGCCTGGCGCAGGTTGAGGCCTTGCAGGCCGTTGCGCTCAAACTCGGCGGTCAGTCGCTCAAAATGCCCAAGGCCGTTGTTTCCTGGCCGGTTCGCGGCGCCGCTCTGGCGGCCATTGCCGCCCTGCTGTTGGTCGGCTTTTTTGCCCTGCGCACAAGCCGTCCGCCGGCACAGCCTATTGCAGCCGTCGCTTCCCCTGCCCTGTCTCAGCCCGCGAACTCAGCCCCCTCGATCGCGAATCCCCCGTTGACGTCTGCTGCTCTCTCACGGCTCGCCGACCTGACTCTGCCCCCCTTCCGGCCGGCCATCCTTCGCGGCGAAAGCAGAGACCCCCATTTCGACGCAGGCATGAAGGCCTTCAGCCGCCGGGATTGCCCGCAGGCCCTCGCCTCCCTGGCACAGGTTCCGGCACAAGATGAAAATGCGCTGGCCGCGCACTTCTACCTGGGAGTCTGCCAAATGCAGCAAGCGAACCTCGCTGCCGCATCCAAGACCCTCTCTGCCGTGGCCGAAGCCGGCGACTCACCTGAGCAGGAAGCGGCACTCTACTATCTAGCGCAGGTGGCAATGCTACGGAACGATGCCACCAATGCACGCCATGATCTGGCCCGCACCATCGCTCTGCACGGAGATTTCGAACCGCGAGCCCGGATTGAGTTGAACAAGATTCGTTGAGTCCGCAACACTGCACACTGTTGCAAGTGCAACCGGATTGAATTCTTGCCGCACGGAACTGTTTGGCGCTGGATGACCATCGCTCTATCACAGTCCGCCGCCGGTTTTTCCGACCCCCGATGGGTGAAACAGATCGATGTCGATAGGTCATTGTGGAGGGAGCAGGGGTCTTTACAGGCTGCGGAAAAACTTCTCGGGAAGACTCGGTGCGTCAGGGCACGACTTCGGTCGTGCCGATAAGGCCAATAGAATGAGCGGGGCTTTAGCCCCCGAGGGGTGCTTTCCTGGCTTTTTGAACCCCGAACAACCGTTTTTCCGCAGCCTGTTCAGGCCCCTCAATCCAGGAGTCGCTGATCCGGGTCTTCAGGCACGGGCCTCTTTCCCGCTTCTTTGTTTTGTTTAATTTGCATACTTGTTTTTGTCAGGGCACAACTTTAGTCGTGACATAGGCGACCTACAATGAGTGGGACTTGAGCCCCCGAGGATTGCTTTTCGGGCCATTTTTGCGATCCAATCCACCACCGCACGAGATTGTGCCGCACTCCCCCTTGGGTGCGCGCGCAAGGAGGATTCAGTTGAATCGAACGACAGGATGCGCCCTGTGCCTTGCCCTCGCCGGCCTGTTCTCTCTTCCGGCGTTGGCCCAGCAGCCTTCCCCAAAGTCCCCAGCCGCCCAACCGGTGCAGGCCGGGCCCGACAGCATCGCAAAAGCCAGGGAAGCGCTGCACAAAGCCGAGACCGATCACCCCGGAAATACACCCGAACTGGCCCTAGCCCTCAGCGATCTGGTCTCCAAGCAGGTCGACGCGGGCACCGTCGATGTCGAGACGCTGTCCCTGGTCAACCGCGAACTCCAGATTCAAGAGGCCCTCGCCGGGCCACGCAGCAAGGCTTATATCGGTCTTCTGGTGATGCAAGCCGATGTGCTTACCGGCATTGACCGCTCCCCTGAAGCGCGTGTCGTTTCCGAACAGGCCCTGGAGATCGCACAAAAGGAGTTTCCCGACACCACCGACGCCGCCAACGCCGCTAGCGCCTTGGGTCGCATCTGCTCCAAGATGGGCGATTTTCCCTGCGCCGTACGCGCCCATGGCATCTCCGTGGACTTGACCCGCAAGCTGGCCGGTCCCAATAGCGCAGAGTTGTTGGCCGCTCTCAACAACCTGGGCGCCATGAAAGGCCGCATGGGCGACTCAGCCGGCGCCGTTGTCGCCCAAGAGGAAGCCCTCGCCATTGCCTACCGGCTCGACCCCACCGACAACCACTTCGGCGTCATCGAAAACAACCTGGGCCTGAACTACCTGAAGCTGCAGAACTTTCCCAAAGCCACCGAACACCTTACCCGCGCCGTCGACATGCTCACCAGGCTTTATGGCCCCGAGAGCCCGCGCTTGATGCAGATCAACCGCAACCTTGCGGCGCTCTACACCCGCACCGGTCAGTTTCCCTTGGCCTGGAAGGCATACGAGTTTTCAGAGAAGAACAAATACGAGCAGACTGACATGCAGGCATCCAACCATGCCCTGTTTGCGCAGTCCCTGGCCCAGGGTGGCGCCCCTCAGCGCGCCATCGACGAGGGGTTGGCAAGCGCGCGCATCAGCCGCGATTTCTTTGTGCTGCAGGCGCGTACCTTGCCTGAGAGGCAGGCGCTGGCCTACGATGCCACACGGCCGCACGGCCTTGACACCGCCATCTCCGTCGTCCTGAAGCACCCCGAGATACCCACCGCGGATATCTATCAGGAGGTTGTGCGATCCCGCGCTCTGGTGGCCGACGAGATGGCGCACCGCCAGAAAAACCTCAACGCAAACGACGACCCCGAGATCGCCCGCCTGCTCAAGGAGTTGAATCATGCCCGTACCGATCTGCTGGCGGCTGAGCACGACTCCTCACACACCGCCAAACACGCCGACATGGTGGACGCGGCCAACCAGAAAATGGAGGCAATCGAGCGCACCCTTGCCGAGCACAGTGCGGCGCTGCGAGCCGACGAGCGAGTCTATCAAGCCACCACCAACGACATCCGCCACTTTCTGCCTCCGCACGCGGTGCTGATCTCCTATGTGCTGATTCGCCGCGGTGCGGTGGACACGGTCGATCCCGCAAACGCGGATACGCCCGCCTACGTGGCCTTCGTCCTCCATCCGGAAGCAGGCCCGATTCGTGTCTTCAATCTGGGCGATGCCGCACCGCTGGATGAACTGGTGCGCAAGGCCCGTGCCGCCGCCGATGCTGAAGCCCACAGCGGCGGTCTCGGTTCCACCCGCAATGAGCGCAACTATCGCGAGGCTGCACTCGCCCTGCGCCAGCGCATCTGGGATCCGCTCAAGCCAGAGATCGGCGACGTCCGCATGGCCCTTGTCGTGGCCGACGGCAACCTCAACCTCATCCCCTTCGCCGGCCTGCCCGATGGTGCCGGCTACATGGTGGAGCACGAACCGGTTGTTCATATGCTCTCCAGCGAGCGCGACCTCGTGCCCGCCGCGCCTGGGACCAAGAAACTCGGCTTGCTGGCCATCGGCAGTCCCAGTTTTGAACTAGCCGAGAACAAATTGCCTCCCTCGCCTCTGCGCGGCGCCGAACCCACCTGCGAGGAGTACAGCAAGCTGCAGTTCAACTCCTTGCCGGGCACAGCGGTCGAGGTCTCCGACATCGCCTCCACCTGGCGAAAATGGAACGGCGCAGAGCCTTCTCATCTGGTCACAGGAGACGATGCGACCCTGGCCCGGTTCCTGGCCGATGCCGGCCAAAACCGCGTGCTCCACGTGGCCACTCACGCCTTCCTTCTCGACAAAAGCTGTGGCAGCGGCAATCCTCTGCTGCACTCCGGACTGGTGTTCGCCGGCGGCAGCCACGGAGGCACACAGTCCGTGCTTACCGCCCAACAGATCGCTTCGCTTGATTTGAGCGGCGCCGATTGGGCCGTGTTGTCCGCTTGCAACACCGGCAACGGCGAGTTGCGCGACGGCGAGGGCGTGCTCGGACTGGAGCGAGCCTTCCGCGTGGCCGGCGCGCGCAGCGTCATCATGACTTTGTGGCCGGTCGACGACAACGTGGCGCGCCAGTTCATGCACGGCCTCTACGCCCAGCGCCTCGGTCGCCACGCTTCCACCGCCGACGCTGTTTGGAACTCGGCACGAGCCTTGCTGCTCGAGCGCCGCGCCGCCGGCAAAAGCACACATCCCTGGTATTGGGCAGGCTTCGTCGGCGCAGGAGGATGGGAATAGACCGGCCGGGACTGTCGGGCGGCTGTCCACCCTGGGCTTCTTCACAGAATCAGTGAGCGGCTCACCCGCATTTCTCACGAGGCGCGTCAGCGAATTTGTAGCGCCGGCCTCCTGGCCGGCTGTAGCGAGGGGCTCCCGGCCCACGCCGGGCACCGTTTGCTCCGCCCCGATACGCAAAACCCGGCAGGGTTGGCCCGCAAACTCACCTCTGCGGATCGTCTGGACTAAGCCCCACCGTCGCGCTTGATACAGATTCGTGAACGCCGCGCTCACCCGCAAAAAGGCTGTCGCGTGAGCGCGGAGACCTGTTTCGCAGCGATTACTTTCGGGGAGGTTAGTCGTCCAGTTCCTGGGTGATTACGATGGGTTTGTGCATCGCGGCAATCAGAAGCGTGATCAGGTATGTCATAGCTTTTGAACGTATCGGGGAAGTTATCGAATGTCAATTGCTTTTCTTTCCACCGGGCGGCCCAAGTCCGGAGTGGGTGAAGTGAATCACCTAAAAGTGGGTGCCCCAGGTCCCTCGCTGTTGGGGACCTGGGAAAGCACAGACTCCGGTAGTTCCTCTCTTCGTTCTCCCTCGAACCCAACTCAATTGGTTGCACTCTTCACGCCAGTGGCCGGGTCTGAATTCCTCCAGAACCCCGGGTGCCCCAGGTCCCTCGCTGTTGGGGACCTGGGAAAGCACAGACTCCGGCGCCCACCTTTTTAGAACGTGATCCGCCCCGATAACTCCAAGCTTCTCGGCCCCGCGCCCTCGGCCGTTTGCAAGGCGGTGATCGAGCCAAAGCCGCTGGAGTCCACCTGCATATTGGGCGGCTCGTAGTTGCGATGGTTCAGCACGTTCGCCGCCTCCACGCCAAGCTGCAATTTCCCCTTCTCGGTAAGCGACAGATTCTTCAACAGTGATAGCGAAGAATTGCTGGTGCCCGGACCGACGACTCCGCCCACCGGGGCATTGCCGAAGCGCCCAATGCCCATTCCGTTCGAACTTTGCAGATTGAGATAAGGAAACGCAGCTGGGTTCAACCACTGTGTCGTAGTGCGCTGCGGCGCATAGAGCGATGCATTGCTAAGTTGATCCGGCCTCGTCTGGCCGATCGTCGTCAGAATGTTGGTATTGGCCGGGTCCACGGTTTGCTCGTACGGGGTCAGGAATGCCCCGCTCTGCAGGATGGTCACCCCTGCCAGTTGCCAGTCGCCGGCCAGGGCGTTGACGAGCGAGCCCGTGCCGAGCCAGCGCTGCCCATGCCCGAAGGGCAGGTTATAGAGATACGTGGCCAGAAAGCGGTGCCTCCGGTCGTAGATCACGTTGCCGTAATCCAGCCCAGGGTTGAAGCGGTCGGTCAGAAAGCTGCCCCCGGCCACGGCAAAAGCGTTCGGCGTGGCCCCGCCCGCGTTCGAAAGATCGCGAGTGTAGTTATAGCTGGCGTCGAAAGTCAAAGACTTTCCGCTATGCCGCGAAACCTCCACCGTCCCACTCGAGTAGTTGCTCTGGGCTGCATTCATCACGCTCTGGATCACCGCCCACGATGGATAAGGACGGCTGGAAGCCACCTGGGCATAACCAAGGGTATTGGCCGGCACTTGGTTCAGGTCTTCCATGGCTTCAAGATTCCGCCCGTGGCTGCCGGTGTAAGAGAGCCGCACCCCGATGCTGTGTCCCAGGTCCTGCTCCACGGTCAGGTTCCACTCCTGCACGGTGGGGTCCTTGTAGTGGATCGGAAACGCGTAATCGAAGTTCGCAGTCCCGGTCGAGCCGCCCGCAGCCGTGTTGAAGGGATTCGCAAACGACAGCAGCGGCGTGGAAGGATTGCTGGCGGTGGGATCGTAGTCCTGGTTGTAAGTAGCCAGATAGCTTGCATGAACCGCCCAGCCCGAGACCAGCGAGAATCCCATCGGAGACTCGATAAACCGTCCCCATCCGCCGCGAACCACGGTCTTGTCCGTGCCGAAAGGCCGCCATGCCAGGCCTAGACGCGGCCCCCAATCGGTCTTGTCGGTATAGCGCAAGGCCGAAGGAATTCCGGCCTGCGCCGCGGTCAGGATCGGCGTGGGCGCGATGGCCGAGACAAATGCGCTGGACTTGTAACTCAATGCCTGCGCGTTCGACACCACCACGGCGCCGTTCACCTGCTGGCCGCCGATGGTTGCCGTGTAGTCGGGATCGAATGCGGCGGTGTTCGAGTTGATCTCCTGGATCGGCGGGTGCAACTCGTAGCGCAGACCCAGGTTCAGGGTCAGGCGCGGCGTAATCTTCCAGTCGTCCTGCGCAAATCCACCGTACGCATAGCCCCGACCGTTCATCGCCGGATTGTTGGTGGAACTGACTTCGGTGTAATCCGGATAGCCCAGCAGAAACGCCGTGTAGGGATCGCCGATGGCCATGCCCACATCCGAAGAGCCGTTGAAGGCATACCAGCCGGAGCGGTAGTTGCCATAGACGTTGTCGTCGTGGTCGGTGATGCGCTTGAAGTCCGCGCCCAGCTTGAAGCTGTGGTTGCCGTGCGCCCAGGTCACGTTATCCAGCGCCTCGATGATCTGGCCGCGCTGCATCCCCGGATTGCCCGCGCCGGTTGACATGAATCCGTTGATCAACACCTGCGGCGCTTCCGACCAACTGGTGTCGGGCTGAGGCACACTGAGCCCGGTCTGCGCCAGCAGCGCGTTGGTGGAGTAACTCTGCGTCTCGGAAGTATGCTGCGCGTTGAACCCGCCGCGAAACTCGTTCATCAGCTTGGGAGAGAAGATGTAGTTGTGCGCGAAGGTCATGCCCTCGTCGATCTCGGGCGTGTTATAAGCCCCTTGCAGCGGGCTGCCGGCCTCGGCGCAATAGGTGTAGGTACATGCTGCCGAGGGGGCCGTCGTTACCTGGCGATTCTTGTACGAGAAGCGCGCAAACACTGTCTGTTTGGCTGAGATGGTCTCATCCAGCCGCACATCGCCCTGGTTGGCGCTGATCGGCGAAGGGAAATTGTTCTGGTAGTTGTTGGCGTACGTGCCCACCGCGCCGTAATTCGGCATCGGCATCAGCGTCTGCAGCAGGCTGGCGGAGATCGCACTCACCGGCACGTTGCCGGGATCGATGGCCGTGACCCCGTCCGGCTGATAGATAGCAGTGACGCCCTGCCCGGCCAGGTAGCTGGTCAGGTTGCCGTTGCGCATCTCCGCCGAAGGAACGCTCAGCAGCATGGGTGTTTGCCGCGGCAGCCGCAGCCCCTCGAAGCTGACAAAAAAGAACGTCTTGTCGAGACCGCGATAAAGCCCGGGAATGCTCAACGGGCCGCCCAGGGTCCCGCCGAAGTCGTTCATCGCGATCTTGGGCTTTTGCAGCGCAAAGGTGTTATTGGAGTTCAGCACCGTGTTTTCGAGGTTCTCGAAAACGCCGCCGTGAAACTGATTGGTTCCCGCCTTCGAGACCGTGGTGATATCCGCCACGCCGCCAAACTCGGCGTTGTTGTTCGACTCGCTCACGCGGATCTCCTCGATCGAGTTGAACGACGGGAACATCTCGTTCACCGGCCCGGAGTACTCCACGCCCACGCTGGAGATGCCGTCGATGGTCACGCTCAACAGCGCCGCCGTCGTGCCCATCACGGCCAGATTGCCGCCGTCGTCGGTCTGCACGCCGGCTTCCGTGGTCAGCGTGGAGATAGGGCTGGTCGATCCGGTCGAGCGCGAGTAAATGGCCACAGGCAACTCCACCAACTCGTCGCCGATCTTGGTCTCGGCCAGGCTCGAGACGTCGGTGGAGATCACCGGCGCCGCCGTGTCCAGCACCAGCACCGTCTGGGTTTCGGCGCCCGGCTTCAACACAGCATCCATGCGCCGGGTTTCGCGCGCCGTCAACGCAATCTGGGGAAGGGAATCCTTTTCAAAGCCGGGATAAGTGAACGTCAGTGAGTACTGACCCACATCGATGTTCTTGAACGCGTAGCTCCCGGCCGCATCGGTGGTCATGGTGCGCTTGGCCATGGTGCCCGTGTTGATCAGCGTCACCTCTGCTCCCGGAACCAGCGCGCCGCTCACGTCGCGCACCGTAC
>Ga0181520_10006273_pt1 | contig 18313 bp, 11 predicted proteins | sample PEATcosm2014_Bin_29_FD_132451 | JGI IMG/M metagenome (GOLD analysis project Ga0181520, IMG submission 132451) | Peatland microbial communities from MTU Mesocosm Facility, Houghton, MI, USA - PEATcosm2014_Bin02_30_metaG | ecosystem: Environmental > Terrestrial > Soil > Wetlands > Peat | place...
ATGCTCGGCCTCGATGACGGCGAGGACCGCCTCCTGGTCGAGGGGCTCGAAGTAGAGGCGGGTGCTGCAGTCGAAGTCGGTGCTCACCGTCTCGGGGTTGCTGTTGACCATGATCGCCGCCACGCCCTGGCGGCGCAGCGATTGGGCGGCCTGGACGCTGCAGTAGTCGAACTCGATGCCCTGACCGATCCGGATGGGGCCGCTGCCGAGCACCACCACCGCGTCGCGGTCGGGCACCGGCCGCTCGTCCTCGACCTCGACGGTGGAGTAGTAGTAGGGAGTGGTGGCGGCGAACTCGGCGGCGCAGGTGTCGACGCACTTGAAGGTGGGGGCGAGCCCGAGCCGCTTCCGCGCCTCTGCGAGCGCCGCCGGCGACACGCCGGCCAGCTCGGCGATCCGCCGGTCGGAGAGCGCCATCCGCTTGGCGGCGATCAGGGTCTCGTCGTCGAGGCCGCGCCGGAGCGCCTCCTCCACCCCGATCAGGGCGCGGATGCGGTCCACGAACCACGGGGCGATCGTGCTGCGACGGCTCACCTCCTCGACCGAGTCCCCCTGGCGCAGCGCCTCCATGACCGCGAAGATGCGCCGGTCGTTGGGATTCTCGAGCAGCACCGGATCGCGAACCTCGGCCTCGGTAGGGGGGCGTTGCTCCAGCGAGCGCAGGGCCTTGCTGAAGGCGGCCTCGAAGCTGCGCTCGATGGCCATCACCTCGCCGGTCGACTTCATCTGGGTCCCCAGGCGCCGATCGGCCTCGGGGAACTTGTCGAAGGGCCAGCGCGGGATCTTGACCACGCAGTAGTCGAGGGCGGGCTCGAACGCGGCGCAGGTCTTGCCGGTGACCGCGTTGGGCACCTCGTCGAGGCGGCGACCCGCCGCGATCTTCGCGGCCAGACGGGCGATCGGGTAGCCGGTCGCCTTGCTGGCCAGCGCGGAGGAGCGCGACACCCGGGGATTGACCTCGATCACGTGGTAATCGCAGGCGTCGGGGGCGAGGGCAAACTGGACATTGCACCCGCCGGCGATGCCGAGCGCGCTGATGATCCGCAGTGCCGCGCTGCGCAGCTGCTGATGCTCCCGGTCGGTGAGCGTCTGCGCCGGCGCCACCACGATGGAGTCGCCGGTGTGCACCCCCATGGGGTCGAGGTTCTCCATGTTGCAGATCGTGATGCAGGTCCCGGCGGCGTCCCGCATCACCTCGTACTCGATCTCGCGCCATCCGGCGAGCGACCGCTCCACCAGCACCTGGCCGATCGGCGAGACGGCGAGCCCGTTGCTCACCACCTCGACGAACTGCTCCTCGGTGGCACAGAGCCCACCGCCGGTCCCTCCGAGGGTGAAGGCGGGCCGCACGACGAGTGGCAAACCGGTGCCGGCGAGGAACCGGCGCGCGTCGGCAAGCGAATCGACGGTGCGCGACTCGGGCACCGGCTCGCCGATGCGCGTGAGCAGCTCCTTGAATTTCTCCCGGTCCTCGGCGGTGCGGATCGCGTCCAGGGACGTGCCCAGGGGCCGGACCCCGTACTTCTCGAGGATGCCGGCATCGTCGAGCGCGATGGCGAGGTTGAGCCCGGTCTGGCCGCCCAGGGTCGCGAGCAGTCCCTCGGGGCGTTCGGCGGCGATGATCCGCTCCAGCACCGGGACCGTGAGCGGCTCGATGTAGACCGCATCCGCCGACTGGTCGTCGGTCATGATCGTCGCCGGGTTGCTGTTGACCAGGATCACCCGGATACCCTCTTCGCGCAGCGCCTTGCAGGCCTGCGTGCCGGCGTAGTCGAACTCCGCGGCCTGGCCGATGATCACCGGGCCGCTGCCGATGACGAGGACCGAGCGGGGGCGGTCGGGAGCGGTCGGGGCCTGGGGGTGGGGCTTCGCCTCGGCCCGGACGTCGGCGCGCCCTGACTGGCGCGCCGCGTCCTCTTCTCGGCGCGATTGCATCTCGCGCCTGCGAAGAGCCTCGGCTGCGCCCGCACCCCCATGCCCCTCATCCGCACCATCGCCGTCCGCGCCTGCGGAGAGCCTGCGCTGCGCACGCATCCCCGCTCCCCCTGCAACCGAACCGACCGTGACATCGCTACTGCTCTCGGCTGCGCCCGCACCCCCATGCAACCCATCCGCGCCTTCAACGGCGGCCAGCCGCGGCGGGGCGTCGCCGTACTGGGAGGCCAGGGTGAGGAACTCGTCGAAGAGGCCGGCGCGGTCCTGGGGCCCGGGGGCTCCCTCCGGGTGGTATTGGACAGAGATGACCGGAAGGCTGCGGTGCCGGAGACCCTCGACGCTGCCGTCGTTGAGATTGCGCTCGCTGACGTGCCAGCCGGAGTCGGCAGGCAGGGTCTGGGCGTCGACCTGGAACTCGTGGTTCTGGGAGGTGACGTAGACGGCGCCGCTCAGCTCGTCGCGGACCGGGTGGTTGCCGCCGTGGTGGCCGAAGCCGAGCCGCGAGGTCGTCGCCCCGGCGGCCTGGCCGAGCACCTGGTGCCCGAGGCAGATGCCGAGGAGGGGGACGCCGCGCTCGAGCAGCTGACGGGCGAGCCGGACCTGGCCGGGCAGACGGGAGGGGTCGCCGGGGCCGTTGCTGAGCACCACCCCGCTCGGTCGGTGGGTCATCACCGCGTCGAGGTCGGCATCGTGCCGGACGGTGATCACCTCCGCGCCGCGGCTGGTGAGGGCGCGCAGCTGGTTGCGCTTCAGGCCCAGGTCCACGGTGACGATCCGGACGCCGCGAAAGCGCCCCACCCCGCCGCTTCTGAGCACGCCGAGCTCCAGCTCGGTTGGGAGCGCCTCCGCCCAGCGCGTCCAGGGTTCGGTCTGCGAAACCTCGGCCACCAGGTCGCGGTCGCTGACCCACGGGGCCTTGCGAGCCAGGTCCACCTGAGCCTCGGGGGTGAGCGCCGTGGCGACGGCGAGCACTCCGCGCAGGGTGCCGCGGTCGCGGAGGTGCCGGGTCAGCGCCCGGGTGTCCACGCCGCGCAGGCCCGGGACGCCCTGGCGGTGCAGCTCCTCCTCGAGGGAGCGATCCGCCGCGGCGTGACCGACCCGCTCGGACAGCTCCCGGACGATGAGCGCCCGGCAGTGCATCCGGCCCGACTCTGCGTGGTCGTCCCTCACCCCGTAGTTCCCGATCAAGGGGTAGGTCATGACCACCATCTGGCCCGCGTACGAGGGATCGGTGCAGATCTCCTGGTACCCGGTCATGCAGGTGTTGAAGACGACCTCACCGGACGTGGCAGGGTTGAGCGGCGCGCCGAAGAGCCACCCCTCGTGGACGGCACCGGACTCGAGTGCCAGCCGCCCCCTAAGCACGGATGGACTCCGTGGCCGTCGCGGGCACCGGCCAGGGGAGGCGCTGCCGGTCGTGGTGCACAAGGGCACCGTCGACCAGGGTCATCAGCACCCGCCCGCGAAGCCGCGCCCCGAGCAGAGGCGTGTTCTGAGAACCGGAGCGCAGGTGGGCCGGTTCCACGGTCCATTCGGACGCCGGATCGAAGAGGACGCAGGTCGCCGCCTCGCCGATGCGCAGCCGGGGCTCCCGGATCCCGGACGCCTTGCCGAGCACCCGGTATGGCCCGATGGTGAGCCGGTCCACCAGGGTGGGGATCCAGTCCCCACCCATGCCCCCGAGGGTGATGGAGACCGCGAGCGCCAGCTCCAGGCCGATCATCCCCGGCGCGGCCCGGTCGTACGGCAGCGCCTTCTCCTCGACCCGTTGGGGCGCGTGGTCGGTCGCCACCGCGTCGATGACACCATCCCGGAGACCCTGGACCAGCGCTTCCCGGTCGCGGTCGGTGCGGAGGGGGGGATTCACCTTGAGCAGGCCCACCGGCTGCGGGTCGTTCGCGAAGGGAAGCCACATCCCGAGGTGATGAGGGGTCGCCTCGGCGGTGACGTTGGCTCCCCCCTCCTTCGCCCGCCGGATCATCTCGACACCGGCCGCCGACGAGACGTGCTGGAGGTGAACGTGGCCCTTCCCGGCGTGGGTGAGAGCTCGCAGCGCGTAGTCGACGGCGCGGGTCTCGGCCTCGATCGGGCGGAGCGAGCAGCGCTGCACCGGACCCTGCACCCCGTTCACCTGGGCGAGGGTCTCCTCATCCTCCGGATGGATCATCACCGGGCGGCCCAGAGACGCAGCACGCCCGATCGCCTCGCTGAGCAGGCGAGGGGAGAAGCCGTTGTGGCCGTCATCGCTGAAGGCGGCGGCCCCGGCGGCGGTGCAGGCCTCTATGTCGACCAGCTCCTCCCCCTTGAGCCCCTTGGTGAGGGCGCAGCCGGTCAGCACCTGGACAGATGCCGCCACCGCGCGGAAGGTGGCCTCCTTGACACGGTCGGGGCTGTCGATCGGCGGCGCCGTGTTGGCCATCGCCATGATCTGGGTGAAGCCCCCGGCTGCAGCCGCCTGCGAGCCGCTGTGGATGGTCTCGGCGCCCTCGTCACCCGGTTCCCGGAGGTGGGTGTGGAGGTCGATGAAGCCGGGGCAGAGGATGACCGGGGTGCCGCCCGGAGGTGGGGTGAGATCGATGACCGGCAGCGTGCCCTCACCCATGTGCTTGTAGATGGCGACGATCCGGCCCTCGCTGAGCCAGACGTCCTGACCGGCCGCGTCCCGGCGGGCCAGCGGATCGATGACCCGGACGCCGCGGAGGATGCAGTTCATGAGTGGGGCACCAGGAAGATCCCGCCCCCGTCCGGACCCGGCCCGAACTCGATCTCGACCCAGTCCCCGGCTGTCACCGGGAGGTTCTTGCCGACGTAGTTCGGTCGCACCGGGACCTCACGGCCGCCCCGATCCACCAGCACGGCCATCTCGATGGAGGCTGGCCGCCCGCGCGTCGAGACCACGTCGAAGGCAGCGCGCATGGTCCTGCCGGTCTGGATCACATCGTCGACGAGGATGACGACGGCTCCCTCGGGCGAAGGGTCGGGACCGGTCGCACCGGTGGGTGGCGGGATCGCCTGCCAGCCACCGTCGAGACCCGGCTGACGCGGGCGGTCGTCGCGGAAACCGCTCACATCCACCGCCACCAGCGTCACCACGGGCGCGGACATCCCCCGGAGGTGGGCACACAGCTCGCGAGCCACTCCAACGCCGCCCTCCCGGATGCCGGCGAGCACCACCCGATCCATGTCACCCGGATGACCTTCGACGATCTCGTGGGCAAGCCGGGTCAGTACCCGGCTGACCGCGCGTCCATTGAGGACGCGGGTCCGGGTCCACTCGGGGTCCGCGTGGTGCGCCGGCACGGCGCGCTGCGCCTGGGTCATCCGAGCAGAAGGTCCAGCACGGCCATGCGAACGGCCACACCATTGCGCGCCTGCCGGAAGTAGGCGGCCCGAGGGTCCGAATCCACCTCGGTGGCGATCTCGTCGACCCGGGGAAGCGGGTGCATGACGATGGCTTTCTGGGGCAGCGCCCGCATCACCTCCGAGTCGATGCGGATCGCACGCCGCGCCGTCTCGAACTCGGCGAGATCGGTGAAGCGCTCCTTCTGGACGCGTGTCTGATAGACGACGTCGACCGACGAGATCACATCGTCGAGGCGATCGGTGAGCTGGTAGGGGACGCCGGCGGCGGCCATCCGCGCCTGCAGGTCCGCACCCACCTGGACCACTTCGGGGGCGACGAAGCTCATCCGCACCCCGGGGTGGAGGCTGAGCAGCTGCACCAGCGAGTGCACGGTGCGGCCAAAGCGCAGGTCACCGCAGAAGGCGATGTGAACCCCGTCCGCGCTGCCACGCTCGCAGCGGATGGTGTAGAGGTCGAGCAGAGCCTGGGTCGGGTGCTCACCTGGGCCGTCCCCCGCATTGACGACCGGCACGGACGCCACCGCCGCCGCCCGGGCGGCGGCCCCGGCCTGGTCGTGGCGCAGGACGATGACGTCGGCGTAGGAGGAGACCATCCGGATGGTGTCCTCCAGGGTCTCGCCCTTGATGACGCTGGAGAACTCCCGGGCCGCCTCGGTGCCCATCACCGACCCGCCGAGGCGGAGCATCGCCGATTCGAAGCTGAGGCGGGTGCGGGTCGAGGGCTCGTAGAAGAGGGTCGCCATGATCCGCCCCGCCAGCCGGGTATCGCGATGCCCGGACAATCTGTCGGCACGGGCGAAGATGTCGTCGAGGCTCTCCCGGTCGAACTGCTCGCTGGAGAGGACGTGGTCCAACCTCCGGGTGGTGCTGACCGGCGTCATCGGCGATGCCCTCCGTCGACTGCCCGTCGGGCCGCAGCGGAAGGGCACCGGCACAGCCGGTCCCGATCCCCTTGCCGGCCTCACCGGACCTGCTTGAAGTGGATCTCTGCGACGCACTCTACCACGGAGGAGCGGGGGGCCCGGCACGCCCTCCGGCGCGCTCCGGTGACCAAGCCGCTGCGACAATCCCGCGACATTCCCGCTCGATTTGATCGGTTTCGGGGCCGTGGTCCTACGCTTCCTCCAACCATGGTCCCCGCCGTGCCTGGGCGTCGACGGATCTTCCGCCGGCCCCGCATCACCTTCGCCGCCCGGCTGCTCCTGGGCGGGTTCCTCCTCTCCCTGACCATCATCGTCGCCATCAGCGCCTTCCTGCTGGTGAGCCGCGAGCAGGAGACGCGGACGGGAGCCGAAACCAACGCCGAGAGCCGGGCGGAGGCGTACCGCGAGCTGGTGCAGCAGGTCGCCGCCCCCCAGGCCCGCTTCGCCGCCCAGGACGTCGCCGGGCTGCCCGAGATGGCGACAGCCCTCGGCTCCGCGGACCCCCAGGCCGCGGTGACGGCCTTCCTCACCGGCCCGAGCAAGGTGATCACCGACCTCCCCGACGAGACGGTCGCGGTATTCGGCGCGGATGGCACCCTGCTCGCGACCACCGTGCAGGCGGGCGTGCCCGAGCTCACCTCCGGCCTCCCCGAGGTGGCGGGTGCCCTCCGGGGAAGCCCGGCCGAGGCGATCGATTTCCTCAGCGCGCGGACCCCGGTGTACGACTTCGCCGCACCGGTCATGAGCTCCGGGTCCACCCAGGTTCTCGGCGCCGTCGTCTACAGCATGCCGCTCACTGACCAACTGCTCCGGCTCCTCGGCGCGGTCGGGCAGGGGTACACCCCGGTCATCATCGCCAACCGACCGGGCGCCTCCCTATACGCGCTCTCCGGCAATCCGGCCTCTCCCTCCCTCACGGCGGAGACCCTGCCGTCCTCGATGAAGGCCGGCCTCGGCCGGTCATCGGGCAGCTTCGCGGGCTTCTCCACCGTCCCCAGCTCGGGTGACAACGCCCTGGTCCTGGAGGGGATGAATCCCAACAGCGGTCCGCCGGTCCTCTACGTGGGAGTCGAGACGCCGACCTCGCTCTTCCTCGGTGATCAAACCGCCGACGAGCTGACCGTGGTATGGCTGGCACTCACCGCACTGCTCGCGACCTGGCTGCTGGTGCTGCTCTTCGTCAACCGATTCGTCCGCCGCCCGGTGGCCCAGCTGTCTGCCGGTGTCGCCCGCATCGCCGGCGGTGACTACAGCTCCGACATCCCGGTGCGCTCGCGCGACGAGCTGGGCGTGCTCGCCCGGCAGGTCAACCAGATGCGGGGACAGATCGAGAGCAACATCCACCACGTCGACGCCGCCGTATCGCGCCTGGACGAGGTGTCCCGGGCGCTCACCACCACCACCACCGGCATGTCAAGCCTGGAAGGCGCGGTCTGCGCGGCGGCCGCGTCCCTGGCCGGCCCACGTGCCGAGGCCGCGCTCCTGGCGCGCGTCGGCGATCAGCTCGTGGTCAGCGCCAGGAGTCACGGGACGAGCGAATCCGCCGCCGACAATGGTGCGGGCGGCTCGGACGCGGGAGAGTTTGACCTGGCCCCGGCGGTGGTGGCCGACGTGCTGGAGGGGCGCCCCGCGCGTCTCACCCACAGCCGCAGCGAGCCGGCAGCGGCTGACCAGGCCTGGACGCAGACGACGCTCGTCGTGCCCATGCTCTACCGGCAGACCGTGACCGGGGCGATCGCGGTGACCGGCCCGGACAGCGTCTCCGATGCCGATGCGCGAGCGCTCTCCGCACTCGCCAGCAACGCGGCGATCGCCGTCGAGAACACCCGGCTCTTCGAACAGGAGCGTGAGACGGTGCGCAGGCTGCGCGAGCTGGACGAGATGAAGTCGGACTTCCTCGCCACCGCGCAGCACGAGCTGCGCACTCCGCTGACCGCCATCGTGGGACACCTGGAGCTGATCCGCATGGTCTGGTCTGAGGCGGACGACCACCAGAAGCTCGCCATCCTCGACAACGTCGAGGTGGCGACGAGCCAGCTCTCGGAGATGCTCGAGACCATGATCGACCTCTCCCTGGTGAGCGCTGACAACCTGCGCATGAACCGCAAGAAGGTCGCCCTGGCCGCGACCGTCGACGACGCGGTGGGCGAGGTCACACGGCGGTTCCCGCACGGCCTCCCCGTGAAGCTGACTGTCGACATCCCCGCCCGTCTCAAGGTGGACGCAGACCGCGACCGTCTGCGTCAGGTGATCCGCTGCCTGCTCGACAACGCGGTCAAGTTCACCGACCCCGGGGGGAGCGTGGCGATCTCGGCACACGCCAGCCCGCACGGCGGCCGCTGCATCATCGAGGTGACCGACACCGGCATCGGGATCGACCCCGCGCTCCACGAACGGGTCTTCGAGCGCTTCTTCCAGGCGGACAGCGGAGGTACCCGCGCCTATGGAGGAATGGGCGTGGGACTCTCCCTGGTCAAGGTCCTCACCGAGGCGCACGGGGCCACGGTGACGCTGGAATCCGCTCCCGGCCAGGGAACGAAGATGCAACTGGACTGGCCCTGCCAGCCGCCGGCCGAGCCCGCCGGGCGCGACGAGCAGCAGGTCGACCTGACCGCTTCCCGGCAGTCGCAGGTGGCGAGCGACGCTGATCTGAAGACCGGCTGATCCGGCCGAGGCCGGCTTTCGCAACCGGGGTGTGGCCACTCCGTTGCAACCGGTCACGCAGCTGTGGCTTCCTGATCCGACATCACAGGAATGTCATCAGTCCGCGAGGTCGCTGACGATCCGGCAACCGTCATGTGGCCCTACTCTCGGAGTGCCATGAGAGGAACAACGGGACGCTGCAGACCGTGGCCGCTCGGCGCCCTGCTGCTCGGGGCTGCGGCCGCTCTCGCGGTGCCACTCGCCGGTCTCGCCTGCAGCAGCGAAGTCGCCACCACGGTGACGCTCACCTCCTCAGAGAACCCGGCCGCCTACGGCGACCAGCTGATCCTCACGGCGACCGTGATCCCGGCCAGCGGAACGCTCGTCCCCGGCGGAACGGTGGTATTCGAGGACGGTGGGACGAGCCTTGGCACGGCGACCCTGGGGCCGGCAGGCCAGGCGGCCCTGGTCGATTCGACGCTCAGCGCGGGGACGCACGCGATCGTCGCCGAGTACTCGGGGTCGGCGACCTTCGCCTCCTCCGCGTCGGTGAAGCTGGAGCAGGACGTGACCGTGCAGAGCTCGACGACCCTCCTGTTTCCCACCGTCAATCCCGCGCCCTACGGCGAAACCCTGCTCTTCGTCGTCTCGGTCGTCCCCGGGGGTGGGACGGGGGTGCCCACCGGCGCGGTGAGCCTGGTGAGCGGCGGCTCGGTCGTCGGGACGGCAACCCTCTCCGGGGGGACCGCGGCGGTCGTCGTCTCGTCGCTCGGAGCGGGCAACGATGTCATCAGCGCCGACTACGCCGGGGACGGTAACTTCTCATCCTCGGCGAGCGGCACGGTCACCGAGACCATCGTCGCGGCAGCGACGGCGACGGCGCTGACCGTCTCGCCCACCGCGGCGGCCGCCGGCCAGAAGGTGACCCTCACCGCCACCGTGACGTCGCCCACCGCCTCCCCGACGGGGACGGTGACCTTCTCGGCCGGCGGCTCCAGCCTCGGCACCTCGACCCTCAATGACGGGACGGCCACGCTGGTCACATGCTTTGCCCACTGGGGGACGCAGGAGCTCTCCGCCGCGTACGGCGGCACCGCGGACTTCAGCCCCTCCACATCGACGGTGGTCGCGCTCCCGGTCAAGGGGGGTGGGAGCTGCAGCTCCGGCTGCGCCACGCAGGCCAGCCTCTCACCGACCGCGGCGGGCGTCTCGCTGGACAGCTTCCACGCCGGTACGACCCCCGGCCTCACGCTCCCCGCCGTCGACGACGCCGCTGCTGCCGCGCCGCCGGCGGCGGTCAGCGTCGAGGCGGCACCCACCTCGGTGAACCAGGGGCAGAGCGTGAACCTCTCCTCAACTCTGTACGGGTTGAGCGGCGATCCGTACCCAAGCGGGACGGTGGACTTCCTGCAGGGAACGGCGCTCCTCGGGTCGGCGGGGACGACACAGGTCGCCACCACCAACGACGCGCTCGCCAGCCTCTCCGTCGTCCTGAGCGCGGGCAGCTACCCGTCGATCACGGCCGAGTACCTCCCCAGCAGCAGCGCCGCAACCTACTACACGTCGGCGACGTCGTCGTCGTCGGTCGCGGTCACGGTCACCCGGGTGGCGGCCTCGACGACGCTCGGCGTGGCCACCTCCCTCAACCCCTCGCCCCAGGGCCAGGCCCTCATCGTCACGGCGACGGTCAATCACCCCTCCTCCAGCCTCACCCCCACCGGCACGGTGACCTTCACCGTGAACGGGGCGAATCCCGAAGGGGTGGCGGTCAACAGTCTCGGACAGGCCTCGGTGACCCTCACCACCCTCGCGGCAGGCACCCAGACCATCGGCGCGAGCTACGCCGGGGATGAGAACTTCGCCGCGTCGTCGGGCTCCGCCTCGGAGACGGTGACCGCTTCCTCCACTCCGACCCCCACCGCACAGCCGACCGCCACCCCGAAGCCGACAGCCACGCCGAAGCCGACCTCCACTCCGGCACCCACGGCCACCGCGCAGCCGGCGCCCACGGCCACCGCGCAGCCGGCGCCCACGGCCCCGCCGGCATCCACCGCGCCGCCGGCGTCCACACCCAAGCCCGGCGCCACTCCGGCCGCGTCCGCCACGCCAACCCCCACCCCGTCGCCGAAGAGCACGACGACCTCTCCCGCGCCGGCTGCCGTGATCGTCGCGCCGGTGACGACCACTCCACCCAGCCGGCCGAGCGGCGTCTCCGGCTCGGGTGCTGTGAATCCCGACCAGTTCGACACGTCGGCCGTGCCCCCGATCGACCTGATCTCGCTGGTCTCCGGCATCCACATGGGGAACGGGCCCCAGATCATCGTCTTCCTGGTCCTCGGCAACGCCCTCCTGATCGCCGCGATCGTTGTCGCAGCCCGGCGGGGGAGGAAGCTGACCCGCCGCAGCCTCGAGGGGGCCGCCGGGGGTGTGGATCAGCTCGGTACCGATCCCTGGTGAGCGCTGCAACGTCCCCGGGCGAAGAGCGTCACGGGTTGGTTGCCCGAGTTTGGCGGGGAAGCGGCTGCCAGATACTGCCGGCGTGAGAGCGTTCAACGTCGCTCGCGCGGGCGGCCCTCCGGCTGCCCCACTCGCCCTCCCGGGTGTCACCCTGCGGCAGCCAGGCGGTGCCCTTGCCGACCTCCGCTACCTGCTGATGGGACGGATCGTCCCCGCCGTGCTCTACGCCATCCTCGGCTATGAGGTGGTCGTGCACATCATGGCCACCCGCCTCTCCCCGGTGAACTGGCTGACGGTTGTGGGCGGACCGGTGCGGGAGTCCCTGTTCGCCGCCTTCTGCCTGATCCCGGTGGTCCTGTTCGTCATCCGGCCCAAGCCGCAGTCCTCGGACGGCCGGATCCTGCCCCGGGTGGTCGCCTTCCTCGGCACCGCGATCCTGCTCCTCTCCGGAACCAATGTCGTCGGCGGCATGCTGGTATTCGGCATTCCCGCCTGGATGGGGACCGTCTGCACCATGGTCCTGGTCGCCGCCACGGCCGGCGCCGTGTGGGGCCTGCTGACGCTGCGCCTCTCCTTCGGCATCTTCCCGGCGGCGAGACGCCTGGTGACGGCTGGCCCCTACCGCCTCGTTCGCCACCCCCTCTACGTCTGCGAGATCCTATCGGCGCTGGCGATGGTGATCGCCGACGCCAGTCTCGGGATGATCGCCCTGGTCGTGGTCTTCTGTGGTCTCCAGGTGACCAGGATCCACTACGAGGAGAGCCTCCTGAGCGCATCCTTCCCGCAGTGGCGGGCGTGGGCGGCCGGGCGGGCCCGGCTCATCCCCGGCATCTGGTGAGAGCGATCAGCCTGCCTCGATGACCTCGGGGCGCCGCCCCACCGCGGCCGCCTCGTGGGTGAGGAGCCACCGCTTGAGCGGGAGGCCCCAGCCGAAGCCTCCGAGCGAGCCGTCGGTGCGCACCACGCGATGGCAGGGGACGATGAGCGGGACGGGGTTGCGGGCACAGGCGGAGCCGGCCGCCCGTGCATACCGGCGATCGCCCCCAAGCTGCGCGTAACTGCGGACCTCCCCGGCGGGGATGAGGCGCAGCGCGTCCCAGAGGCGGCGCATCGCCGGGCTTCCCCCCATCCGCACCGGGAGCTCATCCAGGGCGGTGACGTCGGCCCCGGTGAAGTACGCGCCCAAGGCCGACGAGATGGGTCCGAGGTCGGCGCGCACCCGGATCTCCCCCCGCGGGTCGGGGAGGCGGTCCCGGAGCTCATCCACACCGGCGGTGAATCCACTGCTGACGACGGCCCCGCCGTCCGCGATCGCCGTGAAGGCGCCGAACGGCGTGCGGACGGTCACGGCGTCGTAGGTCATGGCGTGGTCTCCAATGGGTCGATGAGCGGGTCGAGTGGATCCGGCGCGGGGGTGCTCCCGCGGCCTGCCGCAGCGGGGGCGAGGGTGTCCCAGAGGTGGAGCGCGGCGTAGGCGCGCCAGGGTCGCCAGAGCTCGGCGCGCCGCGCCAGGCTGGCGGCATCCGCGGGCTCCCCGAGCCGCTCCAGCGCCCGGCGCAGTCCGAGGTCGCCCAGCGGGATGGCATCGGGATCACCGCGGACGCGCATGGCGATGTAGGCGCGGGTCCAGGGACCGAAGCCGGGCAGGCAGGCCAGGAGGGCATCGAGATGGTCCGGATCCGCTCCGACGAGGTCCAGGTCACCCGCCGCCACGGCACGGCCGAGGGCGCGGACGGATTCGACACGCCGCCCGGTCAGCCCGAGCCCGCCGAGGTCGGCTCCGGCGAGGCGCTCCGGCGACGGAAAGAGGTGGGTGACTCCGCCGACCGGTGAGGGGAGCGGATCGCCGTGGCGCGCCACCAGCCGGGAGGCCAGGGTACGGGCCGCCGCGACCGAGACCTGCTGACCCAGGACGGCGCGGACCGCGGTCTCGAACGGCTCGGCGCTGCCCGGGACACGCAGTCCTGGCAGAGCAGCGACCAGCCGGCCGATGAGCGGGTCACGGGCCAGCCCGGCGGCGACGGCATCCGGGTCGGAATCGAGGTCGAGCAGCCGGCGGCAGCGGCGGACCACCCCCTCCAGGTCGGAGAGGTCGTCGAGGCGGACACGGAGGCGGATGTGGCCGTCCCCGGGGGTCAGCATGATGACCGCGGCACCCCCGGGGGTCCGGAGGGCGCGGACGTAACGGACGGCGGTCGCCGACTCCACCCCTGCGACGGCTCGCGCTGCCAGGAACGCGAGCAGAGGGGCGGCCGCGAACGGCTCCCGGCGGGCCAGGCGCAGCGTGAGCCAGCCCTCAGTCTCGCTTTCCGCGGACCGGGTCGTGTCGGGAGGGTCCCCTCCCGTCCCCGCACCGCGGAGGGCGCCGGGCGCGACGCCCAGCTCGTGGCGCATCGTCTCGTTGAACTGGCGCAGAGAGCCGAAGCCGGCGGCGAAGGCGATGTCCACGAGGGGCATCGAGCTCTGCGTGATCAGAGCACGGGCCGTCTGGACGCGCCGGCTCCGAGCGAGCTGGAGCGGAGACGTGCCGATCGCAGCCGTGAAGCGGCGGTCCAGCGTCCGGGAGCTGACACCGAGCCGCCTGGCCACGCCCTCGATCCCGTCCCCGTCCGCCAGGCCGGCGGCGATGAGCCGGAGGGCGCGTCCCACCAGCGCCCCCTCTGGATCGTCCCGCCGGTCGGGGCGGCAGCGCTTGCAGGCGCGGAACCCGGCTGCCTCTGCGGCCGCCGGGGAGGTGAGGAAGCGGACGTGGTCGCGACGCGGGGTCCGCGACGGGCATCCGATGCGGCAGTACACGCCGGTGGTGGTCACCGCCACGAGGAACCTGCCCTCGAAGCGGCGATCCCGGCTCGCCACCGCACGGTACCGGCTCTCGAAGTCGTCCACCGGTTCATGGTGCCCGCTCCGACCCACCGGCCGCTCGCGGATTTCGGACAGGGCGGTGCGGACCGGCCGGTGGAAAGCGCGCCGGCCCGGAGCCAGGGGCGGGGCCCGCCCGGCCCCTCGGCCGGGCCCCGAGTGGCGAGCCGCTGGTCGACCGCGGCGCCGAGCTTGGCCACGAGGGCGGTGAGCGCCTTGTCCTGCAGCTCCAGGTGAGCCTGGATCTGCATCGCCTCGTGGAGCACCGCCTCGGCGTCCGCGTAGGTGTCCTGGGCCCGCTTGTCGCTGGCCGCGGACTGGATGTTGGTGCCGACGATGATGATGGAGAGGAGGACGAGCTGCAGGAAGGTCTGCGCGATCCAGGCCACCGGCCCCTCGCCGCCCTTGGCGAGCGCCGCCGGCAGGCCGAGCAACGCAAGGATGCAGAACAGCCAGGCGCAGGTCATGCTGCCCACCCCGAGGGTGATCTTCACCGCCAGCCAGCTGTTGACCCGCGTGTAGAGGTTGCCCTTGGGCAGCTGGTCGTGTGTCTTGGTGGGATGCACGCGATGCTCGAGGATGGCGAGCGTGCGGGCATGCGGCTGGTGCTCGAACTTCATGGTGTCGTCACCCCGTTGCGGTCGGACGCAGTGCGGAGGATCCTCCGCTCGGCGCCAAAGCCTACGGCTTCGAGGCGTCCCCGGGGTGACCTCGATCGAAAGAGCGTGGCCAGGTCGCGGCGGCCCGGCCCGCCCGCGGGCGGGGCGAGAGCTCTCAGCTCCCGCCCCTCGCTCCATCAGGATTAATAAAAGACCTTGGCCAGCTCGTACAGCTCTGCGGGGACGCGGCGCTGGGTCCGGGCGACGTCGGCGATCGGGGCCGTCTCGACGGTCCCGTTGCGCACCACCGGCATCATCCCCCAGCTCTTGGAGAGCACGAGGTCGTAGGCGGCGACGCCCACCCGGGTGGCCCAGATCCGGTCGTACGCCGACGGGGTCCCGCCGCGCTGGGTATGCCCGAGCACCGTGGTGCGGGTCTCGTGCCCGAGGCGCTCCTCGATCACCTCGGCCAGGGTCTCGGCGACCCCGCGCTTGCTCAGCTGGGCGTGGCCGAAGGCGTCGACCTTGCCGTCGGCGGCCTGCTGGTCGGTGACCCCGGCCACCTGGACGCCCTCTGCGACCACGATGATGCTGAAGTCGTGGCCGCTCTGGAGGCGCTTCTGAAGGCGGTCGATGATCTCGTCGAGACTGACGGTGATCTCCGGTATCAGGATCAGATCCGCACCGCCGGCGAGACCGCCCATCAGGGCCACCCAGCCGGTGTCCCGTCCCATCACCTCGACGACCATCACCCGGTGATGGGAGGCGGCGGTGGTGTGGAGGCGGTCGAGCGCCTCAGCGACCCGGCTCACAGCCGTGTCGAACCCGATGCAGTAGTCGGTGACCGAGAGGTCGTTGTCCATCGTCTTGGGGACGCCGACCACCGGGCCGCCGTGGTCGGCCAGCCAGGCGGCCACGGACAGCGTGTCGTCGCCGCCGATGGCGACCAGGGCATCCAGCTCGGCACGGCCGAGGTTGCGGAGCACCTCCTCACGCCCGCCCTCGCGCTTCATGGGGTTGGTCCGGGAGCTCCCCAACACGGTGCCCCCGAGCTGAAGAATGCCCGAGAAGAGGCGGCGGTCCAGCTCCATGAAGTCGCCGTCGCCGATCAGGCCGGCCCAGCCGTTTTTGACACCAATGACACTATCACCGTGGGCGAGGGCGCGCCGCCCGACCCCGCGGATGGCCGCGTTGAGCCCGGGAGCGTCACCGCCCCCGGTGAGGATGCCGATGCGCAAGGTCAGCTCCCATATCCCGGGTCGTGGTTGAAGGCGCTCTCCTCGTCCTGGCCGAGGACGACGATCACCCCGTCTGCGGGGCCCGTCGCTCCCGGGCTGGGCGGCGGCACCGTCGTGACGGAGACACCGAAGTATGCCGCGAACCACTTCGCAGCCGCAGTCTCCGTTCCGCCGCTCTGATCGATGACCTCCGTCGCAGAAGTGGTCGGGACCCGGCCCAGGTCCTGGGTCGACCAGCCCAGCTCGCCGAAGATTCCGGCCCATCGGGTGGAGGCCCCATCGCCGGTGCCACTGCCGTCCTCGATGCCGACGTTGGGGTCCTCGCCGAGGGTGCCCGGAGGAGCGAAGACGTTCTTGATGAAGTGATCGATGGTCGAGTAGGTGCCGTCGTGGGCGTAGAGGTAGTCGGCTGAGCAGGTGGGGACGTTGCACTCGTAGAGGAAGTTCGTCGCATCCAGACCGATGTGGAGGATGGCGGCGGAGTTGACTCCCTTCACCAGGTTGTAGACGGCCTCGACGTCATCGAGCGTCATGTTGGTGTCGACGTTGCCGCCCAGTGCGTCGAGCAGGCCCGGGAGGTCGCCGATGCCTCCGACCGAGAGCACCTTCGCCTTGATGGCGGTGAGGATCTGCTGCTGGCGCTGGCTGCGCGCGAAGTCCGTGCCCTGGCCATTGTCTCCGTGCCGCGATCGCGCGTACTCGAGGGCGGTGGCGCCATCCATGTGCTGCTCACCCGCCCTGAAGCTGATGGTCTCGTACGGGCAGGTGTCCGCGTTGCACGAGGGGTACTGGGGGTCCACGAAGCCGACCGGGACGTCGATGTCGATGCCTCCCACCGCGTCGACGCCCTGGTCGAAAGCGGTGAAGTCGAGACCCACGAAATAGTTGATGGGTATGCCGAGGAGATGGGTGAGGGCGGCGTCCGCCATCGCCCCGCCGGAGTCCTCCTGGCCGGCCGGGACGCCGCCGTCGCCGTAGAGGACGCCGTCCTCGTAGGCCTGGTTGATCTTGCCCTGGTCCTTCTTCTCGCCGGCCGCGTTGTAGATCGGGACGTCCCAGTCGCGGGGAATGGAGATCTCAGCGACCTGAGGAGGGCCGGTCGCATGCGGCTGGATGGAGATGACCATGATCGAGTCCGAGAGGTAGGCCCCATCGTGCCCGGCGCCACCGTAGCCATAGAGCGCGATGTTGATGCGCTGCTGATTGGCGACCTGTTTGCTCTCGATGCTCGAGCCGTCCGCGCCCCGCACCAGGCTCCCGACGACGGACACCACGTTGGTGTGGAAGACGTGCGCCAGACCGTCCAGGACCCGGTAGCCGAAGAGGCCCCCGACCAGGGCCACCACCACCACGCCGGCGACGACGGTGCGTCTGGTCGTCATCCAGCGAGGGCGAACGCGATACCGCGAGCGCCGGAGGCGCGTTCTCGATGCCATCTCGATGTGTTCCGGTCGGGAGCCGCGAGGCGGGCAGGGACCCACCCCACCGTGGAACCGGCCGATCAGGTCCCTCTTCTGGAACGTGGACGGGGCAAGGGAAGGTTCGGTCGCCGGCAAGGGTAAACCAGGGCCGCCGGGTCGTGGGCATCCGGAGACGTCGGAGGCGTGCCCGCGCCACCCCTACGATCGACCCGTTCGGTGTGTTCACTAGACCGGGGCGTGGGATGTGGAGAGATGATGACAACTCCCCGGCGCTCGTGAAAACGATACCCGGCGGTGCCAGAATCGCCCCGAGGCTGCGCCTCCCCGGGCTGCCGGGGCGCGGGCGATCCCCGCTGGCCCTGACCGACGGCCGACGACGCGGTCCGATGACTGCAGCGCAGGCAGGAGGGGCAAGTGGACGAGAGGCGGGGCGGGCAACTCAGGATCGGGGTCCTGTCGCCGCTGATCGCCGGCAGCTACATGAGCGCGGTGCTCTCCGCGATCTCCGACACGGTCTCCGGCGCCGGCGGCCGGCTGGTGGCGATCCAGACCCTCGACCCGAGCCAGGGGAGCATCGAGACCCGGGTGCCGCAGTACACCCTGCGAGCGGCCTGGAACCAGGTGGCCGGTTTCATCGTCGTGGTGAATGCGGTCGACCGGGCGTACCTGGACGCGCTGCGCGACGCCGGCAAGCACGTGGTCCTGCTCAGCGAGGGGGTGGAGGGCTTCCCCGGACCGGTCGTCCAGGCCGACAACCGCATCGGGGTGCTCCAGGCCGTGGGCCATCTGGTCGAGCACGGTCACCGGCGCATCGCCTTCGTGGGCAGCCTCTTCCAGGCGGACACCCGGGAACGCTACGCGGCCTACCGGGAGGC
>Ga0181520_10006274_pt1 | contig 18311 bp, 17 predicted proteins | sample PEATcosm2014_Bin_29_FD_132451 | JGI IMG/M metagenome (GOLD analysis project Ga0181520, IMG submission 132451) | Peatland microbial communities from MTU Mesocosm Facility, Houghton, MI, USA - PEATcosm2014_Bin02_30_metaG | ecosystem: Environmental > Terrestrial > Soil > Wetlands > Peat | place...
ACATGGGCGCCGCTTTTAATCCGGACCCCGTGCAAAAGAAGTACTTCGACCAAAACCGGATCATCGACACGCTTGCAGCGCTGGAAGCCATCGCCAACTATGTAAAGGGCATGCCCGGGCGGAAGAACCTGCTGTGGTTGTCGGCGGCGTTTCCGCTGACGGTCGGGACGGCGCAACGGACGATCGCGCCCGGTGTGGGGTACAGCGGGCCGCTAGACCAGTGGCGAACGTTCGGCGTGGAGATGAAGCGAACCATGGCCGCCTTGAACGATGCCAACGTTTCGGTCTATCCCATCGACGCCCGCGGCCTTTCCATAAGCTCCGCCGCCAGCATCAACATCAGCACCATGAACAGCATCGCGGCTGAAACCGGCGGGGTGGCGTATGTCAACCGGAACGACCTGGACCGGGGCGTGCGCAAGGCGCTCGACGACTCGCGCGAGGTCTACGTGATGACTTACTACCCGAAAGCCATCGCCGAGGACGGCGCCTATCACCAGATTCGCGTCCGCACCGGTCGCCCGGGAGTGCAACTCCGCTTTCGCCGCGGCTACTACGCCACGGGGATGGAAGAAGATTCGAGCGTCGCGGCGGTGGATCGCCTGGCGCGCGCGCTCGCATCGCCTCTCGATGGCTCGGAGATCGGGATTCAGGCAAGCGTGGAACCAGCGGGCGACGATGCCAGCGCCCTGGCAGTGGTGATCCACCTGGATCCCGCGGACCTCAGCCTGGCGCATGATTCGGAACGATGGACGGGAGCGGTGCGCCTGCAGTGGCTGCAAACGGGCGCGGCCGGCGAGCGTTACGAAGGCCCCAGCCGGACGGTGCCGGTGGATTTACCGCAGGCGAGTTACCAAGAAGCGCTGAAGCAGGGTGTCCGGCTGGAACTGAGGATACATCGCGACCCGTCAGCCGTCGCGATGCGAATTGCCGTGGTCGACGAACGGGGCGCGCGCGTGGGTTCGTTGTCGGTTCCGTTGCCGCATCAGGCTGCCCAACCTGAGATCCATCGGTAACGTCGGCGGTTTTGCCGCCGGCGTCCCGGGCTTCGCTCGGAAACAGCGGAATTCCGCGGCGCGGTACGAGACCTGCCCGGATGAAGGCACGTTTGACTCCCTAATGAGTAGTTCAGGAATTCGCTCGCATATGGTCAGGCCGCTTTCCTGCCAATTCCTCAATCGGCGCTGTTTCACGTGGCCCATTTGGACTAATCGGCGATATACCCCGGCCGATAGCGCAGTTCGATGCCTTTCCGCGAGGTCCTGAGCTCCACCTTGTGGGCCGAGCGGTCCTGCTTGTAATTGGCCGGCGCGTAGGTCAGGACGTAGCCCTCGCGCGAATCCTCTAGTGCGGCTCGCGCCAGGGCGGAAAGCCCGTTATCGTCGTGATAGGCCCGACCGCCGGTTTGTTCGGCGAGTTCTTCCATGCTTGCTATGTTGAGATTTACCTCCGGAGGACACGGGCCGAGGCACGCAATCAGGCCGCGCGCGTCAATGGGGTATAACATCACCTTTGCGGCGGCCAGTTGACGCGTCACCGCCTCTATGTCCTGGTGGTCCTCCGGAGGCGGAAAACCTCCAGTCACCCATAGCAGATTTTTTTCGCCGGGAACACCCCTCATGTTCCGTGCGACCTCCGCAAACGCACCCAGTGTCAGCGCTAATCGCTGCACCCCAGTCGAGAACGGATCGGCGCCAGGCGGCGGAGCGGCCCCGACGGAGAACGGCGCGGCCTCCTTGACACCGATGTACGGATGTTCCCCCTCGTAGCCGTCCACAGCCGCCCGCAGTGAGGCTGTGTTCGTGGAGAAAGCATGCAGTAAATGCAAACTGTCGCCAAGTGCGAAAATTGCGATCATATCCTCACTCTGCGGCAGATTCCGGAGCATCTCGGAGACAGCCTTCCGGCCGTAAATCTGGGCCGCCCTGGACGTGTTGATCGCGTCGAGCAAGATGATAGATATTCTCGGCGCCCGACGACCTGTCGCCCTGTCATCCGTTGCTGTGCTATCAGTCGCACCGCCGTTCGTCGTTGGAATGCCCGCCCCGAGCTTCTCAAAGCTCAGGATGGTCTGTTCGACGCCATTGTCGAACGCGCGAAGATCCCCCTTTTTCAGATCTGCGATTGGTGAATCCTGCGGGTCCTTTGCCACCACCGCGACCTCGACGATTCGGGTGTCGGACCGAAATACGGTATCCAGCTGGGCGGCGAGCGGCGTCGTCAGGAGAAAGGCTATTGCTGCCGCTGCACCAGACCGCCGGTGCGGCGCGAGCGTTGTCATGTTGACTATGGCGAACGGCTCACGCGTTTTGTTACCAACGGCGCTTGCCACACCCGCAACAACCGGAGCCGCCATGCTCGCCCCTGGCTGCGGCGACTGGCGAGCGACACGAGGGCCTGAGTTAGATGGTGCCGGTGGATTTACCGCAGGCGAGTTACCAAAGAGCGCTGGAGCAGGGCGTGCGACTGGAGTTGAGGATACATCGCGACCCGTCAGCCGTCGCGATGCGAATTGCCGTGGTTGACGAACGGGGCGCGCGCGTGGGTTCGCTGTCGGTTCCGTTGCCGCATCAGGCTGCCCAACCTGAGATCCATCGGTAACGTCGGCGGTTTTGCCGCCGGCGTCCCCTGGCAGGCGGAAGCGCCTGCCCCACCTTTGGGCACGCTACTCTACCGCTTTAGAATCCACGCCGCGACTTTCTCCAGCACGGCCGGCGAGGTGGTTTCTTCGATCTGCTCGTATTCGCCTACGCCGCCGGTCTTGGCGGTCTGGAAGAGGTGATTCAGGCCGGGCATTTCCACCACTTCGAAGTCCTTATTGCCGGAGGCTTCCAGGGTCTTGCGGATCACCGGCAGATTGATTTTCGCCGAAACCTGCGTGTCCTTTTCGCCGTTCAGGGCCAGCACCGGAACCTTCACCTTGGCCAGCGCGGGGGCCGGATCGTAGGCGATGAAGTAGCGATACCAGGGCGACGCGAGCGGGTTGAGCTGATCGTCGGGGATGGCCGAGCCGATCTTCTCCTTGATCTTCGCCTGCAGGGCAGCCGGATCCTTTTCCTGCTTCACCAGGTCAAGCACGTCGCGCTCCATCCCTGCATTCGTGTTGGCCTGTTCGTCGGATGCGCCGCTCAGTTTGGCCACCATGCGGACCTGTTCGACGATCACCTGGTCGCCGGGCACGGCCGGGCCCGCCAGCATCACGATGAACGCCACGTCCGCGTTGCGCGCCGCCACCATGGGCGCGATCACGCCGCCTTCGCTGTGCCCGAGCAGGCCCATTTTCCGTGGGTTCACTTCGGCGCGGGTTTTGAGATAGGCCAGACCGGCTTCGGCGTCGGTGGCGAGATCGGCCGTGGTGGAAGTCGCCAGGCTGCCGCCGGATTTGCCCACGCCACGGTCGTCCGCGCGCAGCACCACGATGCCCTTGCGGGTGAGATAGTCGGCCAGCACCAGGAACGGGTGATGGCCGAAGATTGTCTCATTGCGATCCTGCGCTCCGGAACCGGGGATCAGCACCACCGCCGGGAATGGTCCTTTTCCTTGGGGGACGGTAAGGGTCGCGGCCAGGCGGATGCCGGCGGTCTTGTTTTCATATTCGACCTCCTGCTCCTGGTACGGATACGGTTTGACGGGCTCCTGCGGCCGGCGCAGGGCCTGGGCGGCGAATCGCTCGAACACGAGGGGAAACGGCTGGCCCCCTTGCGTCCAGGTTCCCGAAAGCGACTTGCCGTCCACGCTCAGGGTAGCTTCATAAACGCCCATGATCGCCTTAACGTCGAGCTTCAGCTTGGAACCCGTGAGCGAAACCGATGCGATAGGGATGCCGTTGGCCCCCTGGTCCACGCTGTCCATGGTTCCCGTGAAGCCGCCGGTGGCCGTGTTGGCGAAATGCAACCGAAGACGCAGCTCGGCCGCACCCGCCTTGAGAGTTCCCTGCCAATCGCCGGAAATGTCCTGCGCCATCACGGGCAGGGCCAGTGCGGCCAGCGCCGCGATTCGTAGAATGCCTTTCATTGCAACCTCTCCTTTTCTATTGCAATATGCAATCATAATATTGCAAATTGCGATTGTTGTCAAGAAAAAAAGGGCAAAAAAATTGCCGGGTGAAACCCTGCGCCACCCCGCCGTAGCGGGCCTGGCCCATAGGCGCTCATCTAGCGCCTTCACGTTGCTTCGCGGGGTGGGTTGTGTTATTTATGTCTTCAAGTCGGAAATACGATCCAACTTGAGCCGCCCGCCCAGGGCTGGCGACGGCCAATCATAGTCACATCAAAGGATGGCAATCCGTGGAAGCTGTCAACCGTAAACTCATTCGTCCTTCTCTGAACGAAATCAAGGAACAGATTGCGCCGCCGCGCCGGGCGCCGCAGCCGCAATCGCAGCAAAAGAAGCCTGTCCCCCCGGACCAGACCAACGCCGAGAATTTCTATTACGTCAAACAGATGCAGGCCAAGACAGCCATGGTTTTCGTGCTCAAGGACGGGGAGACGCTGCACGGAACGATCGAGTGGTACGACAAGTGTTGTCTGAAGGTGAACCGGACCGAGGGGCCCAATTTACTCCTGTACAAGCCCAACATCAAGTACATGTATAAAGAGGCCTGATCGGGCCGCGCCTCTACTTCTTCACCCGGTTGCGCATGGCGAGGCGGTACTCGCGTCTTTCACCGGCTTCGCGATAACGCCGCTTTTCTATCTCCGTTTCCGGGATTACCGGGGGAATCGGAGTCGGTTTCCCGTTTTCGTCCAGCGCCACAAAGGTCAGATAGGCCGAGCAGGTATGCACCTTCTGACCAGTCATCAGGTTCTCGGTCTCCACGTTGACGCCGGCTTCGAGCGAGGTGTGGAAAACGCGGTTCACCGAGGAGCGCAGCGTGATCAAATCCCCAATGTGGCCGGGGTGATGAAACACCAGGCTATCCACGGCGGCGGTGACGGCCGGACGTCGCGCGTGGCGCATGGCGGCCAGGGCGCCGGCCAGGTCGACCAAGTGCATCACCTTCCCGCCCAGCACGTTGCCGAGCCCGTTGGCGTCGGTGGGCAGCGCCAACTCGGCGTATTCGGAGATGGATTCGCGTACGGGCTTTCCCTCCATAGTCATGCGGCCGCGGCCTTTCGGCGAAGATAGCTTCGGACGTAAGCCAGCGCCTGGCGGCCCAGCCATTGGCCATGGGGCGGATTCATCAGCGCTCCCGAGGCGAGCGAAAACTCCAGTGGGCCATGCGCAAAGGGATGGTGGTCGCGTTCCACCACGTAGTAAAGACGCAGCCCGGTTTCCTCCACCGCCTGAACGGTGAAACGCACGGCGTCGGGGCCCTCGCCGTTGGGAAAGCGGGGGCACGCGCCGCGCGCATAGCCGAGGTTGCACAAGCCCGCGTCATCCGGTTGGACTGGCGCAGCGGGCTCGGCGCGGCACAACCCCGCCCACTCGCCTCCCAGCGGCAGCATGGCGGATCCGCCGGCGCCGCGTGGTTGGGTGGGGTCGAAGTAGGGGCAGCACATCCCGAGGTATAGTAGCACAAGAGATGGCAACCTCCCGGCTGGAAGTCCTCAAAAGCATGGTGGCGCAGGATCCCGGCGACAGCTTCGCCCGTTACGGCCTGGCCATGGAGTATCGAAACGCGGGTGGCCTGGAAGCCGCGGCCGCCGAATTCCAGGCGCTGCTTGAAGCCGACCCGGATTACGCCGGCGCCTACTTTCATTACGGCCAGACCCTGCTGCGCGCGGGCCGCAAAGACGAAGCGCGCGAGGTCTATCGCAAGGGAGTCGAAGTCACCACCCGGCTGGGCAACGCTCACGCGCGAAGCGAGCTGGAGGGGGCGTTGGAGCTGTTGGGGTAGGATCTGCAGATGAAGCGGACCACCTTCGGCGATTTGGAATAACAGAAGGTATACGGGTATATCGATATTGGTAGAATGGTTCTATGGGACTGAACATCAAGAACCCAGAGACCGAGGGACTGGTCCGCGACCTGGCGGCCATCACCGGGGAGAACCTCACCGCTGCAATCACTCATGCTCTGCGCGAGCGCCTGGACCGCCTCCGCCACGAGCGCGGGGAAGGGCTTGCCGGGCGCCTGGTGGAGATCGGCCGCGACTGCGCGCCCCGTCTCAAAGAGCCGTTCCGCTCCACGCCGCATGGCGATCTGCTCTACGACGAACTGGGGCTGCCGCGATGATCGTGGATTCCTCGGCCATGCTGGCCATCCTGCGCGCCGAACCGGAGATGCTCGCTTGCGCGCAAGCGATCGAAGCCGCCGCCCGCCGGCGAATCTCGGCGGCCAACTTCCTCGAGACCGCCATGGTGATCGATGGCAGCCGCGACCCGGTCGCCAGCCGCCGCCTTGACGACCTGCTTCGGGCGGCCGATCTGACAATCGAGCCGGTAACGGAGGCGCAAGCCAGAATCGCGCGCGAGGCCTACCGCGATTTCGGCAAGGGCAGCGGGCATCCGGCGCAATTGAACTACGGCGACTGTTTCTCCTACGCTCTCGCCAAGGTCACCGGCGAGCCGCTGCTTTTCAAAGGCAATGATTTCAGCCAGACGGACATAGCCTCGGGCCTCGATGGTCCGGATCGAGTGGCTTCATAAGCCACACGGCTGCCTGCCGGCGTCGGCGCCGGTATTTGGGCATAGCCGCCGCAGTGGGGGGCCGCGCCCTGTATTTCTCTTTTGTTTTCAATAGATTCTGCAGTGGCGCCATTTTTGCCCTGCGTTCTGCGGCGCGTATGCTCAAGATTACCCTGTTCGATTCGCCCGAGGAGCTTCGGCTGGGCCTGGAAGGCAGCCTGTCCGGTCCGTGGGCGGGCGAACTGCGGCGGTGCTGGAGAGCCGCTGTCTCCGCCGCCCCTTCCCGCAAGACGGTTGTGGACTTGCGCGAAGTGGATTTCGTGGATGGCGAAGGGGAGTCCGCACTGGCGGAAATGCACCGGGCCGGCGCGCGGCTGTTGGCGCGGACGCCCGTTATTCGAGCCGTGGTGCGAAAGATCTCCCGCGCGACCCGGTGTGGTACGGTTGAAGAACAACCGGCGCCACGCACCGATGTCTGAGTCTGCCCCGACACCCCCGGACGAGACCCGCGCACGTTATGAGGCGCTGCTGGCAGTGGCGGAGTTCATCGGTACGCGGCGGCAGTTGTCGGCGCTATTCGCGGACCTCAGCCGCTGCCTCAAGCCGCTGGTCTCATTCGATTTCATAGCCCTCACGCTGCTCTACGAGAGCGAGCGGGTGGTGCGGCTGCACATTCTGGAGACCGACCACCCGGCCCCGGCATACACGGCGCCGGTTCCTTTCGACGATACGCCCACCGTGCTGGCGCTCGAAAACCGCCAGCCTTTCTATGCGCCGGATCTTGCGAGCGAGTCGCGCTTTCCCGTGATCCGCGAAATATTGGCGCCGTTCGGCGTGCAGAGCTTCTGCACATTCCCCCTGTTCACGGCGCAGCGGGACCTGGGCGGGCTGAATTTCGGCTCGGTTCAAAAGGATGCGTACTCCTCCCAAGATATCGAGTTCATGCAGTTGATTGCGCGGCAGGTGGCCGTAGCGGTGGACAACGCGCTTTCCTACCAGCGGATCGAGGAGTTGAACGCGCGCCTGGCGGAGGAGAAGGTCTACCTCGAAGACGAGATCCGCACGGACAGCCGGTTCGAGGAGATCGTCGGCCAGAGCCGCGCTTTGAAGGCGATTCTCAAGCAGGTGGAGACGGTGGCGCCCACCGATTCCACGGTGCTGATCTCCGGCGAAACCGGAACCGGCAAGGAACTGCTGGCGCGCGCCATCCACGACCTGAGCGGGCGGCGCCAGGGCGCCTTCGTGAAGCTGAATTGCGCGGCCATCCCCACCGGGCTACTCGAAAGCGAGATGTTCGGGCACGAGAAGGGAGCGTTCACCGGGGCCATCGCCCAGCGCATCGGCCGCTTCGAGTTGGCCCACCGGGGCACCATGTTTCTGGACGAGGTGGGCGAGATCCCGCTCGAGCTTCAGACCAAGCTGCTGCGCGTTTTGCAGGAGCGGGAGTTCGAGAGACTGGGCAGCTCGCGAACCATCCGCACCGATGCGCGGCTGGTGGCGGCCACCAACCGCGACCTGGCGGCCCTGGTGGAGGAGCGCCAGTTTCGTGCGGACCTCTATTACCGCCTGCACGTGTTCCCCATCACCGCGCCGCCGCTGCGCGAGCGGCGCGAGGACATCCCGCTACTGGTGCGCTATTTCGTGCAGCAGAACGCCCGCCGCATGAACAAACACATCACCGCGATTCCCGCGCAAACCATGCAGGCGCTTGCCCACTACCACTGGCCCGGCAACATTCGCGAGCTGCAGAACTTCATCGAGCGCGCGGTGATTCTCTCGCCCGGCCGAAAGCTCGAAGCGCCGCTCGGCGAGCTGAAACGGCCGAAAGCGGCCGCCGCGGCCAGTTCCGCGCCGACCCTGGCCGAAGCCGAGCGCGAAGCCATTGTGCGCGCGCTCCGCGATGCGGGCGGCCGGGTGGGCGGCGCAAATGGCGCCGCCGCCCTCCTGGGGATGAAGCGCACCACCCTGCAGGCCAAGATGCGCAAGCTGGGCGTTGCGCGGAACGCATAGTTGGGTCGGGCCTTCGGGCCTTAGGAACGCCAGCTCGAAGCCGGCGGCAGGCCAGAAGGCCTGACCCCACGTTATTCACCGCAAGATGTGCGGCGAATAAGGCGCCTAATCACCGCACCCCGCTCCCGCCCCGTCTGCCATCATTTTGTCTAGCGCCCAAATATTGGCAGATCCCGGGGTTGCCGGCTTAATCCTTCCAATTGGTTAGCTACAATTTGAATGGCGACCAAGATGCAATTATCGAGACTCTCTATGAACCGGAGCATCCTTATATTACTCGCGCTGGCCTCCGGCGGCCTGGCGCAAGACGCGGCTTCCCTGAAGCTCACGCTGCGCGACGCCGTGAACCTGGCGCTCAAACAGAGCCCGCAGGTAATTCTGGCCAACCTGGAGGTGGCGCGCGGCGAGCAGGCGCGCCTGATGGCCCGCTCCGGCCTCTTGCCGCAAGCCGGCGCCGATGTTTCGGAAATCGTGCACCGGTTGAACGTGCAGGCCATGCTGGGCTTGAGCTTTCCCGGCCTCCCGCAGCACGTGGGCCCGTACGAAACCTTCCAGGCGGGCGTCTCCGTCGATGCGCCGATCTTCGACCTGACGCTGTGGGAGCGGTACCGCTCCTCGCGGCTGGGAGTGGAGGCCGACCGCGCGCAGGAAACCGGCGCGCGCGAGGAAAGCGTTTTGCTGGTGGTCTCCCAGTACCTTGGCGGCCAACGCGCGGCCGCGGATGTCTCGGCGGCGCAATCGCGCGTGGACCTGGCCCAGGCGCTCTATAATCAGGCGGCGGATCTGCAGAAGAACGGGGTGGGCACGGGTATAGACACGCTGCGCTCCAACGTCGAGCTGCAAAACGAAAAGCAGCGACTGATTGTGGCGCGGACCGGCCTCGATACGGCCCTGTTCGGGTTGGCGCGGCTGCTCAATATCGATCCGCTGCGGCGCATCGAGCTGGCCGACCAGGTGAGCTTCTTCGAGACGCCTCCCACAGCGGTCAATGAAACCCTCGAGCGGGCTTACGCCACGCGGCCCGAGCTGCGCCAGATCGCGACCCGCCAGCAGCAGGCCGAACTGGCGCTGCGCACCGCCGGCGACGAGCGCCTGCCGCGCGTTTCGTTCAGCGGCTTCTGGATGCAGTTGGGCCTGGCGCCGGCGAGCGTCATCCCCACGTACCAATATCAATTCAGTCTGGACGTTCCTATCTTCACCGGAGGCCGCATCGAGGCGCAGCGCGCCGATGCGGGCCTGGCGCTGCAACAGCTCAAGCAGCAGGAGCAGGACATTCGCGGCCGCATCGCGCTCGAAGTGAAGACCGCCATTGCGCGCCTGGACGCCGCCCGCGGAGAAGTGGATGTGGCCAACCAGGGCGTCGAGCTCGCGCGTCAGGAAGTGGAACAGGCGCGCGACCGTTTTCAGGCTGGCGTGACCAACAATATCGAGGTAATCAGCGCCCAGGACGCCCTGGCGCGCGCCAACGACAACCAGATTGCGGCGCTCTACCGCTACAACCAGTCGCGCGCGGACCTGGCCCACTCGGCCGGGCAGATGGAGGCGCTCTACGCCAGATAACCCGCCGGCGGCCGCGCCGGGAAGATGGGCCGCCATGCGCAATGGGCTGCCCGCCGAGCGCAGCCACGCCACCATCAATCCGTGGATCGTGGCCGGAGTGGTCATGCTGGCCACTTTCATGGAGGTGCTCGACACGACCGTGGTCAACGTTTGCCTGCCGCACATCGCGGGCAGCCTTTCGGCCAGCGTGGACGAAGCCACCTGGGCTCTGACTTCCTATCTGGTTTCCAACGCTATCATTCTCCCCATGGGCGGATGGTTCTCCATGGCCATCGGACGGAAACGCTTCTACATGATCTGCGTGGCGCTGTTTACGGTGAGCTCCGCCATGTGCGGCTTGGCGCCGTCGCTCGGGTTGCTGATTCTGTTCCGCATCATGCAGGGGTTGGGCGGCGGGGCGCTGCAGCCCATATCGCAGGCCATCCTGGTGGAGAGCTTCCCCATCGAAAAGCGGGGCATGGCGATGGCTATTTTCGGCATCGGAGTGGTGTTCGCGCCCATCATCGGCCCCACTCTGGGCGGCTGGATCACGGACAACTACAGTTGGCGCTGGGTCTTCTTCATCAACATCCCGGTGGGACTCCTCTCGCTGTTGTTGAGCTGGTTCCTGGTTTTCGATCCGCCCTACCTGGTACGCAGAGGATTCAAGCAAGGCCTCAAGATCGATTACATCGGCTTCGGCCTTCTGGCGCTCGGCCTCGGCGCGCTCGAAGTGGTGCTGGACGAAGGGCAGAAATACGATTGGTTCGGCTCGCGGTTCATCACCACGTTCGCCGTCATCATGGTGGCTGCCCTGGTCGGCGTGGTGTTGTGGGAGCTGCGGCAGAAGCAGCCGGTGATTGATTTCCACGTCCTCAAGGATCGTAACTTCATGCTGTGCACCTCCACCATGCTGATCATGGGGATTGTGCTTTATGGAAGCACGACCTTGATGCCGCTTCTTCTTCAGACCCTGCTGGGCTACACCTCCACAATCAGCGGGCTGGTGCTTTCGCCGGGCGGCTTCGTGGTGATTTTCTGCATGCCTATCGTGGGGCTGTTGCTGCGGCGCGTGCAGCCGCGGTGGCTGATGATTTTCGGCGTGCTCGCTTGCAGCACGGGGCTGTTCATCATGTCCGGGTTCAACCTGTACATCGACTACAAGACGGCCGTATGGAGCCGCATGGTGCAGAGCCTGGGCTTCGGGTTTTTGTTCGTCCCCATCAGCACGGCGGCATTCGCGTTTGTTTCCAAGGCGCGGACCCAGTACGCCACCGGGCTCTTCAACCTGGCGCGGAACATCGGGGGCAGCATCGGCATCGCCACCGTGACCACCATGCTGACGCGCCGCGCGCAACTGCATTCGAGCCGGCTGGTGGAACATCTCACGCCCCTCGATGCAGCCTACCGGCAGTCTCTGTATGGGGCGTCACATCTCATGACCGTGCACGGCGCCTCTCCGCCGGACGCCGCCGCGGCCGCGCAAGGATTGATTTACGGGTCCATGCTCCGCCAGGCCAATATGCTGGCGTTCGTCGACACGTTCTGGTTCATGGGGATGCTGTTTCTGGGAATCATCCCGCTGATGTTGCTGATAAAGAATGTCAAGTCCACCACGCGTCCCATGGCGGCGGAGTGAGGAACGCGTAAGAAGGTAACCTGGAAGGTAAGATCGATGCCCAACCCTACTGAAGAATTCGCCCAGCCCGAGAGCCCCGAGACAGTTTCGGATTCGCGCTCCGCCGCCCGAACCAGGATTGCGATCATCGTCGTCCTGCTTGCCATTGCGGGAGCGGCCTACGCCGTCTACATGCACTATCGCGACCAGGTCTCCACGGATGACGCCGAAGTGGATGGTCATATCGGCGCTATCGCGCCCAAGATCTCGGGCAACGTGCTCGAAGTGCTGGTCGACGACAACCAGGAGGTCGCCGTCGGGCAGCCGCTGGTGCGCATCGATCCTCGCGATTACCAGGCGCGCGTGGACATAGCCAAGGCGGAGCTCGCGCGCGCGGAAAGCCAGTTGCGTTCCGCGCGCGTAGTGGTGCCGTGGACCGACGCCACTACCCAGTCGGGCTCGGGCGTTGCCGCGGCCCAACTGGCCGACGCCGAGGCCGAACTGGCGCGCGCCCGCCTGGCGCAGCAGCAATCCGCCGGGTCCGACCTGGCCTACGCCGAGGCGAATATGCGCGCCAAGCAGGCCAAGAGCGATCGGGCGCAGGCGGATCTGGCGCGAATGAAACCTCTGGCCGATAAGGCCGAGATTTCGCAACTGCAATTCGACGCCTACGCGGAGAAGGCCAAGGAGGCGGAGAGCGATCTCGAAGCCGCGCGGGAAAAGCTGGCCTCCGCCCGCGAGGACGCCGCCATTCGCAAGTCGGGGGTGGACGCCGCCGCCACGCGCGTCAGCCAGGCGCAGGCGGAGGTGGCGGCGGCGCTGGCCAATCGCCAGCAGGTGGGCATTCGCTCAGCCGACGCCGGCACGGCCGCGGCCGCGGTGGAGACGGCGCGCGCCAACCTGGCGGCCGCGGAGCTGCAGCTCAGCTATTGCGCGATTGTCTCGCCCATCGAGGGCGTGGTCACGCGCAAGAGCGTCGAGGTGGGCCAGATCGTCGCTCCCGGCCAGGGTTTGATGACCGTCATCCCGCTGCACGACACTTGGGTCACGGCCAACTTCAAAGAGACCCAGTTGGAAAATGTCCACACCGGGCAGCGCGCCGAAATCCACGTGGATATGTACGGCCGCAGTATCGCCGGGCGCGTCGATTCCATAGCCGGCTCCACCGGCTCGCGCATGAGCCTGCTCCCGCCCGAGAACGCCACCGGCAACTTCGTGAAGGTGGTGCAGCGCATTCCCGTGAAGATCCTGGTGGACCGGAACGAAAGCCTGATCCTTCGGCCGGGGATGAACGCCGACGTGACCATATTCACCAAATAGCGCGGGTGTCTTGGCCGAGCTTGGCTCGAGGTTGGCAGGCGGAAGCGCCGGCCCCACAGCGCCCTCCGTGCCGTAGTAGCATTACTACTTGATCCCCAAAGGCACGGAGGCATACTCATGCAGCGAGTCTGTTTCATCTTGCAGGTCCGCCCGGAGCGCCTGGCGGAATATAAAGAGCGGCACCTTCGGGTGTGGCCGGAAATGCGCGCGGCGCTTTCCGCCACCGGATGGGGCAACTATTCCCTGTTCCTGCGCGACGACGGCCTGCTGATCGGCTACCTGGAGACGCCCGATTTCCAGGCCGCCCTCAAAGGCATGGAGGCGTTCGAGGTGAACGCGCGCTGGCAGAAGGAAATGGCTCCCTTCTTCACCGCCCTGGCCGGCCGGCCAGACGAGAACATGGCCCCGCTCGAAGAAGTATTCCATCTGGACTGATCCCGCGATGACTCATCGACTCGATATTCCCGTTCTCGATCTGGCGATCATCGTGCTCTACATGCTCGCCATCATGGCGGCCGGCGTGTGGTCCACGCGGCGCATGAAAGTCACCGGCCAGGTTTTCTTTCTGGCCGGGCGTTCCCTGCCCTGGGGCATCGTGGGCGCGGCCCTGTTCGCCTCCAACATCTCCACCATCCACCTGGTGGGCCTCACCGCTTCCGGCTACAACGAAGGGTTGGTCTGGGGCAACTTCGAATGGGCCGCTGTCTTCACCCTGGTGCTGCTCGCCCTGGTATTCGCGCCGTTCTACTTCCGCAGCCGGATTTCCACGCTGCCCGAATTCCTGGAGCGGCGCTACAGCCCGGCCTCGCGATCTTTTCTGGCCTTCATGGCCATCGTGGCCGCGCTCTTCATCCACATCGGGATGAGCATCTTCGCCGGGGCGGCCGTGTTCCAGCGGTTCTTCGGAATCGACGTGGTGACTTCCATCGTTGCCGTGGCCGTGGTGGTATCGGTGTACACGCTCCTGGGCGGGCTGCGCGCCGTGGTGGTCACCGAAACCATCAACACCGTCTTCCTGCTGGCGGGCGCCTGCACCATTACGGCCTTCGCCGTCCTGGCCCTTCCCCAGCACGGAATCCACAGCATCGCGCAGTTCAAGGCGGCCCTCAAGCCCGATCAGCTTTCCATGCTGCACACCCACAGCGCCGTGGGCTTGAACTGGTATGAGATCCTGCTCGGCTTTCCCATTCTGGGAATCTGGTACTGGTGCACGGACCAGACCATCGTGCAGCGGGTTCTAGGCGCGCGCAGCGAGCGCGACGCGCAGCTTGGCCCGCTGATGGCCGGGTTCCTGAAAATCCTCCCTGTGTTTGTCCTGGTGCTGCCGGGAACCATCGCCTGGGTGCTCTTCCGCGACCAGATCGGCGCGGCCAGCAACCAGACGCTGCCCGTGCTGATCACCCAGCTCATACCCTCCGGGCTGAAGGGTCTCATTTCGGCGGCCGTGCTGGCCGCTCTGATGAGCGCCGTCTCGGCGGCCCTCAACAGCTCCGGCACGCTGGTCGCCGTGGATATCGTGGGGCGCCTGCGGCCGGGCTTGAGCGACCGCGCGCAGGTCAACATCGCGCGCGTGAGCTCCGCGGTGGTCATGATCCTCGCCGTGGCGTGGTCTACCCAGGGCGGCCGATACTCCAGCATCTTCGAAGCCATCAACGCCATCGCGTCCAACATCGCGCCGCCCATCACCACCGTGTTCCTATTCGGCGTGTTCTGGCGGCGCGGCACCAAGGAAGCTTCGCTGGCCACTTTGATTTTCGGATTCTCGTTGGGAGCGGTCTGCTTCCTGCTGGACTTGCCCGCGTTCGGAACCGAGAAGCTCATCACCACCGGGCTGGGGATTCCTTTCCTGATGCAGGCCTGGTGGGGCTTCTGCCTCTGTTCGATCGTCTTCGTGGTGGTCAGCCTGCTCACTCCGCCGCCGCCTCCTGAGAAGGTCGAGGGCCTCACTTGGGAGCATCCCCTCGAGGTGATCCTTCGCGCCAAGCTGGCCGGCGCGTTCGATCCGCGCATTGTGGCGGCGGTATTGACCGCGGTGATGGTGGCGCTCTACTGGATCTTCCGCTAGCACGTAGAGCGGGCCGGAGGTCCGCTCTACCGGATTCGTCGACCCTGTTCCTTCGCGGCGAGATGGTCGTGAGCGCGCGATGCAACGCGAAAGAAGTCAAAACCCAACGCGTCATGCATTTTTCTCTTGACTTTCCTCGCGAACAACCTTATATATGAATCACATTGCGATTTTCCAAATCGCAAAATTTGATGTTAGGGAGAATCAATCGATGAAAAGCGCAACCAAGAAAGCCGCCCCCAAGAAGAAAGCTGCTCCGAAGAAAAAGAAGTAGCTTGGGCGCGCCCTGAACAAGGGCTGCAAAACAGGATCCACTTCGAGGCCCCGGTTTTCGGGGCCTTTTTTTTGTGCAGGCTCCTTCCCGTCCCGCCGATATCCGAAATCCCCAGCAGCATGGATCGTGCCGCTATCCATCCACTTCTTCGCGAGCCGCGGGCTTCCGCCCGTGGAGCGGGCCTCCGGCCTGCCACGCCGGCGTCCGCCGGCGTTCTTCCGGCGGCGTCCGAGCTTCGCTCGGGTTGGCAGGCGGAACCGGCTGCCCCACCGGAGATCACCGAACACGCCGCTGCAGCAGCACGCGGAACGTCTCGCCCATTCCGAACAACAACGTCTTAAGCTGCATGCGCCGCCGCCGGTTCTCGCGCGGATCGTCGGATTCGAGCGCGGCGGCGAACTGGTCGGGCTCGCCGGCCGCAAGCAATGTCTGCGCCAGCGTCTCCAGCCGTTCCTTCCGCAATCCGTGCGCGGCTCCCGTTTCTTCGAGCGCGGCAAAGTTCACGTGCGCCGTGAGGTCCCGTTCGCCGGGATCCTCCAGCACGTCCTCGCGCGCCGTGTGCCTTCGATAGCTCATCAACGTGCCGGCTGGGAAACGCGCCGATTCCGCGCGCGTGTAGCCGTAGTCGATGGTGAGCGCAAAGCCGCGCTCCATCGCGCCCGCGATGCGTTCCACCCAGCGCGGCGCATCGAGGGAAGCTTCATACCAGCGGCCCTCCTCGGGCGGCGCCGCCCAGGCGCGCAGCCACCGCTCCACCTCCGGCGGCGCGGCCCCGCCCGCGCTCCAGTGGAAGCGTCCCTCCGCGAAGCCCACGCGCTGCTCGCGGAACGCGCCGTCGCGGTACACCGCTACGTCCACCGGCAAAGCGTCGAAAAACTCGTTGCTGAACGCCACGCCCACGAAGCGCTCCGGCAGCGCGCCGCAACCGATGTCCACCGGAACGTAGCGCCACTCGGAGAACGCCTCCGCCATTTCCCCTCGCCCGGCGCCCAATTCCACCACCGTGAAATCGCGCGGGGCGCCCATCTCCTCATAGAGCTGACGGATTCGCGCCGCCATGAGAATGCCGAACACCGGCTGGATCTGCTCCGCCGTAAAGAAGTCGCCGGCTTTGCCGAATGGATCCCGCCCCCGGCGGTAGTAGCCGTGTTGCGGATGATACAAAGCCGCCTCCATGAAGCGGCAAAAGGGGATGGGTCCTTCGCGGCGTATCTCTTCCGACAGCAGCTCACCCAATGGCGTCACGGACCTATGCTAGCGTGAAATCGGAACCATGGCATTGCCGCAAACCGTTCGCGTCAAGATAAGCTCGGAGGCCGCCGAAGCCATCACGCTCACGGCGGTGGTGGTTCAGGAGCTGCCGCTCGGCGAGTTGATCGAGCACATGCTCCCAGTGGCCGGCAAAGACGAGCCGCGCATCCGCGAAATCCTGCTCCGCGGCACGCTGGTGGCGGGAGCGTCGCGTCTTCGCTGGGCCGGTTGGGAAGCCGCCGCGGAAGATCTGCGCGCCTTGCTGGCGGCGTTCCCCGACCCGGACCCGTCGTTGCCCTTCGATCCCCAGCGCTGCTTCCGCGCGGTGCTGCGCGGCGGCCGGCGCGCCATCGAGATCCCCCGCGAGGCGGCCGCGCGCAAGGGCCTCTTCCGGCGGGCGACGTTTTGGGACGCGCTGATGGAGGTCGCCGGCGCCGGCGGCGCCGTCTATTCCACTTACTCGTACCGCAGCCGCGCCGACCTTTACGTGCGCCACTTTAGCGCCGCCGAGGTCGCGCGCCTCCGCGCCGCCACCCAAGCCCTCCGCTATTCCACGCTTCGGGATAAAATCCATGTCGCCGGTTTTGGGATGGCGGAACTATACGCCAGCCGCTAGGCTCCAGTCCAATCGAGCGGGGTAAGCCTCCAGGCTTGCCAAAAGGCTACCCTGCGCAGGCCGGGTCGCCCGCGGAGATGTGCGAAAGGCGAAAGCCCAGCTCCGAGCTTCGCTCGGATTGACAAGCCTGGAGGCTTATCCCACTACTCCTCCGGCAATTCTCCCGTGTCTCCGGCCCGATTCTCGAATTTGGTCTGCGCGTGCAGGAAGACCAGGTTCTGAGTTCCGATGGGTCCGTTGCGCTGTTTGGCGATGATCAGCTCGGCCAGGCCCTTCAGATCCTCGCGGTCCTTCTGGTAAATTTCCTCGCGGAAAATGAACGCCACCACGTCCGCGTCCTGCTCGATGGACCCGGATTCGCGCAGGTCGCTGAGCTGCGGGCGATGGTCGCCCTGGCGCGTTTCCGGCGCGCGGCTCAACTGCGAGAGCACCAGCATGGGGACGTTCAGCTCCTTCGCCAGCAGCTTCATGCCGCGCGAGAGGGCGCTTACTTCCTGGGTGCGGTTCTCGTAACGCCCGCGCCCGCTCATCAATTGCAGGTAGTCGACGATCACCAGCCCCAGCTTTCTCTCCGTTTGCAGCCGGCGCAGCTTGGCGTGCATGTCCATCAAGTGCAGGCCCGCGGTGTCGTCGATCCACAGCGGCGCCTCGGCCAGCTCGTTCACCGCGTGGCCCAGCTTGCGGCGCTCCTCCTGGCTCAGGTAACCGCCTCGGAATTTCTGGCTGTCCACCCGGGCGGTGGAGCACAACATGCGCGTGAGCAGCGATTCCTTGGACATTTCGAGCGAAAAAACCGCCACTGTCTGCTTCAGCTTCAAGGCCACGTGCTGCGCCATGTTCAGCGCCAGCGCCGTCTTGCCCATGGAGGGGCGCCCCGCGAGAATGAACAGGTCCCCGCCGTGCAGCCCTCCGGTATACTCGTCGAACTTGGTGAACCCCGTGCTGATTCCCTTGATCCGCTTGCTGGGATCGAGGAAGGCGCTCAGGCCGCCTTCATAGTTGTTGAGAATATGGCCCGCCGACTCCAGGCCCGCCTTCACCTGCGACTC
>Ga0181520_10006275_pt1 | contig 18310 bp, 10 predicted proteins | sample PEATcosm2014_Bin_29_FD_132451 | JGI IMG/M metagenome (GOLD analysis project Ga0181520, IMG submission 132451) | Peatland microbial communities from MTU Mesocosm Facility, Houghton, MI, USA - PEATcosm2014_Bin02_30_metaG | ecosystem: Environmental > Terrestrial > Soil > Wetlands > Peat | place...
GGATGATGAGATTAGGGATAAAGTTCTGTGGATTTTCCGTCAGACTCCTTTTCTAGTTGCCGCCCGAGCACCACGCTGGGGGCGAGTTCACGGTGGTGACGAGCGCTGGTATCTGAACGATTGACCACCTGCTCGAAGGATAGAATGATCACTCCGGCCCCGCTGACGGCCAACAAGATCGGTACCGTGGACAGCAGTGGCGACCGGAACTTCGTCGGGCAGACCGTAGTCCTTCTTGAGCAATTCCAAGCGTCGTCCGAAAGGCGACTTCCACTGAGGAGACTGCCATGAAAAAGCTGCTCGTCATGCTGGTTGGGCTGATGCTCGTTACCGACGAAGGTGTGTGGTGCGCCTGTTCCGCTGACCCCACCGAATCGACAGCCCGCTCCACAACGGCGGCTGCGGGCGATCCTGCGAAGAAAGTCACCGCCCGGGGTACGCTCGAACCGGAGGAAGTGGTCGACGTTTCCGCGCAAGTCGCCGGCAGGATCATGAGCCTTGGCATCGACCCTCGTATCAGGGTAAAGACCATCGACTACGGTTCGGTGGTCCAGGCTGGCACCGTTCTGGCACAAGTCGATAGCGCAGAATATGCGCTCGCCGTGGAGCACTCGCAGGCAGGGTGTAGGCTCGGTGAAGCCGAACTGGTCCAAGAACAAGCCAAGCTGGAATTGGCTGAGGCCCGGTGGCAGGTTGCCAAGACAAAAGGGTCGATCCCAGGGTCCGATGTCGTTACAGCAAAGTCTAACTACAAGGTGGCTAAGGCGGCTGTGGCGGCAGCAGAGGCTGCGCTCGCCCAGAAAAAGGCTGTACTCAAGGAAGCCCAGCTCAAGCTCAGCTACACTACGATCAAGTCGCCGATTGCAGGCGTCGTTATCGACCGCCGTGTCAACGTGGGCCAAATGACGAGCGTCGGTCCCAACGCCCCCAGCCTGTTCCTGATCGCCAAGGACCTGCGGCGGATCCAGGTCTGGGCCTCGGTGGACGAGGCGGACATCGGACGCATCCACGTGGGCACGCCCGTACGCTTTACCGTCGATGCCTGTCCCGGCAAGACCTTCCGGGGCAAGGTGGACCAAATCCGCCTGAATGCCACGATGACACAGAACGTCGTCACCTATACGGTGGTGATTGCCACTGACAACCCGGACGGCCGGGTGTTGCCTTATCTGACGGCGAAGGTGCAGTTCGAGTAGCTGCCGGAACCGCACGATGGTGCCTCACGCCTTACCTGCCGTTTCGTGTCCTGTCGCTGGCCGCCCACGTCGCCCACGGGCCCCACGGCGGGCTCCCGTCTTGGGGTTGGACCTTCCGTCCGACCGCCCCCAATCGCCCCCGTAGGCCAAGCGCTTCACAACCCGGCCGATTGGCCCGGCTTTTCGGTCTTGGCGCCGATGGCCGTGGCGACATCGCCGCTGATCCAGGTGTCCTTATCCTTGATGATGGCCTGCGGCGGCAGCGTCGGACTTACCGTCGAAAGGCCTGGCATGCGTTTCACGGCCGTCCCGATGGCCATGAATTCGATCAGCGAGCCAAGATCGTGAATATGGGTCCTGATTCCCACCACGTCGTCGGCCCCGATCGACTTGGCCTCGTCGCGGATCAATCCGATGGCGTGCTCCCGGGCATCGTAGATGAGCGACGTGAGATCGCTGATTTCGCCGCGCACGAACGACTTGAGCATTGCCTTCAGTCCGCCGAGGATGCCCAGCGAATAGACAGCGGTGCCGAGCACGAGTTTTAACGGCATATAGCCCATGTTCGTCAGGTTCCACATTTCCTCGCAGGTCAAATCGCTGGTGACCGGGTCGCGGGCGGCGTGTTCGGGCAGGGCCCTGTTGTGGGAGGCCGTACCCATCATTAACATTTCGTGGGTGCCTTGGAAGGGCATGATGCGGGTTTCGATGCCCACCACCGCATTGGCCCCGGCGGACCGGGCCTCGGCGACGATCCGCTGTAAGGCGAGGTGGCGAGTGGTGTTGAAGATGGCACTGAACTCCTTGATCTCGCCCCGGCCGAGGCTCTTCAGCCCGCCGAGCAAGCCCCCGCCGATCCCGATCGAATAGGCCACGTTGCCGAAAACGAACTGGATCGGCACGTAGCCGGCGTCGAGTTGGCAGTATAGCTCCTGTCCGTTGCCGCTGGTGGAAAACAACGTGCTGGGCGCCGGCTCTGCGTCGGCATGAAGGCAAGAGGCGACCGATAGGAACTCGATGTTCCCGTGAAATTGCCGCAACTCGCTGGTGACGCCCGAGATGCCCACTCCGCCGCGCTGCTGGGCTTCTTGGAGCATCCGGGCGTAGGATTGCTGCCGGCCCTCGTGGACAACGCTCGTGATCTGGGTGACTTCGCCACCGAACGCGGCCTTCATTCCGGCACCGATGCCACCGACGAAGCCCAGCGAGTAGACGCTGTTCCCGACGACCAGTTCGCCGGGGCTGAGCCCCTTCAGATGGAGACAATACATCTCGTTGCCGGACAACCCGGTCATGACTGGCATGGGAAATCGCTCCTCGGGAAGGTAGGTGGTGGTTATTAGGTGCCACAGAAAAGCGGCCGGGAAGGTAAGCAACGAGTGCCTTCAGGGCGAATGGCCCCGCACCTCCCGGCCGACTGAAACTTATCACGTTTGGCCGTGGGCAACGACTAATCGACCCACTGAGTGACATAACTGATAGGAGATTTGATTACTTGAGTTCTGCCTACGCACCGATTCTAACCCCCATTTCCCGCCACCCCGCGGCGTAATAGGTGCTCGACCGCTCGAGCACGGAAAGGCTTTGCCGGACTGGCCATCCCTCAGTGTAGTGGATTGCCGTTGGGCGTCAAGAATCCTTGCTTTAATGGGCCGCCCCCGACACTTCTCCACCAGCCGTTGTCGCTTCCGTCCCAGATTGCTCGCAGGTACCGTTTGATAGGACCGTAGAAGCCGCGCCGAAAGGCTGAGCATGGTGAGAGGTCCGAGAAAACGGATGGCTGCAGCGATTTGTTCGGCGTCATTATTTTGGCTTCAAACGCACTTCAAAAAGTTTGGGCCACCGTTTGCCAGTAACGAATAGACGATCTTTTGCTGCGTCATAGGCGATGCCGTTGAGGACATCCGTATTAGTGCTTCGATCCTGCGCAGCAAGCAAGCCCGTGAAGTCTATCACCCCGATAACTCTTCCGGTCGCCGGATCGATGCGCACCACGTAATCAGCCCCCCAGATGTTCGCAAAGATTTCTCCCTTGATATATTCCAGTTCGTTCAACCGATCCACTGGCCGGCCTTGGAACTGAACGTGGATCGTCTGCTTTACCCCAAAAGTGACCGGATCGAGAAACCGGATTCGATCCGTTCCGTCACTCAAAATCAAGCAGTGACCATCCGTGGTCAGTCCCCAGCCTTCACCCTTATAGGCGAACTCCTTTTCCAATCGGAAGGTCGCTAGGTCATAAACAAATCCCTTATGATTCTGCCAAGTGAGTTGAAATACCTTGTCACCCAGAACCGCCAAACCTTCAGCAAAGTATTTCGCCGGCACTTTCCCCTGCTTCAACACCCCGCCGGTTTTCAAATCCACTTTTCGCAAGGTGGATTGCCCATACAAACCGGTGCTCTCCAGCAACGTGCCATTGAGAAAAACCAATCCCTGTGTAAACGCGGCGGGGTCATGCGGCAGAACATTGACCACCTCGTAGGTATAGACCGGAATCTCGGCAGTCGCTGCGTTTGTTCCTCTTGGCGGTTCACCCCCTACCGAGGGAGGCGGGATGACTGGAACCAAAGCGGCACAGAGCACCCCCAGAAGCAAAATGTGGATTGTAACTCTCATGTGCGTGATGCCGCCTAACGAGCGGAGTGAGCGACGCAGGCGTAAGCCCGCGTTCGCTCCACTGAATTGATAGGCCAGTCCCGTTTCATCGTCCTACCTCGATCTCTGCTCTTGGTCGGAAACGGATAGCCTTTTAAGCCTAGCGAAACAGCAACGCAGCGCCAACTATACGGTCGCGAATCCACCATGTAACGGAGCGGTGGAAAACCGTCCTTTTCTGGCCCGCACCCCATCGCTCGTCCTTTCGGCCGACTTCCCTGCCACAAGAATCCAAGATCGTCAAATTCAAGAAATTCAAGACGCCGAGAACCCGTGCCGTAAGGTGGTTAGGTCAGCCCAGCCGGCGCCGAAGGTCTACGACGACGAAGATCACTACCCGCTGTTCTCGCAACAGGAGGCCGTGCTCGGCGCGATCGGGAAACTCATGGCGGCTGCCGCCCGAGCACCACGCGGGGGCGAGTTCGCGGTGGTGACGACCGCTGGCATCTGAACGGTTGGCCGCCGACGTCGCCAACGGGCGCCACGGCGGGCTCCCCCTCCGCTCGCGGGCGGGACACTGAAGCGGATCGGTCGTTGACATTGTACGGTGCAGCGGTATCGTGGTGCGAAAGGAGCTAAACGATGACAATTGAAGAGCGTTTGACTAAATTGGAGCGGAAGAATCGGATGCTGACTTTGGCCCTGGTCTTGGTAAGTTTGGCCGCCACGCTCGTTGTGACGGTCGGTATGGGACCGCCCGAGGCCGTGCCCGAAGAGGTAAAGGCCCGCAGGTTCATCCTTGTTGACGCCTACGGCAAGGCGCGGGCCGGGATGTTTTTTGACAACGCCGACCCTCACCTCGACCTCTTGGACGAGAATGGCAATGTGCGGCTCGGGCTGACAGTGGTCAAGGGAATAGGTCCCCGCCTCGGCCTCTGGGATGAGAACGGTAAGTTGCGGGTTGGACTGGCTTTGGACAAGGACTTCCCCAGCCTTGGCTTCTACGACGAGAGCGGCAAGGGGCGAGCCGGGCTGACGGTGGCCAAGGATGGCCCCCGCTTCGGTCTCTACGACGAGAACGGCAAGATGCGGAGCGGGATGGCCCTATACAACGCCGGTCCCACCCTCGGCTTCTACGATGAGAATGGCAAGGCGAGGGTCGGGCTGGGAGTGAACAAGGACGGCCCCCGCCTCGAACTCTGGGATGGGAACGGCCAAGTGTTGCGGACACTGCCGTGAGGACCGTAGTGCCCCGCCTCGATGACGAGCAGATCCGAAAGGCAAAATGAATCATGGGAACCGACTACAAGAAGACCGCGACATAACCGCGCGGGCGCTGGCGAGGAGCCGCGTTGGCGTTGCGGAGCATACCTACGCCCCAGTCACGCGGGGCCGAGTTCGCAGTGGTGGCGACCGCTGGTGTCTGAACGATTGGCCGCCCACGTCGCCCACGGGCCCCACGGCGGGGTCCTGTGTTGGGGTTGGACTTCCAGTCCGACCGCCGCCAACGGCCCCACGTGGGCCAACGTCGGCGCCCACGGTCGCCATGTTCGGGGCGACTATCGGCGGGTTGAGCGGTGACCTGCGTCCGTCCGATCGGTCTCCCGGCTAGGCTCCCAGCGCCCGGGTAGGGAGGCACTGCCGGCCCGCTCGGCCAGTTCTTGGTAGAGGAAACAGCGGGTGTCTTTGACACCCGATAGCGCCCGTTTCTAAACGTTTGTGCGCTATATGCGCCCGACGGCCGAGAGAGCGGAAAGTGGCGAAAAATACGGGATTTGTCGGCTTTTCTGGGTAGTGTACGGAATGGGCGACGAAATCCCTACGGGACGGGAGCTACGCGAGAGTTGTGTAGAACAACAAGGGCGGTGCCCTGGCCTGGGAGAACCGGGCCCTTCGGGCCGCGCCGACGCCGCGGCGTTCAACGGCTTGGGCCGGCCGGGAAATCCGGTCGTGCCCTCGTGGCGCCCTGCATTCACCCGCCGGCCGCGGTACGCTAAAATGATCCGGACACCCCGCCCGGAAAGATCCCCATGCCGACTGCAATGAGCCATCGAGACCGTGTCCTTTCGGCCTTCGGGCGAACCGGCTACGACCGCATTCCGGTCAAGCACGAGGGTACGCCGGAAGTCAACCAGATGCTGATGAGCCACTTCGGGCTCTCGAATATGGAACAGTTGCTGCGGGTGCTGGGCGATGATTTTCGCTACGTCGAGCCGGTGTATTGCGGGCCGCCCTTGCGAACGTTTCCCGACGGCAGCGTGGAAGGCTATTTCGGCGAACGCTACCGGTATGCCCAGTTCGAGGCCGGGCGGTATCTCGAAGCCTGTTATTTGCCCTACGCCGGCGTGAACGCGCTGGAGCAACTGGACCGCTCGCATTTTCCCACCGCCGACTGGTTCGACTACTCGACCATCCGCTCGCAGTGCGAGGAGCTCCGCCGGCAGGGGTTCGCCGTTTGCTGCGGCACGGCGGGCGACATGGACTTCATCAACAGCATCGCCCGGGCCCGCGGCATGGAGCAGGTGCTGGTGGACCTGATCGACGACAATCCGGTCTATCTGGAAATCATGCAGGCGCGGTTCGAGTTCTACTACCACATGCACCGCCGCATGTTGGAGGCCGCCGGCGGCCTGATCGACTTTACGCACGTCGGCGAGGACCTGGGCAATCAGCGCGGCCCGATGATCGGCATGAACATCTTCGAGCGGCACTTCGCCCCGAAGTACGGGGAATATTTCGCCATGGTCCACGCCCACGGCGCCAAGACGATGATGCACATGTGCGGCTGCGTCGAGCGCTTCCTGCCGCGGCTGGTGGAATTGGGGCTCGACGTGTATGACGTCGTTCAGCCGACGACGCCCCAGATGGACATCGCCGCACTTGCGCGGCGCTTTGGCGAGCGGCTGGCGTTCTGCGGATCGGTCTGCGTGCAGACCACTTTGGCGTGGGGCACGCCGCAGGACGTGGAAGGCGAGGTGCGGCGGCGGCTCGCGCTGTTCCCCCAGGGCGGCTTGTTTCTCGGCCCTACCCATGCCATTCAAATCGGCTCGCCGTTGGAAAACATCCTCGCGCTCTACCGCACCGCCGGCTCATTGGCGGCCGACGTGGGCGAGGCCATCCGCGGCGTCGCCCAGAGTGCCCAAGCAGATACGATCAACATGTCGAAACTCTTTTGAGGAGAGAAACGTGACCATCACCAAGTATTTCCAAGTGTCACTCATCCTGGCTGCTGCGCTCTCCGTCCAGGCGGTCCGCGGCGGCAACCATGAAACGCATCCCGGGGCGGTCGTCGCGGACGTGGAAAGCTGTCTTCCGCCGGGCCAGATCCGCATGGGCGGCGAACTCGGCCGGCGGATGGACGACTGCATGACGAACCTCATCACCGCCTGGGACCTCGAGCGGATCATCAAGCCGTTTCGCGACAAGACCGACGGCCGCGACAACCATTGGCGCTGCGACTACTGGGGCAAGTGGTTTACCGCCCTGGCCTGGGGCTACGCCCACCAGCCCACGCCCGAGCATCGCCGGCTCTTGGACCGGGCGGCGAAGGAATTGATGGCCACGCAGGGAGCGGACGGCAACATCGGCTCTTTCGAGGGCAAGCTTCGTTTGAATGGGTCGTACGACGTGTGGGGCCGCCAGTGCGTGATCCTCGGACTCGTGGCGTACTTTGATCTGACCGGCGACAGGTCGGCCCTCGATGCCGCCTGCCGCGAGTTGGATTGCCTGATGGGCGAACTGCAACAGAAGAAAGCCAGGCTCGTCGATCTGGGCGGCGAAGAATGGAACGGGCTTCCTCCCAGCGTGGCGATCGAATCGGGCGCGCTGCTCTACCAGCGGACCGGCCTGAAGAAATACCGCGACTTCTCCGAGCAGATCGCCGCCCAGTGGAACGAGCCGGGCAAGCTGGCCCCGAAGGGTTTGCGGCTGGTCAAGGATGCCCTGGCCGGCAAGCCGGCCCGCGAGATCGGCAGCCCGAAAGCCTATGAGCAAATGTACTGCTTCATCGGCATCTGCGAGCTTTATCGGGCCACCGGCGAGCGAAAATACCTCGATGCGGCCGTTGCCTTGGCCAAAAACATCCGCGCCGAGGAGCTGTTCATCACCGGGGCGAGTTCCGAAAAAGAGCTTTGGTTCAAGGGCCGCTCGCAGCAGACGCGGGTCGTCAGCGCCCCGGCCGAAACCTGCGTCACCGCCCACTGGATGTACTTTTGCTGGCACCTGCTGCGGCTGACCGGCGATCCGGCCTACGCCGACGAGATGGAACGGAGCCTCTACAACGCGCTGTTGGGGGCCTTGATGCCCGACGGGCACTGGTGGGCTTACTACAGTTCGCTGATGGGCTATCGCGTGGCCAGCCCGCCGTCGATTGCCGACATCGGCCTGAGCTGCTGCGTCGTCAGCGGCAGCCGTGGGCTGATGCTCACGCCGTTCTGGGCCGTGATGCAGACCGGCGAAGGGCCGGTGCTGAACCTCTATTTCCCCGGCACCGCCGAAGCAAAGACCGCCTCCGGCGGCAAGGTGCTCTTGGAAATGGAAACCGACTATCCGCGCTTGGGAGCGGTACGGCTAACCGTAAAGCCCGCCCGGCCCGAGAACTTTACGCTCAGCCTCCGCATCCCTGCCTGGAGCCAGCAAACCACGCTCAAAGTAAACGGCGAGGCGGTGGCCGTGCAGCCGGGGACGTATGCCAAAATTCGCCGTCAGTGGGCTCAGAACGATCAGGTGCAGTTGAACCTCGACATGCGCGCCCGCGCTGTGGACGCCCCGGATGGCAGCGGCCAGGTCGCCGTGCAGCGGGGGCCCATCGTGCTCTGCCTCGACGATCGCTTGACGCCGCCGGAAAAGGATGCCGCGGCGGTCATAAAGCGAGACTCGTCGGCTCATGTCGATATCCAGCCGAATGCCGATGCGGCCAACAGGATCGGCGCGTGGATGGCCTTCGACGTGCCGTTTGTCGTCGGGGGGAACGCGCGGACGCTAACCATGTGCGACTATGCCTCGGCCGGCAACCGCTGGTCGGAGGGCAACCAGTACCGCACTTGGCTTCCCCAGCCGTTGCGGCTGGAGACCGCCTACCAGAGCGGCATGACGTGGAAGACGTTGTTTCCCTGGCCGCAAATCACCAGCAAGCCGGAGGCCCCGGCCAGCCCGCGTCATTCGCCCGCGGCCGCTGCGGGAAAGCTCAAGGCCGACCGCATCGTCTTTCTCGGCAACAGCATCACGCTGCACGGACCGTCGGACGCCGTCCAGTGGGCGGGCAATTGGGGCATGGCCGCCAGCGAGGAGCAAAAGGACTACGTCCATCTCGTGGCTAGCGCGCTGGCCAAACGCACCGGCAAGATGCCGGCGCTCATGGTGGCCAACATCGCCGATTTCGAACGCGGTCATGCCACGTACGACCTGGAGGCCAACCTGAAGAAGTTCTTCGACTTCCAGCCCGACATCGTGGTCGTGGCGATTGGCGAGAACGTGCCGGCCTTGAGTTCGAAACCGTCGCAGACCGCCTACCAAACGGCCTTCCTGAAGCTCCTCGAAGCGCTTCAGCGGCACGGCCGGCCCGCCATTTTCGTGCGGAGTTGCTTCTGGGCCGACCCGACCAAAGATGCCATCATGCGCGAGTGCAGTGCGGCAGCGGGCGTGCGGTTTGTCGACGTCGGCAGTCTCGGCCGCGATGCGGCCAACGCCGCCCGCGACGAGCGGTATTTCCCCCATGGCGGCGTGGCTGGCCATCCCGGCGACCAAGGCATGCAGGCCCTGGCGGATGCCCTATTGCGGGCCATTCTCGTGCAACCGTGACGCACGACTGAGCTTTGTTACCACGCGGGTCTACGCCGCCTTGCTTCGCGTTGCGCGCCGCCGGTTCGCCGGCGGACCAAGCGGCGCGTCGTGGCCGATGGTTTCGACGGTTCGGTCTCTGTTGCCGCCGTCGCCGCTTCCGTGAGGAGCGGTCGGTTGCCGAGTGAGACCTGCACTCGCGTGAAACCAACTCATCTTGGCAGCACACTGAATACCCGCAGCTAAGTTTTTCATCATCGATCTCCTGTGACGCTTGGATAACGACTATCGGCCGTGCCACGCTGGCCCCGGCCGCCCTGCCGTTCCTGATGTGGTTGAGGGGGGAAAGATAAGATAAATCCGTACGCAATTCCAGACCGATTTGGCCGTTCCAAAGGCATTTGCTGGGTGAGGAGAAAGAACGCGAAGAACGCAATCTTCGCTGCTGAGGCGATCTGTACAAGATGAGCAAATCGCGTGTTCAAAACACCCTGGCATAAGAGGGGGCTACCCCGATTTTCGCAGGGTGGAGGGAGAATGTTACACTGCGGAGAGCGTTCCCTGCAGACCGATCATGTCGCGGAGCACGATCTGGATGTCAGATACTGCGTCAGAACCCGGCGCAGGTCCGCCATGGTGACCGGCTTGGTGATATAATCGTCGCAGCCGGCGTCCAGGCATCTTTCGCGATCGCCGACCATCGCATGGGCGGTCAGGGCAATCACCGGATTCCGCCAGCCGTGGGCTCGCAGCCAGCGCACTGCTTCGTAGCCATCCATTTCCGGCATTTGGATGTCAGTCAAGATGACGTCATAGGCGTGGCCCTCGTTCGCGGACTGGACGGCTTTATCGCAGGCCACACGGCCGTTTTCCGCCACCTCGACCTCCAGACTCATCTTCTTCAACAGATGACAGATCACGCGTTGGATGTCGGGGGCATCCTCGGCCAGCAGCACGCGACCATGGAGCGGCGCCTCGGGGTCTTCGACGACCGGTTGCTTCGCCGCTTCCGGGACGCCGGGAAGTGCACCGACCATGCGGACTTCCGGACGCGGCGCCAAGTCGAGACTCAAGGTGAAGGTGCTCCCGTGCCCCGGCTCGCTCGCCACGTGGATTTCGCCGCCGAGCACGGCCGCCAGACGCCGGGAAATGGCCAGCCCCAGTCCCGTGCCGCTGTAACGGCGGGCCGAGGACGAATCGACTTGCATGAACGGCTGAAACAGCTCGGCGATCCTTTCCGGCCCAATGCCAATGCCGGTGTCTGAGACGGCGAACCGCATCCGCAGCGAGCCGTCGCTCCGCGGCAGGCAGCCGACCGCGATGCGCACGGAGCCTTCGTCGGTGAACTTGATGGCGTTGCCCACCAGATTCATGAGGATTTGCCGCAGCCGGATGGGATCCGTGCGGATCACCTCCGGCAGAGGAAAATCGTAATGGACCCCCAGCCCCAGGCCCTTCTCCCGCGCCCGAACCTGCGCCGTGGCCAGCACGTCCTGGATGACGTCGGGCGGGCAGCAGTCGACGAAATCCATGGGCATTTTCTCGGCTTCGATCTTCGAGAGGTCAAGTATGTTGCCGATCAACTCGAGCAGGGCATTGCCGTTCTTGCGAATCGTCTCCAGGTATTCCCGGTGCTCCTCGGCCGACACGTTCGGGTTCATCAACAGGTCGGCGAAACCGAGGATGGCGGTCATGGGGGTGCGGATTTCGTGGCTCATGTTGGCCAAAAACGCGCTTTTGGCCCGGTTGGCCGATTCGGCCGCCTCTTTGGCCTGCTGCAAGGACTTTTGCACCCGTTCGCGTTCGGTCACGTCACGAACAATCCCCTGCGCACCCACCACCTTTCTGTTCTCCACGACATATGCGCCGCTGATTTCGACGATCGCCAGGCTGCCGTCCTTCTTTATCACCGGGGTCCTGTAGAGCCCCCCCCGCCGGTGTCTCAGGTGGGCCACCAGGGCCTGGCTTCTTCGGACCGCTTCGTCCGGCGGAAGAAACGAGGAAAAACTCCGCCCGATCATTTCTCCCGCCTCGTACAGGAGCATTTTTTCCACGGCCGGGGAAATATAGGTGATGGCACCGTGCAAATCCGTGATAAAAATCGCGTCCAGACTCCGCTCGGCAATGCCGCGGAACTTTTCCTCGCTCTTGCGCAGTGCTTCCTCCGCGTTTTTGCGACGGGTGACGTCGCGAAGGATTCCCTGTCCTCCGACAATCTTCTTGTGCTCGACGATGTAGGCGATGCTTAGTTCAACGACGGCAAGACTGCCGTCCTTCTTCACCACCGTGGCCTCAAAGAGTTCGCGCCGTCTGCGCTTCATGTACCTCAGAAGCGATTGACTGACTTGCAACGCCTCGTCTTTGGGCAGGAACGCGGAGAAGTGGCGGCCCACCATCTCTTCCGGTTTGTACTGGAGAATGGCCTCCACGCTGGGAGAATAGTAGGTGATGATGCCGTCCAGATCGGTGGTAAAGAGGGCGTCGACGCTCCGCTCGGCAATGCCGCGGAATTTCGCCTCGCTTCTCTGCAACGCCTCCTCCGCCCGCTGACGGCTGAGAATGCGCCACCAGCCGTCCATCAAGAGTTGCAACTGCCGCACGTCCCGCTCGTCGTAGTCCGTCGGCTTGTTGCCGACGCCGGCCACGGCGACAATGCGGTCGCCGTCGAACACGGGGATGTTCATGTGGCGGAGGAGGGGTATGTGCCCCTCGGGCAATCCATGCTTGAGCGGATTCGGCGCGGCGTAGTCATTGACGACGACCGCTCTGCGCTGACGCACGACCTCCGCCAAGGGTTTGCTCTCGGCCACCGGAAAGACCGACGGCGTGTCGACCATCGTACACGTCGCTTGCACCGACTTCGACCAATGGAGCCTGGTCAGGGTCGTTCCGTCGTCGCTCAGCAGCATGAGATAGCCGATCGTGCTTCCGGTCAGGCGGATGGCGTCCTCGACCGCCTGGGCGGTGACCTCGCCCATCGGCCGATCGCTCATCTGATTCAAGGTTAGAAGCGATTCCACCCGCTGGGCCTCATTGGCCCGCTCGGCCTCCTCCTGTTTCCGCCGAGAGATGTCCCTGACGACGGCGATGAATGCCTTCGGTCTGCCTTGCAAGTCTCGATACAGCGAAGTGTTGACTTCGATCGGATAGCGGACGCCATCCACGCTGACCGCGGTATGCTCGATGTCTCTCAGAACGCCCTTCTCGATCAACAGTTGGAGATTCTGCCGGGTGCGAAGGTGCTCCTCAGGCGCCAGCATGTCGAAAATGCCGGCCTTTCTGGCCAGCAGTTCTTCGGCGCTGCCGAAACCGGCGAAGCGGGCCGCCTCGCGGTTGGCAACCAGCACGCGGCCCTCCAGATCGAACGAGAGGATCGCGTCGGGGGAGGTCTCAATGGCCGTGCGGAACCGTTCTTCGCTTTCACGCAACGCCTGTTCCGCCCGCGTGCGATCCGTAACGTCTCGGATGACCCCCTGGATTCCCACCAGTTCGTCCGCGTCCCAGACCTGCGACGGACTAACTTCGATGATGGCCTTGCTGCCGTCCTTTCTTAACGCCTTCCCCTTGAACACTTCCATGGGCTGCGATTTCGTGAGCGCGACGAATGCCTCACCGGCCCGCAGTCTGTCCCCTTCGTCCAGGAACGTCGTAAAGTGCTTCCCAACCATCTCTTCCGCTTTGAATTGGAAGATGTTCTGCGCCGCGGGAGATAGATAAGTAATCGTGCCCTGGGAATCGGTGGTGAAGATCGCATCGAAACTCCGCTCGGCGATGCCGCGGAACTTCTCTTCGCTCCTACGCAACGATTCCTCGGCTCTCCTGCGGGCCGTGACGTCGCGAAAGTACCAGACGCGGCCGAAGTTTTCCCCGTTCTGCCCCCGCAAGGGAGAGGAATAACGGTCGAAGAACCGGCCATCTTTGAGTTCCAGCGAGTCGTACGATTTTTCGTCGGGATGGGTGTACAGATACTTGACCTTGGCCAGGAATTGGTCGCGATCTTGTACTTGCTCGGACACGTGTTCCAGCAGCGGCGTGTCATGCGGCGCGGCCAACATCGCGGCCGGCACCTTCCACATCTCGCCGAATCGTTGGTTCAACGGCATCGAGCGGTTTTGATTGTCGACCAGCAAAACACCGTCCGGCGAGGCCTCGGACTGCGCCTTCAGCAGGGCCGACTTGAAGGAAAACTCCTCCTCCGCATGCTTGCGCTGCGTGACGTCGAAGACGGCTCCCACGATGCCGATCACTTCACCCCGCTCATCACGGACGGGAACCTTCGTGACGCGGATGATCTTTTGCTGCTGCCCCTTGGTGACGTAATACTCGTCCAATTCCTCCGTCACCCCCGAGTCCATGATGCGGCGATCGTCAGTGCGATACTTTTCCGCCATCTCGACCGGATAGAAATCGAAATCCGTGCGGCCGATGAAGTCGTCGGGCTGAAGGTCGAAATCCCGCGCCAGACTGGGGGTGACCGCCAGAAAGACCGAGTTTCTGTCCTTATAGAACACCCGCTGCGGCATATTCTCGAGCAACGTGCGAAACGTCCGTTCGCGCTCTTGCAACTTCACTTGCGAATGCCGCAGTGTGGCGACGGTCCGTCGGCTCGAGGCCGGCTCAATACGCTCCCACGCGCCGTTCCTTTTCGCCAGGGCCATCCCGTGCGGAACAAGGATGCTCAAGACGTCGGCCACCCCGCACTGGTCCCAGCAATAGGAGCAAACCGCCAGGAATCGATTGTCGCCGATGGCCGCATCGAGTTCCTCTTCATGCTTCGCGAAGGCGCGGCGACTGTCCGCCTCGAGCCAAGAGGTGTTGACGCTCAGTCGCAGGCCCTCGTAGCCCTGGGCAATCGCGCCACGGAGTTTGGCCGCCCAGCCGGCGAGCACGCGCTGCAAATCGAACTTACCGTCGGCCAAATACCAGTCGGTGTGAGAAACGATCTCGATCTGCCCGCGCTCGAGGTAACCGTTAAGATTGGGCACGGCGTGCCCCAGTGCCTCGCGCGCCGTGGCGGCGGGGAGCGGCGGAGAGGTAATCCAGACGCAGAACTCGTTGGCCTCCAGGCCCGCCTGGAAATAGGGGATCAGGACGTCGCACAGGTCCGCCGGCGTCTGATAAAACTGGCAGACGTGCGTCCCCCAAGCGACATCGCCCAGCGCCCTGATTCCGCTGTTTCTCATGCTCGTGCCCGCGACCATCGCGTCGGAACGACACGTTAGGATTGGAACAATTCGGTCTTTTACAATTCTAGCACGCGATTCGTAACCCATTGGTGCGAAAAAAGGATAGGTTCGATTGCCGGGCTACTCCACGATTTCCAACCGGCCCAGCGACGAGGGAACGTGGAAATCGGGCTCGGGCGTCTTGGGAACAACCCAACTCATCCACCCCTTGATGGGCGGTGGACCGGTGAGCTTGCGGCCCCGGTTGTGGATCGTTTCACGCTGCACCACCGGCTTGCCGCTGCGGTCGTGGCTGAACTCGGCCCGATACAAGCCGCAGAACCGGCCTTTGCGGCTCCGCTTGACGGGGAATATAGGGGATGGGCTATCGAGCGCGAGTCTTGCCGCGGACAACCTCTTTGGCTTAAGATGAATCTATGAGAACTACCCTCGATATTCCTGATGAACTTTACCAGCAGGCGGAGTCGAAAGCCGCCTGCGAAGGCGTTCCGGTAGATGACCTGATCGCCCACGGGTTGCGTTTGGCAATATGCGAGACGCCCGTTGCGGGCCGCCAGCGGATCGCTTTTCCGCTAATTCACAGCGTGCGGCCCGGCACCTTAGACGTCGAACAGGTTCGAGCCGCTGAGGAAGTCGCGGCCCAGCATGCCAGCAATGGTTCCTGACACCTTTTCCAACCCGGGAGCGGTAGAGTCTCAAGACCCCGCCCAATTCCATCGACGCTTTCCTGGTGGTACTGGAACGGCACGCATCGGCTTGGACCACGACGGAACTGTAACGGTTCCGGGGAGGCAATCTGATCGCCAACGACGGGGGCGAGCCAGCACAGCTCCCGTTTTCGCGCCTCCCGGCGGGCAGTCGCGGCGTCAGTTGCCGGTTTCACGGGGTGGTGGGGTAGGGCTACTTGCGTCCCCATATTGGAAGGGGTAGGATTGCCCCGGTGTCGAACGTCACGGAGGATATCGGGGGCGCGATCCTCTTCGGCACACTTTGTTTCGTGCGAGGGCACCGGGATGGCATCGGAATGGTTCTACCAGTCGATGGGAGAGGAGTTCGGGCCGGTCTCTGGCGCCGAAGTTCGCAAGCTCACCCACGACGGCGCGATCTCAACCGACACGCGGGTGAAGAACGCCCCCGGCCGTACCTGGAGTCGTAAGGCGACCCCTTTATCTTCCGCGTGAATCGTGAGGTCTGGGAACCGGCTCCCTCCGGCCTCGCAAAGCGGCATGCGAACGAAGCAGGCCGTTCGGTGGGGATGGACCTGGCCACGGTCGTGGGCGGCATTGTCACGAGCGTGGCGAAGAAGGAGACTTCGCTTGGACGTGGGAGGTTTACCACAATTTCCGGAGAGCTTTCAACCTCGCCAGCGATAGCGGGTCGGTGGGATTTTCGTGAGGAGGCGTCGGCGAAACGTAGCTATGGGAGGTTGGCAATGAGTGCGATCAGTAAGGGCATTCTGGGCGTTGCCGGCGAGTACGCTGTCGCAAGTGAGCTCTGCCGGCGCAACATTTGTGCGCAACCGACGTTTGGCAACCAAAAACGGCTGGACCTGCTCGCCTACGAACCGGATGGACGCGTCCTGCGAATCGAGGTCAAGTCGAAGCAAGGGCCCTGCTGGCCTAACTGCCGCGGAATTGCCGGACCGCATCATTACCTCGTCTTCGTCGATTTCGAGAAAAAGCGCGCCGACGAACGTCCAGACTTTTATGTCTTGTCCTCCGACGACTGGTACAACATTGCCGCTGCCACGCTCGCCGGCTATCGGCGCAAGCACCCGGATCGGCGCGCCGAAGTTACGACCGAGGGTCTGCTCCGGCTCCTGGACGAGGTGAATGCCCAAGGCAAACCATACGAGGGCTGTGGTGTGGGTCTGACGGATGTCCGCGTCCACAAGGAGGCATGGCAAAAAATCGTTGACGCTCTCACGGCCCCGCCTATTACAAACGGCATCGCGGTCAACGCCGGTGGTGCCGCCTCCCCAGGTTATGGGCACGCAACTTGAGGCGGAATACACCTTGCTGTCCGGTCGGGCCTTCGGGCCTGGCACGCCCTCACCCTAGCCCCTCCCGGAGGGAGAGGGGATCGGCGCGCACATCCGTCTACTCTGTGATGTCCAGCCAGCCGAGCGACGAGGGGACGTGAAAATCGGGCTCGGGCGTCTTGGGATCGACCCAACTCATCCACCCCTCGATGGGCGGCGGACCGGCGAGCTTGCGGCCCCGGTTGTGGATCGTTTCCCGCTGCACCACCGGCTTGCCGCTGCGGTCGTGGCTGAACTCGGCCCGATACAATCCGCAGAGAATTTTTCCGCCGGGTACGAGTTGTGGAAATCCCATTTCCCGAAGCGTCCTGAGCGGCATTCGCCCCTCGACCACGTAGCCTTGCCTGAACGGCGCGGCGGCCGTCTTCAGGCCCTGGCATTTCCATGTCGGATCGAACTGGCGATAGTAGCGGGCGCGATAGTCGAACACGCGGCCCCGCGAGTCGATCTCGAAACAGAAATAGTTCCGCATCTGCTCGTCGCGGCTGAGGATCATTTCCACGCGGTCCTCGAACACCGCGTCTTCTTTATCGCGGAGCTTGTCGAGCACGAAAATGTCGGCGTCCTGGGCGCGGAAGGCGAAATACAGGTACTGGTCGTCGCAAAAAGCGCGGAACTCGGTCGCCGGGGCCGCCTCCTTCGACCAGGGAAAGACAAAATGCCGTTCCACGTTGGCCCGCGACCACTCCGGCTCGTCGAGCCGGCCGTCGATACGCATATCAGCGTGCGGCAGACGCCGGACGTGATAGGTGGCGCCCGTCGGTCGCCGCTGGTGACCGGCGGTGTCATAGGCCGGCCCGGCGGCATTTTGTGGCGGCTCGCCGGCCAGGCTCGGCAGCGTGGCCATGCCAATCAGGAGTGCCGCGAGCAGCCGAGAGGGCGAATTTGCCCCCCAGCGCAGCGTCCCGCTTGCGGCTTCGCAACGCCGTGTCGTGATCTCTGTCATCCGGCTTCCACTCCTTCGCGGTTTTCGTAGTGGCGAACGCAACCGGCGCCAATTTATCTCCTTTTTTGCGGCCGGGCAACAAAGCGCGCAGGAAAATCCGCCTTTCGTAACCGTTTGCGCTGCCGATAGTTAGGGTGGAGCGTGTGGCGAAAATAGAAATTCTTTGCAGAGGGCGTTGACGCCAATCCGAAAAGCGATAGAATTATGAGTCTCTGGTAAAGCTGCTGCTTCGCAGTAGTGGATGCGGAGAGAGTTACGTTTGCTCTTTGACAATTTGGTCGTGACAACCTCAATTCTGATAATTTCAGCCAGTTGAAGACTGGTCGAGAGTATTAGGGGTCGGTCTCCGGATTCGTCCGGGGAGTCGACCAACACTAGGTGAAAGCCTTTCGAGGTAGTTAGCCAACCGTGCGGTCGAAAGCCGTACGGATAAGCGAAAAACAATTGAAGGGTTTGATCCTGGCTCAGAATGAACGTTGGCGGCGTGGATTAGGCATGCAAGTCGAGCGAGAACCGTAGCAATACGGGGACAGCGGCGAAAGGGAGAGGAATACGTGGATACCTA